>VFQT010002500.1_pt1 | contig 18711 bp, 17 predicted proteins | sample 3512381 | NCBI WGS metagenome assembly VFQT01 (sample SAMN10412376, study PRJNA504923) | tailings metagenome | isolation source: Relicate 2 Philex TSF3 active mining site | place: Philippines: Tuba, Benguet | collected 2017-08-29
ACAACTATTTCTTTGAAGAAGCCGCCAAATTTCGGGCCGCCAGGAGAATCTGGGCCAATATCATGAAAGACATGGGTGCCACAAACCCCGATGCCATGATGCTGCGCTTTCATACCCAAACCGGAGGCTCTACCCTCACCGCCCAACAGCCCGAAAACAACATCGCCCGTGTAACCATTCAAGCCCTGAGTGCTGTATTGGGTGGAACACAGAGTTTGCATACCAATGGTTACGACGAAGCCCTGAACCTGCCAACAGAAAAAGCGGCACGCATTGCATTGCGAACCCAACAAATCATCGCCCACGAAAGCGGCGCAACCAACACTGTTGATCCATTGGCAGGATCCTATTATGTAGAACACCTTACCGATACTCTCGAAGCAGAAGCGATGAAACTGATCCAACACATCGACAATATGGGCGGATCTGTATCGGCTGTTGAATCGGGTTGGATGCAAGAACAAATCGCACGCAGCAGTTACGAGGCACAGAAGGCAATAGAAAAAGGTGAACAAATTGTGGTAGGCGTAAATGCATTTACTTCGAATGAAACCGAGTCAATGCCATCGTTCAAAATCAACGATAGCATCCGTCAACAACAAAGCGAGAAAATCGCCCACATTCGCGGCCAAAGAGATGCTGAAAAATTTGAGTCAAGCATAAAAAATCTGTCAGAAGCAGCAGCTGGAGAAGGCAATTTGATGCCGCATATTTTAAGCTGTGTGGAGTCGTACGCTACACTGGGCGAAATCGCTGATATACTGCGAAATAAGTTCGGAGAGTACCAAGGATAATTACTTGTTTCAACAAGTAAAAACCGCCTCGGAAATGGGGGTTTTCCATACCAACTTGTCCCATAGTAAAAAAATTTAAAAAACAAGCGAAAAAAATTAGCACTTTGTGAATTTTGTCTTTTTCTTAGCACTTCGGTTGACGAGAAATGCAGCCTCTCATAATCAACCACTTACAAGTAAATACCAACAAAGGATTAACAAACTAGAGCAGAAACACCGATGACAGACAAAAAGGCACACGAAATTTCTTGGCAAGAATGCCTTACCATTATCCGTGACAACGTCACACCCCAAAGTTTTAAAACTTGGTTTGAGCCCATCAAAGCGGTCAAATTGGCCAACAAAGTGCTCACCATCCAAGTTCCAAGTCAGTTCTTCTACGAATGGTTGGAAGAGCACTACGTACAATTGCTGCACAAAACCTTAAAGAAAGTAATCGGTCCAACCGCCAAATTGGAATACAACATTATCGTGGAAACCTCTGCTCCCGGCCACGATACTACCCCTTACACCATCAACCTGCCTACTGGCAGCAACTCAACCAAATCGGTACAGAATGAGTTGGGAATGCCCATCAACATGGACACACCCATCAAAAACCCATTCATCATCCCCGGTTTGAAGAGAATGAATATCGACAGCCAATTGAATCCACGCTACACCTTCGACAATTTCGTGGAAGGCGATTGCAACAAATTGGCGCGTAACGCAGGATTGGCCATCGCGCAGAAGCCCGGTGGAACCGCCTTCAACCCCCTCATGGTGTTTGGTGGCTGCGGATTGGGTAAAACCCACCTCGCTCACGCCATTGGCAATTTGATCAAACAAACCCACAAACAAAAAGTGGTCGTGTTTGTGAGTGCAGAAAAATTCATCAACCAATTCATCGATTCTGCCAAACAAGGCAACAACAACCAATTCATCAACTTCTACCAATACCTCGATGTATTGATCGTGGATGATGTTCAGTTCTTTGCCAAAAAAGAACGCACCCAAGAAATATTCTTCCAAATCTTCAACCACCTGCACCAAAACGGCAAGCAAATCATCCTTACCTGTGACCGTGCCCCCAAGGATTTGAAGAACATGGATGAGCGTTTGCTTTCTCGCTTCAAATGGGGCTTGAGTGCAGACCTAAATACCCCCGATTTCGATACGCGCGTATCCATCCTCGAAAACAAAATGTATCAGGATGGCATTACCCTCAACCGCGATGTGGTTGAATACTTGGCCCACAACATCGACACCAATGTGCGCGAACTCGAAGGCGCACTGATTTCACTGTTGGCCCAAGCCAGTTTGACACGCAAACAGCTCGACCTCAACTTGGCCAAGCAAATCGTGAAAAATTTCGTGAAAAATTCAACCCGCGAAATCAGCATTGAATACATCCAAAAATTGGTTTGTGATTTCTACAACATCCCTGTTGAAGCCGTCAAATCCAAAACGCGGAAGCGCGAAATCGTACAAGCCCGACAGATTGCTATGTACTTCACCAAAGACCTGACCAAAGCCTCTTTGAAAAACATTGGTATCTTCTTCGGTGGACGCGATCACTCTACCGTGATTCACGCCTGTCAGACCGTCAACGACTTGATCGAAACCGATAAAAAATTCCGCCACGACGTGGAAGAAATCGAAAAGCGCATCAAAATCAATACGTTCTAACGCAAGAACTCATTTGACCCATACCAGGGAACGATCGCCAATCTAATTTCCGATCTTCTCCATGGCTCAAACCCAACACCTTTCGTCACCATGTTTAAATTCTATCAGTCCTTCCGCTATGCCCTCAATGGACTTTGGCTGTTGCTGAGTACCGAAAGAAATTTCAGAATCATGGGCGTTGTTTGTGTCATTGTGAACATCGCAGGGTTTTCACTCGATGCCTTCGGCGAACACCTCAACCGCTTTGAATGGGCCATACTGTGGTGCGCCATGGGCTTGGTTTTTGTTTCAGAAGGATTGAACACCGCTTTGGAAACGACCATTGACCGATTGCATCCCGACAAACATCAAATGATCGGTCGGGCCAAAGACATGGCCGCCGGAGCCACGCTTTCAGCCAGCATCGTTGCCATCATCGTAGGGTTGTACATTTTCGCACCCCATGTGATGTCCATCCTTCAGAATTAATGCATTCACGTTGCCGACAGCAACCTCAGATGCGCTGAATCCACATCGTTTGGGTCCATTACAGACCCAATTCTTTCAACTGCTTTGAATCGATGGCACTTGGAGCATCAATCATCACATCCCTCCCGCTGTTATTCTTAGGGAATGCGATATAATCGCGGATACTCTCAGAACCGCCAAACAAACTACACAATCGGTCAAATCCGAACGCCAATCCTCCGTGTGGCGGAGCACCATACTCAAACGCATTCATCAAAAACCCAAACTGGGCTTGGGCCTCTTCCTTGCTGAAGCCCAGCAAGTCAAACATCCGTGATTGCAACCCTCGGTCGAAAATCCGAATGGATCCACCCCCAATTTCTACGCCATTGATCACCAAATCGTAGGCATCGGCCCTTACTTTACCTGGATCGGTGTGCATCAATTCAATATCCTGAGGCAAGGGACTCGTGAAAGGATGGTGCATGGCATGCCAACGACCGCTTTCTTCATCATGCTCCAATAAGGGGAAATCAAGTACCCACAACGGCTTATAATTAAAGGGATCACGCAAACCCAACTCTGAACCCATCAACAAACGCAATTCATTCAATTGCTTGCGCGTTTTGTGTAATTCACCCGCCAACAACAAAATGAGGTCGCCCGGCTCAGCGCCGAAAGCTTGCTTCCAAGCCAACAAAGCATCGGCATCATAGAATTTATCTACGGAACTCTTCGCACTGCCGTCGGCCTCTATCCTACACCATACCAATCCTTTGGCTCCAATTTGAGGACGTTTCACAAACTCCGTTAAACCATCCAATTGCTTGCGCGTGTAATGACCCGCACCCTTGGCACAGATACCAATGACAGAATCCACAGAATCAAACACCACAAAATCTTTCCCACCCACCAAATCCAACGTAGTCTCTGGTGATTTCAGTTCCACAAAGCGCATATCAAAACGAATATCCGGCTTATCACAACCATACCAACGCATGGCATCCGCATAATTCATGCGTGGAAAATCCCCGAAAACCAGTCCCTTTTCCTTTTCAAACAAATGTTTCGCCAACCCTTCAAACGTTTGCAAAATGTCTTCCCGCTCCACAAAACTCATCTCACAGTCTATTTGGGTAAATTCCGGCTGTCGATCTGCACGCAAATCCTCATCCCGGAAACACTTCACAATCTGAAAGTACTTATCAAATCCACTCACCATCAGCAGTTGCTTGAAGGTTTGTGGACTTTGGGGCAAAGCATACCACTGTCCTGGATTCAATCTCGAAGGAACCACAAAATCGCGGGCCCCTTCAGGTGTACTTTTAATCAAGACCGGTGTTTCCACCTCCAAGAAAGACGCCTCGCTCAAATAATTTCTAATGTGTTGAGCCAACCGATGTCGCAATTCCAAATTCGCACGAACCGGATCCCTGCGCAGATCCAAATAACGATACTGCATGCGAATATCATCCCCTCCGTCTGTCTCGTTTTCTATGGTAAACGGCGGCGTTTTGGCTTGATTCAATACCACCAAATCCGAAACCACAATTTCGATTTCACCGGTGGGCATTTGTGGGTTTTTCGACTCACGCTCGGCTACAGTGCCGGTTACCTTCACCACAAATTCACGACCCAATTCACCCGCTTTGGCTAGCATGTCGGCGCTGTACGCTTCGTTGAACGACAATTGGGTTATCCCATATCGATCTCGCAAATCCACAAACGCCATAGATCCCAACAAACGCACCCGAGCCACCCAGCCCGAAAGCGTTACAGTACTACCCACGTGCGACAAGCGCAATTCACCACAAGTATGCGAACGAAACATGGGGCAAAAATACGATGAGAAATACGAAAAGCCTTGGCGAATAGCGCCAAAAGAATTAATCTTTTTGTGATTCTGGCCAACCTTGGGCCTTGATCTCAAATTGGTTACCCGATTTGGTCAGCAACATATTCTTGGATGTCACGTCTGTCACATATCCAATCACCGTAAAATCAGGCATGGTTTTGATTTTTTCATAGTCGGACTGAGCCACAGTAAACAACAACTCATAATCCTCGCCTCCATTCAGCGCGACCACGCTAGGATTCAAATCAAACGACAACGCCGTATCCAAAGTTTGAGGATCGATGGGCAACTTTTCTTCGTAAACATGGAACCCAAACCCATTGGCTTTGGCCATGTGATACAATTCAGATGCAACGCCATCGCTCACATCCATCATACTGCTGGGCTTTACTTCCAAAATTTTCAATAGTTCGATGACGTCTTTGCGGGCCTCCGCCTTCAGCTGTCGGCCCACGATATAATCGTACTGCTCCAAATCCGGCTGCATGTTCGGCACTTCCATAAACACACGCTTCTCGCGCTCCAAAATCTGCAAGCCCATATAGGCGCCACCCAAATCACCACTCACCACCAACAAATCTCCTGGCTTTGCACCGCCGCGATAAACCACCTTATCCTTGGCCACCCTGCCCGTTGCCGTTACCGAAAGCACCAAACCACTGCGCGAACTCGTGGTATCACCCCCCACTAGGTCGATTCCCAGCTGCTCACAAGCAATTTGCATCCCCGCGTACAATTCTTCCACCGCCTCCAAAGAAAAGCGATTGCTCAACCCCAGTCCCACCAACACCTGCTCGGCCATACCGTTCATGGCGTATATATCACTCACGGCCACTGTAATGGCTTTGTATCCCAAATGTTTTAGCGGATGAAAACTCAAATCAAAATGCACACCCTCCAACAACAAATCCGTAGAAATCAATGAATAATGATCCCCCTGATCGATGACAGCACAGTCGTCGCCAATTCCTTTTACCGTCTTCGAATGCTTGGTTTCAAAATGTTGGGATAGGTGTTGAATCAAGCCAAACTCGCCCAATGCAGCGATTTCTGTGCGATCAGTATTGTCAAACATACCACAAAGATAGGCAACCCGGCCTAGCGCATCACTTACAATGCAATACAAACATTCTTGGGCTCGGTGAAAAAGCGCATCGCTTCCCAACCACCTTCTCTGCCTACACCACTGCTTTTCACCCCGCCAAACGGTGTTCGCAAATCGCGCAACAACCAACAGTTCACCCACACGATACCCATCTGCAACTGAGCCGCCACCCGATGAGCCCGCGTCAAATGCTCTGTCCAAACGGTAGCCGCTAAGCCATATTCCGTGGCATTGGCCATCGCCAACACCTCCGCTTCTGTATCAAAAGGCATGATACTGATGACCGGACCAAAAATCTCCTCCGTATTGCATCGCGCGGTAGCGCTCAACCCCTCCAAAATCGTGGGAGCAATATAGTAACCGCCCTCCAACCCCTGTGGATGCAAGGCATGCCCTCCGCACAAAACTGTAGCGCCCTCTTCTTTTGCCAAAGCGATGTAGCCCAATACCTTCTCATAATGGGGTTTCGATACGATGGCGCCCACGCGGGTTTGCGGATCCAATGGATCGCCCACCTGCATCTCAGCCACAGCCTGTACCAGCGCATTTTTTACCCGCTCATAAACCGGACGTTCAACAAACACCCGACTGCCACACAAACAAATTTCCCCCTGATTCATGAACGAGCTATTCACTGTGGTTTTGATGGCCTTTTCCAAATCCGCATCGGCGAAAATGATGTTCGGATTTTTCCCTCCCAACTCCAAACTTACCTTTTTGAACATCGGACCCGCCACGCTGGAGATATGCTTGCCAGTAGCGGTTCCACCCGTAAAAGAAATGGCCTTGATGTTGGGATGCTCTACGATAGCCTGTCCAACCGATGCCCCCAACCCATGTACAATATTCAACACGCCGTTGGGTAAGCCTGCCGCCGTACAAATCTCCCCCAACATGGCCGCCGTTACCGGCGTAAACTCACTGGGTTTGGCCACAACACAATTCCCAGCCGCCAACGCAGGCGCAATTTTCCAAGTAAACAAATACAAAGGCAAATTCCAGGGGCTGATACAACCCACCACGCCAATCGGTGACCTCAATGTGTAATTGATGGCTTTGTTTTCCATGGCATGGCTCTCACTGGCAAACTGCATGGCCGCCGTTGCAAAAAATCGGAAGTTCTGGGCCGCACGAATCATTTCATTTTTGGCCAACCACAGGGGTTTACCCTGGTCGGTACTTTCCGCCAACGCCAACGTATCCCTCAGATTATCAATCCCTTCCGCTATGGCATTCAATAGCTTGAACCGCTCCTCAACCGGGGTATTGCTCCAAGCAGGAAACGCCGCCGCCGCCGCCTCATACGCCTTCGACACATCCGTTGAATCCGAGTTGGGGATGCTGCCGTACACTTGCCCGTTAGACGGGTTATAATTGTCTAATACTGCGCCCGTGCTCGAGGCACACATTTCGCCGTTGATGTAGTTGAGAATATTCATACCCCTCTTGTTTCGGTTTCTGTTCGATTTTATCGGTTGCCAATTTCGGCAAAAATTTCATACGCAACGGGTGATGACCAAATGGCATTTTCTGAAACACTTACGCCATAACCCTGCCGAGGTTGGAAGGAAACGCGTACGTCTCTGTCCATGTACCAACTGCGCTGCTTGATGGTCCACTGCATCAATTGAATCTTGTTTTTGCGGTAGTTAACCATCAACTCCTGCAATTCTGCCGCTGTATCTTGTGCATTATACCGCACAATCTTGAGCGATCCAGCCGAATCAACGGTCTCGTCATATTTTGTTTTTTTGGCCGCTTCCAACAACGACCAAGTTGTAACCCACTCCAATTCGTTGGCCCAATCCAGAGAGTCTATCGTTTCGGTAGAAACCTCATCGCCTTTGCTGACCGTTTTCCGCAGACCGGGTTGCGTTTTTTGCAACCATTGAATTTCCTGTTGCGCAAACAACACAAAATCATCCAACTCTCCCGCCTGTTTTGCCGTGGATTTCTCTCCGCACGCGGCGAAAACCAGCAGCGCCAAACAGGCCAAACCCATCCCAAATTTCATTTTCATACGATCAATGATTTACCCGTCATCTCCAAAGGCTGCACCAAACCCATGATCTGTAAAACGGTGGGTGCCACATCCGCCAAAATACCGTTTCTCAAATCTTGTTCACGCTCTTGCGTTACCCACCATACCGGCACTGGATTGGTAGTATGCGCTGTATTGGGACTGCCGTCTTCATTCACTGCATAATCCGCATTGCCATGGTCGGCAATGATTAAAAAGTCATATCCTAGTTCTTCTCCCACTTCCACCAAACGCTGCAAACATGCGTCTACCGTTTCCACAGCTTTGATGATTGCCTCGTAAACCCCGGTATGACCCACCATGTCTGCATTGGCAAAATTCAGGCAAACAAAATCGTACTGCTCCTGCTGCATCTTGGCGATGGCTCGATCGGTTAACTCAATGGCACTCATTTCCGGTTGCAAGTCATAGGTTGCCACCTTCGGCGAATTGGCCATCAATCGATCTTCCCCCTCAAAGGCCGCTTCCCTGCCACCCGAGAAAAAGAACGTGACATGCGGATATTTTTCCGTTTCAGCCGCCCGCAATTGGGTCTTTCCTGCCATCGAAATCACCTCCCCCAACGTTTGCTGTAAGTTGTCGTTTTCAAACAACACACCCGAGATTTTAAACTTCACATCGTATTGCGTGACGGTGTAATAATGCAACTTGCATTTCTGCATCCCGTGTGATGCGAAATCCTCCTGAGTCAGCGCACGCGTAATCTGTCGGCCGCGATCCGTTCTAAAATTGGCATTTAACACCACATCGCCATCCTTCAACAATCCTTCCTCGCCGGGCAAACAGCGCAAGGCCGACATAAATTCATCCGTGATCCCCGCAGCATATTCATCTTCAATGGATTGCACCACATCTTTGGCAAGTTTCCCTTCGCCCTTCACCAACAAATCGTAACACACTTTTACCCGCTCCCAACGCTCATCGCGGTCCATCGCGTAATACCGTCCCACCACTGTGCTCAACTTGGCCGATGTGCCTTGAATGTGCGCCAGCAAATTCTTCACATGCCCCAATCCCGATTTGGGATCGGTATCCCTGCCATCCAGAAAAGCATGAACATAGATTTTCTTCAATCCAAACGCAGAAGCAATGGAGCAAAGTTGCTTGATGTGTTCGATGTGTGCATGCACACCCCCATCGCTAAGCAAACCCATGATATGAAACGGCTTGTCTTCCGACTTGGCTTTATTCATGGCCGATAACAACACCTGATTTTCCGCCACAGAACCCTCGGCAAACGCCTTGTTGATCTTGGCCAACATTTGCCAAACGATACGCCCGGCACCAATATTCATATGCCCCACCTCAGAATTGCCCATTTGTCCTTCCGGCAACCCCACATTTTCCCCATCCGTTCTGAGGGTTGCATGGGGAAATCGCGCAAACAGGGAGTCTGAAAACGGAGTAATCGCTTGATTGATGGCATCAGAATGAGAGCCGTTTCCAAGCCCCCAACCATCCAATATCACCAAACCCACTTTTTTAACCATTCCACAAAGGTACAACACCCCGTAATTGTATGAAGTAAATTCCCGATATTTGTGGTATGAAAAACCACTTTTCTGTAGCCTATCTGTGCAAAAGCTGGGGCCTGTGCCTTGGGCTGATGTTCGGCGGGGTTTCAGCGCTATCAGCGCAAGTGGTTTACGATGTAGATCCTGCGGTGGAAACGATCGAAAAAAATCGCATCGAAAAGAGCAAATCTGCCGACAAAAAAATCATGGGCTACCGCATCTTCATTGGTTTTTCAGCCAAGCGAGCCGATGCTACCGAAATTCTGACCAAGGCCGAAGAGAAATTCGCAGATACCCATGGGGCCGTTTTGATTTACGACGAACCCAACTTCAAAGTGTATGTGGGCACGTTTGCTACAGCCGCCGAGGCCGATGCCGCACTGGTTGAAGTAAAACGCGAATTCCCCACCGCGCGCAAATTGCGCATGCTCATTCCCAACCCCGCCTACAGCGGACCAACGTCGAACTGACCCATGCCCAATTCGCTGAAAAAAGATCCCAAAATCGAAAAAACGAAACAAGAGGTTCGGGAACTCTTCACAGCCTACCTAGAACAAAACCAGCAGCGCAAAACCCCAGAGCGCTATGCGATACTCGATGAAATATACTCTTCCAAAAGTCATTTCGACGTGGATGAATTGTTTCTTAAAATGAAATCAAGAAACTACCATGTTAGTCGCGCTACCGTTTACAACACGCTAGACCTCTTGGTGGAATCAGGTTTGGTGAAACGCCATCAGTTTGGCCAAAACACCTCCCATTACGAACAAGCTTACGGCTACAAGCAGCACGACCACCTCATTTGCAATCATTGCAAAAAGGTATTCGAATTTTGCGATCCGCGTGTGCAACAAATCACCAGCACCATGGGCAATCTGCTAAAATTCAATGTAAGCAGCCACTCTTTACATTTATACGGCGATCCAAGCACCAACGAACAAGGCGAATGTGCCCAATGTGGCTTGGTCCCCAACAAACTATAGACTTTAGACAATTAATTACATGGTTGATGTTATACTTGGCCTCCAATGGGGCGACGAAGGAAAAGGAAAAATTGCGGATTACCTGACGCCCAAATACAACGTGGTAGCTCGTTTTCAGGGCGGTCCAAATGCGGGACACTCACTGGATTTTGAAGGCAAAAAGTTTGTCCTCAACACCATCCCCTCAGGCATTTTCCGCAAAGAAACCATCAACCTCATTGGCAATGGTGTAGTGATCGACCCTGTGCGCTTGCGCGAGGAAATCGAGCGCATTGTGAACGAATGCCCGGACTACAAAGAGCGTTTGTACATCTCACAAAAAGCCCACCTCATTTTACCCACGCACCGCATGTTGGATGCCGCCTCCGAAGCGGCCAAAGGCGATGCAAAAATTGGCTCAACCTTGCGTGGCATCGGCCCCACCTACAAAGACAAAATCGGTCGCTCCGGACTTCGCGTTGGCGATATTCTGGAATCCGACTTCCGTCAACGATACCAAGAAGTGGTAAAAGACCACCTCAGAATGATCGAATTTTTGGGCTTTACCGACTTCCAATTGGACACCGAAGAAGAAAAATTCTTTAGTGCCATTGAGTTCTTGAAAGGACATAAATTGGTAAACAGCGAATACTTCATCCATGACTGCATCAGCAAAGGACAAAAAGTCCTCGCCGAAGGAGCACAAGGCAGCTTGTTGGATGTAGAATTTGGAACCTATCCGTTCGTTACCAGCTCCAACACTTTGGCCGGCGGCGTTTGCACCGGATTGGGTGTCGCCCCAAAACAAGTGGGCAAAGTGTTCGGCATTTTCAAAGCCTATTCTACACGCGTGGGATCAGGGCCGTTCCCTACAGAGCTCGACAACGAAACTGGAGAATATTTGCGCATCAAAGGACATGAATTTGGCGCCACCACAGGCAGAAAGCGCAGAACCGGCTGGATCGACTTGGTAGCGTTAAAATACACCTGCATGTTGAACGGGGTTGACGAACTCATCATGATGAAGAGCGATGTGCTCAACGGCATGGAACAAATTGCCGCTTGTACCGCCTACAAAATCAATGGTGTAGTCAGTGAACAAGTCCCCGCCAATCTTTGCAGCAGCGATGTAGAACCCATACTGGAATGGTTCCCAGGCTGGAGTGAAGATCTCAGCCACACCCAAGGCTTTGAAGCCATGGACGAGCGCTTCCGCAATTATGTGCACTTTGTAGAGAATTATCTGGGCACCAAAATTCGCGTGATTTCCCTCGGACCTGAGCGTGAAAGCACCTTGGTGAAAGACTAATTCAACCCAAAACGCAGTATGAAAATCATCTGTATCGGCAGGAATTACGACGCCCATATCCGAGAACTCAACAACGAGGTACCGGAAGAGCCCGTCATTTTCATCAAACCCGATACGGCATTGCTGCGCAACAACAACCCGTTTTTCATTCCCGATTTTTCCAATGAAATCCACCATGAAGTGGAACTGGTAGTGAAGATCAAGAAGCCGGGCCGACACATCCCCGTTCAGTTTGCCAAAGATTACTACGACGAGGTATCCTTGGGCATCGATTTTACGGCCCGAGATGTACAAAACCGTCTCAAGTCCAAAGGACTGCCCTGGGAAAAAGCCAAGGGCTTCGATCACTCGGCCGCCATCGCGAATTTTTTACCCCTGTCTGTTTTAACCCAAGGTGAGAACAACGGCATCAACGACTGTCATTTCCACTTGGAAAAAAACGGTGAAATTGTGCAGAAAGGACATACCAAACACATGATTCACACCGTGGATGAAATCATCGCCCATGTCTCTCAGTATTTTGGTTTGCGCATTGGCGACTACATTTTCACCGGCACACCCGAAGGCGTAGGGCCTGTTCAGTCGGGCGACCAGTTGAAAGGCGTACTCGCTGGGCAAACGCTTTTTGATTTTTCGATTCGATAGTTTTCAATTTATCCATATAAAAAGAGGGGGCGGCCATTGGCCGCCCCCTCTTTTTATTCAATCGAAGTGAGGATTATTTCAATACCACTTTTTGAGTTGTAGTGCGACCGGCATTGTCGGTGATGTTCACGAAGAAAATACCTGACAAACCATTGGCGTTTACAGTCTCAACTTTGCTGTTGGCGTTGATGCTACGAACCACACGACCGTCGATGCTACGAACAACGATGTTTTTAATGTTGTTGGTAGTCAAAGCAACCACGAACTGACCTTCAGCTGGGTTTGGTGCGATGCTAACTTCTGCGCTCTCGATGATATTCTTGTTAGAAACCACGGTGCAAGAGTTCCACTTGTATGTTGGCAATACAACATCAGCAGTTGCAGTAGCGATATCAAATACACGATCCACTTTGTTGTAACCGTTCAATGAACCACACTCAATTTTCAAGTTCTTTTCGCTGAAGTCGTCGTTCTCAGACAAACCGTTGGCGAAACGGAACTGATACTTTTGAGCCCAAATCTTGATGGTGGTTGAGTAAATACCATTACCCATGTCTTTCAACTTGATTTTATTGAACTTCCACTCAACCTGAGCAGTGTCCATGTAAGGTTGGAAGTTACCAGCCATCCAAACGCCATCCGCAGATACGATGGTGTCAGACATATCCACAGAGAAAGTAACGTTCAACAAAGAACCCAACTTAGGAATGGTGTAAACAGTATCACCGGTGATAGAACCATCAGTGTAGTTCAATTTGAAAGTGCGGTTAGGGCCTTTGATGATCCAAGTACCAGCAGGACCTGCAGTAGCACCCCACTCGTATGAACCAGTCAATACCTGAGGGTAAGTAGCAGACCAGATACCGTCGTTGGCAACTTTATCACCACGCAAACCGCTATCGTTGGCTACGAAATCAGACCAGCCAGACAAGTTACCCTTGAATTTTACGTTGGTCAATTTGAAGCTGTTTTGGTAGTTACCATCCACCACGTGGAAGGTTACGTCGCGCTTGTACTTAGGAATCAACGCGCAAGTATCTTGTTGATTGAAGCAAACATGCTTGGTGATTACACCCGCACCAGCCACTTTCAAGTCGCGGTCGTTTACAGATTCCCAACCGCTCTTACCATTCACAAATTTGAATTTGTAGTCACCATCAGGCAAGAAAGCCACCAAGTAGTACATGTCGCCTACGTTCTTACATTTAGCAGCATCATCAGAAGGTGTCCAATCCGCTGACATACCCGCCTTAGTCTGGTAGTTACCAGCCACGCGAACGCCATCCGCAGATACGTCTTCGTTCTTCATGTCTACTTGGAAAACCACACGCTGAGTACCAGTTGCTGGGGCTGCACAATCCGCAGAAGCATCGTTGAAGCAGTAAACATCCAACACCTGATCCGCAGTACCAGTAGTCAACTTACGGTTGAATGACTCGTCGGGCATACCCCAAGCGTCACCGTTGATGTACTTGTACTCGTAGCTTGTGCTCGCCTTCAATGTCAATTGAATTGAATACACATAACCAGATCCAGTAGCAGTCAAAGTGTTACCAGTAGCGCCTGGAGACCAGTTGCTACCAATACCTGCATCAGCCTGCAAATCACCGGCGATACGGATACCCTTAGGACCTACTGCTACATTCTGCATGTTTACCCGGAAGGTAACCTTTACAGTTTGCGCAAAAGCTGCAGTCGACAACGCAGCCAAGGCAATGAGTGAGTAAATTTTTTTCATGTTTATATTGTTTTAATATTTCTGCCGTAAAGATAAATAAAAAAGTGTCAAACTGACAATAACCTTTTTCCCAAAAAATTGCACTTTCTTTGTAATACCCAAAAGAATTCATGAAAAAGCTGATTTTATTCTGTCTTACCACCTTATTATTTGCATCAAACAACCTCACTGCCAGCTTGTTACCGCCGCGAAAAAACACGTATCACGTAGCGCCACCCTCCTGGTATTTGGGCTTCTCCAACCCCAAATTGGAGATCATTTTGCACGCAGAAAACATCAGCCTGTATAACATCGCCATGAGCCCCTATGCGGGTGTTACTTTTGATAGTGTGGCCCAAAGTGCGAACCGACATGTATGCTACATTCATTTGACCATTCAGCCCAACACGCAACCCGGCTACTTGGAATTTAACGTAACCCCCAAAGAAAAACGCAGCAAAGCCCAAAGTGCTTACACGCTAAAATACGAACTCAAATCGCGCCGTGCCAAGGAGGCCCAAGCACCCGGAATCACCCCCAACGACGTAACCTACCTCATTTTCCCCGACCGATTTTGCAATGGCGAAACCGATAACGACAATGCCGATATGCAATACCGTGTGCGCGTGGATCGCGGCGGTTTAAAATCCCGACATGGAGGAGATCTTGCGGGTGTCCGCAGCAAATTGGACTACCTTAAAGAGTTGGGCATCACCTCCCTGTGGTTGAATCCCGTTCAAACCAACGACCAACCCGAAGAGAGTTTTCACGGATATGCCATCACCGACAACTACGAAATCGATCCGCGATTTGGCAGCAACAAAGAATACGCCGACCTCGTTGCGGAGATGCGGAAACGAAACATGAAGATGATCATGGACATCATCCCCAATCACGTGGGCGACAAACATTGGATGAATCAGTACTACGATACCGGCTGGTTCAACTACAAAGACACCTATGTGCAGACCAATTTCCGCGCACCCACTTTCGCCGACCCCAACGGGGCCCCTTCCGAGAAAAAAATCAACATGGACGGCTGGTTTGTTGCCACCATGCCCGATTACAACCAAAAAAACCCGCACATCGCCACCTACCTCGACCAACTTTATTTGTGGTGGATCGAGTTTGCGAATCTGTCGGGCTATCGCATCGACACCTATCCCTACCCCGACCAGGACTACATGAATCACCTCATGGAGTTATTATTGAAAGAATACCCTCAACTCACCATTTATGGAGAAACCTGGGTACAGCACACCACCACCCAAGCCACCTTTGTTCGCAACAACATCAAAGGCTTCGAGAAAAATAGACTGCCCGGAGTAACCGACTTTTCCATGTGTTGGGCTTTCCAAGAAGCATGCTCGAAACCGTTCGGCTGGACCGAAGGACTGAATCGTGTTTACATCACCCAGAGCGAGGACTTTTTATATCAAGACCCTTACAAGAATTGCACGTTTTTAGACAATCATGATATTTCTCGTTTCTATTCGATTGCCAACGAAGACATCGACGCATGGAAACGCGGCATCACACTGCTGCTGACAACACGCGGACTACCTTGCATTTACTACGGCACCGAAATACTCATGACGGGCAAAACCGATAAATCGGACGCGTATGTTAGATTCGATTTTCCGGGCGGATGGAATGGCGATCCGGTGAACAAGTTCACACCCAAAGGTCGAACTTCCAAAGAGAATGATGCGTGGAAATGGATGCAAACCCTCAATAAAGCCAGAACCTCCATGCCTGCTTTGGGCGTTGGAAAAACCATGCAGTTTACCGGCATCAATGGCATTTACACGTATTTCCGCTACACGGACAGCCAAAAAGTAATGGTCGTTTTGAGTCAGAGCGATGATTCCCAGGAAATTGCCCTCAGCCGATTTGCAGAGATCACCACAGGTTATACCAAATTGAGGAATGTCATGACCGGCGAAATCACACCTTTGGGCAGCACATTGAAAGTGGCAGCCAAAGGCAGTTATGTCTATGAGCTAGTCAAGTAATGAGCAACGCCTCAGTGGGCGAAGCCTTTTTTTGAATTAGGCCTTTTCCGACATCAAAGCACGGAATTGTGCCAAGCGATTGTTTACATCTTCCTGCGTAATGGAGGCCAATTTGGTGGTTCCGAATTGTTCCACACAATAGCTTGCCAACGCACTTCCGTAAACGATGCCTGTTTTCATGGCCTCAAAGTCGGTTCTGCCCGTGCTGGCCAAATATCCGATAAATCCACCGGCAAACGTGTCTCCTGCACCGGTTGGATCAAAAACTTCCTCTAGGGGGAGTGCTGGACAGAAGAAAGTTTGTCCCTCTGCACCAAACAACAAGGCACCGTGCTCTCCTTTTTTAATAATCAATGTCTGCGGACCCATTTCACGGATCACACGAGCCGCTTTCACCAAGCTATATTCACCCGATAACTGTCGCGCTTCTTCGTCGTTGATGGTCAATACATCCACTCTTTTGAGGACAACTTTCAAATCATCCATGGCGATATCCATCCAAAAGTTCATGGTGTCCATCACCACCAACTTGGGCTTACGGGTTAACCGATCGAGGGTGGTCAACTGCACTTGGGGACTCAAATTTCCCAACATCACAAAGTCGGGCTGCTGCCAATTTTCAGGAACGATGGGGTCGAAATCGCCCAAAACATTCAATTCGGTAACCAAGGTATCACGGGAATTCATGTCCATATGATACTTTCCATGCCAGAAAAACGACTTTTCACCTTGCTTCACTTGGAGTCCGGAGGTATCTGTGCCACGGGCTTTCAACGTCTCTACGAAGTCAAAATCAAAATCCTCACCCACTACGGACACCAGACCTACTGGCTTGTGCAACAATGTAGTAGCCAAAGAGATATAGGAGGCGGCACCACCTACAATTTTACCTGTACTACCAAAGGGGGTGTCGATGGCGTCAAACGCAACGGATCCGATAACGAGAAGGCTCATAAAAATATTTTAAAAAATTTCTGCAAAGGTATTGAATCGAAACCGCTTTCATACTATTTTTGCATTCCGGTTGAGACAAGGCAACGCTTGAAAAAGCAACCTTGTTCTAACACAGACTCCTTGATAGCTCAGCCGGTTAGAGCGAGCGGCTGTTAACCGCTAGGTCGTTGGTTCGAGTCCAACTCAGGGAGCAAACAAAAAGCCATCCAATTCGGATGGCTTTTTTTGTGTTTGTATGCCATGGAAAAAATAAATTATCTATCTTTCCTCATTCAGTTACAGAATAATGGCAAAACAAATCTTCATCAACCTTGCGGTGCATAATCCAACAAAATCCATGACATTTTACGAGGCACTGGGATTTAAAATCAATCCAAAATTTTCGGATGATAGCGGTAAATGTATGGTGTGGTCAGACAACATCTTTCTGATGATCCTTTCGCACGAGAAGTTTTCGAGTTTTACAAAAAAAACCATTGCCGACACAACAACATCCATTGCAGCCCTGCTTTCCTTGTCTATGGACAGCATAGATGAAGTCAACCAAGTCGTAGAAAGCGGACTACGTGCTGGCGGCATTGAACCCAATGAAATGCGCAATTATGGCTTTATGGTTCAGCGCACGATTGAAGATTTCGATGGGCATACGTGGGAAATATTTCACATGGACATGTCGAATTTGCCAGCTTAAAACTCTTACAAAACGGCAGATCTATTTATTTTAAAACCACTTCAATTTATTTTCCCAAAAAACTTAGTCGCTCACACAGAAGAAGGCCACATCATCTCTACTGATTATAAACGACGTAAATTAATTTATAGCCATCAAATTGAACTTGTAAATGAAGATGGATGTTTTAACAGTGTTACGATCAAGCCAACCCAACGATAAAAATCCCGTCTAACCCCGCCCAATTCCATGAAATACTTGCTCAAACTCGAAGCCATCGGCTTGCTTGCCCTATTCACCTCCATTTATGCCGTTCATTTTCCTGGCAATTGGGGACGCTATTTCGCCCTATTTTTTATCCCCGACATTGCATTTGCATTCTATTGGGCTTCCAAAAAACTGGGAACCGCGGCTTACAACCTCCTTCACCATCAAGGATTTTTAGCCATCGTGCTGATGATAGGTGTCTCACTTCACCACGATCTCCTCACCCAAGTGGCCCTGATATTTTTATCTCATTCTACCTTTGACCGGATCGCGGGTTATGGGTTAAAACACTTCGACAGTTTTGATCATACCCATTTGGGATGGATTGGCAAAAGCAAACATCGAAACCAAGAATAATCCTATCTCCCTCCCTGGGCCCATTGTCCACCAACACAATAACCCACCCGTAACAACGATTTTTAAAAAACCATGGCCTACTCTGAACACCAAGCTGATCGAATTCGGCATCGACTCAAACACCTCCACTGCATTGAAAAACCCATGATGGGCGGATTGATTTTCATGATTAACGACGCCATGTGTGTAGGATTGGATTTTGACAAATCCTCAAAACAAGACCGATTGATGGTCCGTGTTGGCAAACTCCATTATGAAGAATTACTCAATCACAGTTCCAGCAAAGTCATGGACTTCACTGGAACTGTAATGAAAGGTTTCCTATTCATAGAAGCACTTGGGTTCGATTCCGACCAAGATTTAGACTTTTGGATAGCGAAAGCCTTGGAAT
>VFQT010002501.1_pt1 | contig 18708 bp, 15 predicted proteins | sample 3512381 | NCBI WGS metagenome assembly VFQT01 (sample SAMN10412376, study PRJNA504923) | tailings metagenome | isolation source: Relicate 2 Philex TSF3 active mining site | place: Philippines: Tuba, Benguet | collected 2017-08-29
TGGCGAGCGAAAAGTACCAGTTGCCGACCGGATTCATTGTCCATTCGGGCACGAGCAGCCGCGCGCCCGTCTCGGTGATGCCGAGCAGCAGCACATCGTACTGCCCCGGGAGCAGGTTGCCCGCGAGGCCGACCGCCGCGCCGGCGAAACCCGAAATCAGACCCAGCACCGGGTGGCGCCCCGCCGCCGCAAACACGATCGCTGTCAGCGGCACATAGACCATGTAGGCGGCGTCATTCGCATGCGTCGCCAGCATGCCGAGCACGAACACCATCGGCACAAGGATATCTTTCGGCAAACCGCCAAGGCTCGCGCGCATCAGCGCCGTCAGAAGCCCCGAGCGCTCAGCCACGCTGGCGCCCAGCATGATTGTGAGGGCAAAGCCGAGCGGGGCAAACCCTGTATAGGTGCGCGGCATCTCGACGAACAGGCGCTGCACATTCTCCTCTGACAGGAGGCTGGTCACCACCAGCGTCTCGCCATTCACCGGATTGACGGCGGACCACCCCGCCCCAGCCCCGATCACCGAGACAATTACCAGCACCGCAATGATGATGACGAAAATGAAGATCGGGTCAGGCAGCGCGTTCCCCACGCGCTCCACCCAGTCAAGAAACCTGTTGCGCTGCCCCGCCGGTCCGACCCGTCCGTCCATGCACCAGTGTCAGCACGCAGCCCGCCGCCTGTCCACGGCAAAGCGACCAGACGGGCTAGTGCGCCGCCCTGCCGGCCGCCAGCGCCTTCTCGACCTCGCGCCAGTCGACGATCTTGAAATTCTGGTCGATCTCGGAGACCGGATTCGCATCGTCCTGAACGACCAGCACGCCGGCCGGCAGGCCAGGCAGCGGCGCTGAGGAGACATCCAGGCCATCGGTATGGCTGACGGCGTCCACCGAGCCGTCGTCGCTTGCCGTCACTGCGATGACGCCAAGATGCGCATGCGGGGGCCTGCGGTCATAGATGACGAACCGGTCGCGCGACTGGGCTGACACGACGAGATAGCCTGCGCCTTTGGCGCCGGTGTAAAGCGACACGCCTTCGACATCGGCGACAAGGCCCGTGCCGCTGCCGACTGTGTCGATGCTCTGCGGCGTCATGCCTTCCGCCGCGAGGTTCACGACCCAGAGACCAACATTTTCCTCACCCACGAACATTCGCCCTGCCTCATCATCGATCACGCAGCCTTCGAGCTGCGAGCCGAGCTGGATCGTGCGCAGATCCGCAGTCTGTGGCAGGCCAGCGCCGGTATCCGATACCCGCCAGATCTCGATGAGTCCGGTCTTGTACGTCACCACCACGTGCAGCGCGCCCTGCACCATGCCCATGCACACGCCATAGGGCTCCACACTCGCGAGCTTCGTGTCGCCCGCGTGGCTCACGATCGTCGTCGCCGGGTCGATGCGGAACCAGCTCAGCGCGTTGACGCCGTCATTGCTGGCCACGGCAAGATTGCCGCGCAGATCAACATTGTTGGACAGACCCACGGGAAGACGCTGCTTCTCCGACCCGTCGAGGCCGTAGACATAGACGCCGACATCTTTGTTTGTGCCGAGGATGAGGCTCCGGGCTGGATCCATCGGATGCACCCAGATCGCCGGATCATCGGCCGCATCACCGGTCAGGCCCATGCCCGTCGTTTCGCGCAGCGCAGGCACAGGGCTCGCTACGATCCCGTCGCTTGCACAAGCGCCAGCAAACATGAGGACGGCGAGAGACGCGAAGGCTTTCATGGCGATCCTCACGAGAATGAGCGGCAAGAAGTAACAGGCCTCGCCCTCCGGGTCAGGAGAGGGCGAGGCCAGAGGCCCGGGCGTCCCCGGCCCCGAGGCAGAACGTCAGGCCTAGAAGGAGTAGCGGCCGACGATCTGGTAAACCGCACCGCCCTCTTCGGCTTCCAGTTCAAACTCGTCGTCGATCGTCCCGGCGATCTGGTTCGACAGAAGCGCGAACTTGCGGAAAGTCTCTTCCTTCTTGGCGTTGAGCAGGTTCGAGCCGACGAGGCGGACCGTGAAGTTGTCGCCCAGCGACTTCTCGATGAAGATTTCGAGATCGGCGCCATAGGTCGTGATGACCTCTTCGCCAACCACACGGCTCTCAGATGTCCCCTGCTTGCGATAGGTCGCGCCGAAGGCGGCATCCCACATCGTCAGGTCCTGGATGAAGCCGAAATTGTAGACATACTCCGCCTGGCTGTTGAACCGGCGCGAACCAAATTCGTCCTCGACGTCGGAGTCGAGCCACGAATAGTTGGCGAACACGCCCGTGTCCGGCAGGCCGAAGGCCGAAAGGTCGCTCGAAAGGTCAAGCTCAACGCCATAGACCTTGCCATCGCCCGTATTGCGGGCCGAGAAGATGTAGGCCAGATCCGGCGGATCGTCCGCCGATCCCGGCGCGCCGGTGTTGAAGATCTCGATCAGGTCCTTCACGTCGCGATAGAAGAAGTTGATCCCCCAGATGCCGCTTTTGCCGAGCTGCTGCTCGTAACCGAGATCGAGACCCCAGGCCGTCTCCGGCTGGAGATTGGGATTGCCCTGGAAGTCGTTATCTCCAAGCTCTTCTTCCAGCACGCCGGTGAACAGGAACTCGAACGGCGCATTCCGGATGGTGCGCGCAACCGAGCCGCGGATGCGCCCGCCATCCATCACTTCCCAGCCGAAATGGCCCGAGGGCAGCACGGTTGTCACTTCCGTCTCCACGCTGCCAACTTCAAGCGTCATGTTTTCCACGCGCAGGCCCGCCTCCCATGACAGGGCGCCATCCCCACCATTCACCTGCACGAAGGGGTCAACATTGGTGCGCTCGATATTGCTGCGAACCAGAACAACGGCCGGATCAGTATAGCCGGGCACGCCTGCGCCGCTGGCGTCAGAAATCTGCGTGCCAGCCGGAATGCCGGTGCGAAAACGACCATTCCCCAGCGTCGTATCACGCTCCTTCTGCCGGTACTGAACGCCGAACTGGAGATCGAGGTCGCCGAATTCGCGGGTATGCTCGATCTTGGCGCTGGTCTCCTGGTCATCGATCGCGAAGGGCTCGAGGTCGCGCGTGAAGCGGTCCGCTTCCGGATAGGCGACGGCGTCGCGCAGATACTCGATCTCGTTCTCGAACTCGGACGTGTCATCCTTGAACGAGGCGATGCCAGCCTTGAGGCGGGTCGAGCCGCCGAGCATGTCGAAACGATAGCCGGCATTCAGCGAATAGCTCTCCTGGTCGATATCGACATCGTTGATGTTGAGCGTGGAGAGCTGGCTCGGCAAGCGGTTGGTCGCCGGCCCCGCCGCAGTGGTGTTGAATTCGACAGAATCCTCATCCTGCAAACGCTCAGTCTTGACGAAGAAGCCGTCGAGCGTGAACTCCGCGCCCGCACCCACCGGCGTCTCCCACGCGAAATTGGCGGAGTAGTCCGTTCCATCGCGCACATCTCGCTGGTCTTCGATATTGTCGAGATTGCCGCCGGCATCGTCATAGCGCGCCGAGAACTTCTGCTTCGGATTGCGACGACCCTGCACGCTGGCGCCGACGAGCAGACGCCCCTCCCCCACCGCACCGCCCCAGACAACTCCCGCCTGCTCGCGTACGCGGCCATCATCGAACATGAGCGCGCCAAGGCGCACATATCCGCCTTCGAGCGCATAGCCGTCCTTGAGGACGATGTTGAGCGCGCCCGCCATCGCATCGCCCGAGCGGTTGGCCGACGCCGAGCGCACAATTTCCACGCGCTCGATAAGTTCAGCCGGAATGCGGTCGACGAAGAACGCTGTCTCGGCCCCGTTGCCGAATGAGCCGGATGAAGAGCCCGCGCCCGGCACCAATTCGCCATTGATCAGGATCTGCGTATAGGCCGGATCGAGGCCGCGCAGCCGAACGCCATCCGATTCCAACACGTCCGACAGGAAGGTCACCGACGGCACGCGCTTCAGCGCGTCGCCAGCCGACAGGGGCTCGAAACGCTGGAAATAGTCCGTGTCATAGACCAGGACCGGGGCGGTCTCGTCGGTGCGGTCGCGGTAGCCGATCCCCTGAATGATCACAACGTCTTCGGCCGTCGTGATCTGGTCCTGCGGCTCGTTTGCCGCCTGCGTCGCCTGCCCATGAGCGGGCTGGAGCGCCGCCAGTGAGATCGCTGCGCCCGCCACGCTTGCAAGGTGCGCAAGCTTGAACATCTTCGCCATCGGGAAGCCCCTTCCATACGTCTTTGGCGGGGGTGCTAGTCATGGCGCGTGACAAACGCGGAACGGTTTTGTTTAGGTTCCATGACAGGGCAGATCCTTGTTTTCAGGCCACACGCCCTGGCCGCCGGAGGCCCGTTCTTGAAGCGGCTCGCCCGTGGAGCTATGAGCCCCCGCCATGCCCCTTTCGATTATCGGCGTCGATGCGGACGATACGCTCTGGCACACGGAGACCGTGTTCCGGCTGACGCACAGGCGTTTCAACGAGTTGCTCGGCGATTTCGCTGACGAAGACACGCTGGAGGCGAAGCTTGCCGCCGTCGAGCGCGAGAACATGAAGACCTATGGCTACGGAGCGAAGGGCTTCACCCTCTCCATGCTGCAGACCGCCCTGGAGATCAGCGACGGCAAGGTTGCAACGAAAGTGCTTCGTGAACTGCTCGACGCCGGGCGCGAGATGATGACTCATCCGATCGAACCCCTGCCCGGCGTGGAGGAGGCGCTGCTGCAGTTGAAGCAACGCGGCCGGCTTGTTCTCATCACCAAGGGCGACCTCTTCCACCAGGAGAGCAAACTTGCCGCCTCAGGCCTCGGCTCGCACTTTTCCGGCGTCGAGATCGTCTCCGAGAAGACCCCGGAAATCTATGTGAAGGCGTTCGCCCGCCATGGCGGCTCAGCCGAGACCGGACTGATGACGGGAAATTCGGTCAAGTCAGACATCCTGCCCATGCTCGCCGCCGGCGGCTACGCAGCCCTTGTCCCCTACCCGCTGGTCTGGGAGCACGAGCGCGCGGACAAGCCCGACGGCCACCCAAAGTATCGCGAGGTCGCAACGCTGGGTGATGTCCCTGGCTGGCTTGACGAGATTTTGTAGGGTGGATTGAGCCAGGCGAATTCCACCCGCCATTTCACTTCGGCACAACTTTCAGTAGTTGTGCATTTGGCCCGTCGGTCAGGAGATAGATCGCACCATCGGGTCCGACATTGATGTCGCGATAGCGCTCGTTGGCGCGATCGGAGAACTTGAAGCGCTCCTCGCCCGTCACCTTGTCGCCATCGAGCGTCAGGCGCGAGACGAAGCTCGGATTGAGGCCCGAGGCGAACACGCTGCCCTTCCATTTCGGGAACAGGGCGGCGTTGTAATAGGCGAGGCCGCCGGGCGCGATCACCGGGTCCCAGTAATAGACCGGCTGTTCGAGGCCCGCCTTGGCCGAGCCCTCGCCGATCTTGCGCAGCGTGCCGCCATACTCGACGCCATAGGTGACAGTGGGCCAGCCATAATCCTTGCCCTTGCGCGCGATATTGAGTTCATCCCCGCCCTGCGGCCCATGCTCGAGCCCCCACAGCTCGCCCGTTCCCGGATGCAGGAAGGCGCCCTGCACATTGCGATGGCCCGACGACCATATCTCCGGCAACGCATCCGCGCGCCCGACGAAAGGATTGTCCTTCGGGATCGAGCCATCCTTGTTGATGCGGACGATCTTGCCGATCGCGCTCTTGAGGTCCTGCGCCTGCATGCGCCCCGGCAGCGCGCCGCGATCGCCCAGCGTCACGAAGAGCGTCCCGTCCCTGGCAAACACGACCCGCGATCCGAAATGCTGGTTCGACTGAAGCGAAGGCGTCTGCCGCCAGATCGTCTGGATGTTCTCGATCTTCGGCTGCGCGCCGTCGACCAGCCGGCCCTTCGCCACCGCCGTATTGTTCTTTCCATCCGCCCGCGGCTCGGAATAGCTCCAGTAGATCATCTGGTTCGCGGCGAAGTCCGGATCGAGCGCCACGTCCAGCAGGCCGCCCTGCCCCACGCCGTGCACGGCTGGCACGCCGTCCTTGATCGGCGCCGAGACCTTCCCGGCGGCGTCCGCGATCCGGAACTGGCCGGCGATCCGCTCGGTGATCAGGAACTTTCCGCCCGGCAGGAACTCGACCGACCAGGGCGAGCTGAGGCCCGCAGGCACGACGACCTTCACGTCATACTGGGTGTCAGTTGTCAGCGCCGGCGCACGTGTCTGCCCGGCGAAGGCGGGCGTATAGGCCGCCTTGTTGGTCGCGCGCGTCTCAGCCGGCGGTTGTGCGAAGGCGGCGATCCCGATGCCGATTGCAAGCGCAGCGGCCGAACCGGCAACCATGATACCGAGACGCATCGCGTTTCTCCTCTACCGTCTTCATCTCGCTGCCTAAGTAGGCGAGTTTCCGTCCAGCGCCACCTGGAATTGGCGCCCCGTGACACACAGAATCCACACGCTCTCCGGGGTGACCGGCCCCAAACCCTTGCCGCCGGCCCGGATGAAGCGCACCTGTAGCGGGCCCAGGAGGAGCAACCCGATGCGTTTTCTTCTCGCCCTCTTCGCCCTTCTCCTCGCCCCGCTTGCGCACGCACAGGAGAAGCAGCAGGCCGTGTTCGCCGGCGGCTGCTTCTGGTGCATGGAAGCCGACATGGGCTACATCCCCGGCGTCATCTCGGTTGAGTCCGGCTACACCGGCGGCAGGGAGAAGAACCCGACCTATCTCCAGGTCGCCAGCCACCAGACCGGCCACTACGAAGCCGTGCGGGTCACCTTCGATCCGACCAGAATCAGCTACGAGCAGCTGCTCTCGCGCTACTGGCCGCTGATCGACCCCACCGACGCCAACGGACAGTTCTGCGACCGCGGCCAGAGCTACGCGCCTGCCATCTTCGCCTCGCCTTCGCAGAAAGCCGCCGCCGAAAAATCGAAGCAGCAGGTGATCGCGTCCGGTCGCGTCAACGGCACGGTCATCGTGCCCATCCTGCCGCTTGGTGATTTCTGGCCGGCCGAGGAATACCACCGTAACTACGCCAGGCGGAACAAGGCCGACTACGACGCCTACCGCGCGGGCTGCCGGCGCGATGATCGCCTCGCGCAGGTGTGGAAACCTGTCGGCTGATCACCCTGCCCGCTTCGGCACTCCCGGCCGCGTGCCGACATAGAGCGCGCTGGCCGCAAGGCAAACGCCGGCGATCACCGTCCAGACGAGGGACCGGCTTACCAGCAGCACGATCACGAACGAGGCGAACATCGATCCGATGGCGATGAGCTTGACCGGACGCGAGATCGCGCCGTTCTCGCGCCACGCCACCACATCTGGTCCAAGCCGCGGATGCGCGATCAGCCAGGCCTCAAGCTTGGGCGAGGAGCGCGCAAAGCATCCGGCGGCAAGGATCAGGAAGACCGTCCCCGGCCAGCCCGGCGTGATGACGCCCACCGCACCGACAAAGGTCAGCACGACGCCCATCACGAGGAAGAGCGGTCGCGCGAGAGGATTGGTCTTGCGTGTGGCGTCAGTCATGCGTCGGCCAAGTTGCCCAGGCGGAGAGACACCTATCTCCGCTCTCCGTCAAATTGCAACTCGTTCGCAAGGGGCTGGAGCGTGCGGCCCGCCCCCAGCTATTCTGGCCTCCCTGGGGTTCGAGCCGAGCCAGCCGAGCGCCGCCCGGATTACGCCGACGGTGGGGAGCGACAAACAAACCGAGGGCGAACATCATCGCGAGGCCCAGGAGGGACAGCGGCCCAAAGCGATGCGTGAGCGTAAAGATCACGAAGAAACCGAAGCTTCCGATCATCGCGGCAAACATCGCAACACCCAGCCCGCGACGCTTTCGCAGGAAGCCTGCAAACGCCGCCGATAGCGCACGCAAAATGAGGGTGAGTGTGAGCATCCCCGGGCCATCGCTGAACGGATTGCCGAAAGCCCACCGGACCCAATCCATCGCGCCTCTCCCTGTCCCCCAGAGCGGCAACCGACAAAATCCTGACCGATTGGCCCAGCTTCACACTTCCGGGAACGCAGTCCCGCCGCCTTGGCGCAATTCCCCATTCCCCCTATGGTCCGCCGCGTCGACCGGCCCCAGAAGCTTCAACGCGAGGGCCGGCGCGTGTCACAGGGGAGATCATGTCCACAATCCGGTTCAGACTCGGATCGCGCCTGCTCATGGCAGCCGCATCCCTCGCCGTCCTTTCCGCCTGCTCGCCTGAAGCGGCCAAGCCGGCCGAACCCGCGACCGTCGCGGCCAAGCCGTCCGACGCCCAGGCCTGGCCGGCCGCAGCGGTCGCCGACCCGACAACGCTGGGCTTCACGGCCGAAGGCCTCGCCGCGCTCGACGCACGCCTGCAGAAATCCGTGGCCGACGGCGATGTCGCCGGCATGGTCTACATCCTCGGCAAGGGCGGCGACATCGCGGCTTTCAACGCGTTCGGCATCCAGTCCGGCGATCCGAAGACCGGAACGCCGATGACGAAGGACTCGATGTTCCGCATCTACTCGATGACCAAGCCGATCACCGGCGTCGCCATGATGCAGCTCTACGAAAAGGGCCTCTGGCAGATGGACGACCCCGTCTCCAAGCACGTGCCCGAACTCGCCGGCCTCAAGGTGCTGTCGTGGAAGGATGGCAAGGTCGAGATGAAGGGCGGCAAGCCCGTCCTCGTGGCCGCGTCCGCCGAGCCCACCATGCGGCAGCTGATGAGCCACACCGCCGGCTTCGCCTATGGCCTCTCAGGCGATGATCCCGCCAACAACGCCTTCCGCGACACAGCCGTGCTCGCCTCGGCCAACCTCGAAGAGATGATCGCCAAGATCAAGGACATCCCCCTGATCTACGATCCCGGCTCGCGCTGGTATTATTCCGTCGCCGTCGATATCCAGGGCTACATCGTCCAGAAGCTCTCGGGCCAGAAGCTCGGCGAGTACATGAAGGCAAACATCTTCACCCCGCTCGGCATGAACGACACGTCCTTCTATGTCACCGAAGCCAACGTGCCGCGCTTTGCCGACGTCTATCGCTGGGACAAGGACGCAAAGGCCCTCCTCAAGAACGAGGAGCGTCCCGACCGTCCGCGCTTTACCGACGCCAACCGGATGGAATCCGGTGGCGGCGGCCTCGTCTCGACAACCCACGACTATGCGCGCTTCACCCAGATGTTCCTCAACAGGGGCGCACTGGGCGGCAATACGGTTCTCAAGCCGGAAACCGTCACGATGATGTCGGAGAACCACATCGGTGAACTCGGCATCTATTCGGACGGCACGACGGCCAATCCGGGCCGGCCGGGCCAGAAATTCGGCCTCGACTTCGCCGTCTATGTCGATCCCGCCGCAGGCAACAATCCCTTCGGCGCGGGAACCTACTACTGGGGCGGCGCTGCCGGCACATGGTTCTGGATCGATCCTGCCAACGATCTCTTCTTCGTCGGCATGATCCAGTCGATGGGCGGGGCGCGTCCGGAAGGCATGAACTTCCGCGAGGAGTCCGCCAAGCTCGTCTACGAAGCCCTGAAACCTGCAACTGCTGCAGCGACACCGGCGCCAGCACAGTAAGGCGAGGCGGCAGAGGATGAACCGGGCGGCGTTGAGATCATGGGCTCAACGCCGCCCTTTTTCGATCACGGAATTCAGCCGGCCTGAACCCGAACGCTCATAACTGACGGCTTGTCATCCAGGACGCACCTGACGCTAGCCTGGACCCATCCGAGGACCAGAACGGCATCGCGATGGTTTCCGGCTCCCACCGCGTCGGGCCAGCACGACAGCCAGCGCCAACCAAACGCAGCACGGGATTTGAGGGAGATATTTGGAAATGTCGCGCAAACTAATGACCACAGCCAAAGTCTGGCTGGCTGCGGGCCTTGCCAGCGTGCTCGCCGCCTGCGCCGCACTGGACGGCGCGCCCGCCGCGGTCTCCACCGCATGGCCGAGACAAGCCGATGTCGTCGCAACCGCACCAGCCTTCACCCCCGCCGGCCTTCAATCGCTCGACGCCCGCATGAAGGAAGCCGTCGACAAGTCCGAAGTCGTCGGCCTGCAATACGCGCTGGTGAAGGACGGCAAGCTCGTCGCCTTCAACACTTTCGGAAAGCAGTCGATCGACGGCCCGCCGGTCACCGAAGACACCATCTTCCGCATCCGCTCGATGACCAAGCCGGTCGTCGGCGTCGCAATGATGCAGCTCTGGGAACAGGGCAAGTGGAAGCCGGAAGACCCGGTCACGAAATTCCTGCCCGAGCTCGGCAATCTCCAGGTCGCCACCAAGGCAGACTCAATCACCGAAGGCCTCGTCCCGGCCACCCGTCCGCCCAACATGAACGAGGTCATGACCCACATGGCCGGCTTCGGTTACGGCCTTTCGGCCGCCTCCGCCGTCGACCGCGAATTCCAGCGCGACAATCCGCACGCCCAGCCCAACCTGCAGGCGGCGATGAAGCGCCTTGCGCAGATTCCTCTGCTCTTCCAGCCCGGCGAACGCTGGTCCTATTCCTATACCGTCGATGTCCAGGCCGCTGTCCTCGAAAAGATCACCGGCCAGACACTCGGCAATTATCTCAAACAGAACATCTTCACGCCGCTCGGCATGAACGACACGGCCTTCTTCCTGTCCGAAGACGACTACAGGAACCGCCTCGCCACGGTCTACACGCGCAATGCCACCACGGGAGCGAAGGACGTCTTTCCCGATGGCTACAGCTTCACCGTCCGCAACCACCACGAATCAGGCGGCGGCGGCCTCACCTCGACCACCCACGATTATGTCCGCTTCGTGCAGATGATCCTCAACGAAGGCTCGCTCGACGGGAAGCAGATCCTGAAACCCGACACGGTCAAGCTGATGATGACCAACCACATCGGCGAGACCCGCGCGATGGGCGGCGGCGGCTTCGGCTGGGGCGGCGCCGTGAAGACGCAGGCGCCGACTGACAACGCCCCGGCGCCTGTCGGCACGTACGACTGGTTCGGCATCGACGGCACCTGGTTCTGGGTCGATCCTGTGAACGACATCGGCTTCGTCGGCATGATCCAGCGCCGCGGCAATGCCGGCCCCGGCGCCATCAACCTCCGTGCCGAGTCGCAGCAGCTGATCTACAAGGCGCTCGCGAAATAGCAGACGCGCGCGCGTTTGGGGGGCTCAGAAAAAGCGGCGCGCGCAAACCGCATCATCGGGATGGGCCCTCTCCCCGCCATCCAGCCTTTGCTGGACGCGGCGCGGATCTCGTGCGTGAACCTCGTCCAGGACGTCGCTGCGAGCTTCGGGATGATCTTTACGCACATCCTTGGTGATCGGCACACGAAGCAAGCGCACGAAGCCCTTCCTCCGTGCGAAGCGGAAGGTTCAATTCGAAGCATCATCCGGAACCGCCAGCTGCGGGCTGGCCGCCCGTGCACAGGGTCGTAAATGTGCCCCTGCCTCAGCACCGCCATTGCTTCACTCACCTCGTCATTCCGGGTGAAGGTGCAGCGCGCTGTCATGAGCTGCTTCGAGATTCCCACTCGCGCTTGGGCGCATCGGGAATGACGCCGCTGGTCTGTCCAGCCTGATTGCATGAGAAGGATCGGCCCCCATCCCATCCTCACCCGGGGGAGCGCGCGCAGCGGGTTTCGCTTTCGCCGTTTCCGACCTACCGTCCCCGCGATTCGCAGGGGCTCCGCCATGTTCGCCGTCCGCCGACGCACCAAGATCCTCGCCACGCTCGGCCCCGCCAGCGATGGCGCCCTCAAGATGGAAGAGCTCCTCCGCGCCGGCGTCGACCTGTTCCGCCTCAATTTCAGCCACGGCAGTCACGCCGAGCACGCCCAGCGGATCGCTGCCGCGCGTGAAGCGGAAAAATCCGTCGGCCGCCCCATCGCCCTCCTCGCCGATCTTCAAGGCCCCAAACTCCGCATCGGAGATCTACCCGGCGGCCAGTCGGACGTGCGCATGTCGTCCGAACTGCGCCTGCGCCCGGCCGCGACCTCCAGCGATCCCGACATCATCCCGATCCCCCACCCCGAACTCGTCGCCTCGCTGCAGCTGGGCGACAAGCTGCTGATCGACGACGGCAAGATGATGCTCCACATCGTCAAGGTTGACGGCGAGGACCGCATCGCCCGCCCCGTCGCACCCGGCCGCATCCTGAGCCGCAAGGGCATCGCCGCCCCCGGCCGCCCGATCCCCATCCCGGCCCTGACCGAGAAGGACATCGCCGACGGCCGCTTCGCGCTCGAACATGGCGTCGACTACATCGCCTTGTCCTTCGTCCAGCGCGCCGGAGACGTCGCGATGGCGCGCGAACTGTTCGGTTCCGGCGTCCCCATCGTCTCCAAGATCGAGAAGCCCGCCGCACTCGATGATCTCGACGGGATCGTCCAGCACTCCGATGCCGTGATGGTTGCACGCGGCGATCTCGGCGTGGAACTCTCGCCCGAGCAGGTGCCGATCGCCCAGCGCCGCATCGTCCGCATCGCCCGCGCCAACGGCAAGCCTGTGATTGTCGCAACCCACATGCTCGAATCGATGGTCGAGGCGCTCGTGCCCACCCGCGCTGAAGCCAATGACGTCGCCACCGCCGTGTACCAGGGCGCCGACGCTGTCATGCTTTCGGCCGAAAGCGCTGTCGGCCGCCACCCCACCGCCGCCGTCGCCATCATGGACCGCATCATTCGCGCCATCGAGACCGACCGCGACGCCAACCCCTCCGCCCAGGCTGCACCCTGGACCGCCGAACCGACCACCGCCGACGCCTGCGCCCGTGCGGCGCAGCGCCTGGCCGACGATCTTGACTGCCCGCTCGTGGTCTTCACCCGCTCCGGCTCATCCGCCCAGCGCGTCTCCGCCACCCGACCCAGGCAACCAATCCACGCGCTGACCCCTCACCTGCCGACAGCGCGCAAGCTCTCGCTGGTCTGGGGCGTCAGCGCGGACCTCGAACCTGAAGAGCCAAAAAGCTTCGATGACATTCTCGACGCGGTGAACCGCCACGAGGCCGCCTCGAGCGTGAAGCGCTTCGTCATCACCGCCGGCTATCCCTACGCCAGCGACAACTCGACGGACACGATCAAGGTCGTTGAACGGAAATAGTCAGATCAGTTCCACATCGCCCTTGCGACGATCTTCGGCAGGACGCATGTAGCGCTCGCGGCGGCGGCGATCCGGCCCGAAGAATTCCGGGGCGGTCACGAATTGCCGGCGGGCATTGGTCACCGCCACGATCTTTGTCCAGATCATCTTCGGCGACACTGGCTTGCAGAGGATTTCGTCGGCCCCCGCATCGCGCAGCTCCTGCACGGTGCGCGCCGTGGAATCGGCCGTGCACGCAATGATCGGAACGAAGCGATCGCCACTGAAATGCTCGGAGCGGGCCAGCCGCGTGAATTCCGCGCCGCTCTTTGTGCCCATCAGATAGTCGGCAATCACGATGTCGAAGGTCTGGCGTGACAGGACATGCAGGCCCTCGTCCACCGTAAACGCCGCCGTGACTCTGCGCACGCCGAGCCCACCCAGCATCAGGCGCATAACCTGCTGCATGAAGCAGTGATCGTCGACCACAAGCACCGACAAGTCGCCAACATTCAACGGCACGCCGACCCTCCGGAGATCCGGCGCATGTCACACAGGCGCAGCTTTATGATGAAACCGCACCTGGCGATTTCAGCTGAGAGAAAAACCTTCTGCTAACGCCGGTGGGAGCGCGACTAATCCGTCGCGACGAGCCTGAAACCGATCGCTGTATCGCGCGTGGCCGCCCCAAGTCGGCTTCGATTGGCGATACGCAGGTCCCCTGCATCTGCCTTCCAGCTGCCGCCCCGCAGCACCCGCTGGCAGCTGCTTCCACCGGCAACAGCCGCGCCATCCGTCGGCGCGCTGGCGAACGTGTTCACATAGCAGTCCTGGACCCACTCGGACGCATTTCCCGTAACGTTGTAGAGACCAAAGCCATTGGGCTCGCCGAAACCCGTCTCCTCGGTCTTGCCTCGCGGCGCCCGTCCCGACTCATAGCGGTCGCCCCACCAGTAAGCGGTTCCCGTTCCGCCCCTGGCCGCGTACTCCCATTCCGCTTCCGTCGGTAACCGATAGGTCTTGCCTGTCTTGCTGCTGAGCCATTTCGCGTAGGCCTGGGCGTCGTTCCAGGACACCATGATCACAGGCCGGGCGCCCCTGCCCCACCCTTTGTCAGCCGGCGCGTAGTTGCCGCAACCGCCTCCGGCGACGCACGCCTCCCATTCCGCAAAGCTGACTTCACGCAGGCCAATCGCAAAGGGCGCCACCTTGACCTCGCGCTGTGGTCCCTCCCACGCGCGATGACCGGCCTCCTGCGGGGGCGAACCCATCGTGAATGCGCCGCCCTCCAGCCGCATCATTTCGGGGCAGGTCTCGCAGTCGCGAAAGGTCTTCGCCGGGCTGGCGGCAGGCGTTGCGCCCGAGGCGGCAGAGGCGGGCGCCGCAACAGCCGAAGCAGGCTCCGCAGCCGCAGGCTGCACGGGCTGCGGGGTCTCCACTGGCAAAGCCGCCGCAGCTACCGACGGCGCAGGCTCTGCCGGAGATTGTCCAGCCCCGCCTCCTCCAAGAACACCCGGCAGCAAGAACACCCCTGCTGCGATCGCGCCACCGACGATGGCAAGGCCGGCCACAAGCGGAAAGGCACTCCCCCCCTTGCGCGCGGCGGGCGGTACAGACGGGGTCGGCTTGCTCTGGAAGGCATCAGGTCGAGGGGTCACCGGGCGCACCCCGGCTTCTGCGGTGGGCGGCTCCGGAATCTTGAGCGGTTCAGGAGGCGGAGCGACCCCAGCTTGTGCGACAGGCGCGGCTTTCGGGGCGTCCAATGCTGCGATGCGCTTTCTGGCGAGGACCGCGAAATGTCCTTTCGGATAACGCTCCAGATAAGACTCGAACTCCTCACGGTCATCGCCGTCCGCAATCGACATCCAGAACGCCGCCTCGATGGAGTCGGAGGCAGGCGCGCTCCCGGGTGCATCCCCCTTTGGCGGAAGTGGAGGGGCGGCTGCGCCGGGCGCGGCGGGTTTTGACGCCACAGTCTTGCGCTCGATGTGGTCGCGCACATCGGCAATGAACGCGCGCCAGGCCGGCGCGGTCGTGTCGCCTTCCCAGGCGATCAGGTCGGCCGTCTGGATCAGTTCGAACATGATCGGACGGTCGCACTGCTCGATCATCACCGGGATAAGCGCAGATTTCCGGTCGCCCAGGGTGGCCTCGGCTCTCACCCATTTCGACCTGACCGAGCGTGAGGACCAGAGCACCACAACGGCTTTGGCCGCATGAAGTTGACCCTCTGTCACTTCATCGTAGGTCTGGCCGGCACGCCTGCATCCCGTCACCAGAACGGTTCCTAGCACATCGCGCTGCAACGGCTAGGAGATTTGGCGTTCCGCAGATTGCAGCGCGGTTTCCGCCAGCACGAGAACGTGTGACCTATTCGAAGTCCGGCTCCGCAGGGAACACCTCCGCCGGAAAGTCGTGCGAGACAGTGTTGGGAAACACGGGATCGCGCTTCTGCATGAAGCTCTCGATGCCTTCCTTGACGTCAGTCGACTGGCCCCGAAGCTGGATTCCGCGGCTGTCGAGTTTGTGCGCCTCCATGGGGTGGGATGCGCCCATCATCCGCCACATCAGCTGACGCGAGAAGGCAATCGAGACCGGCGCAGACTTCTCCGTCAGGCGGCGCGCCAGATCCAGCGCAGCCGGCAAAAGCTCGTCGGGAGCATGCAGTGCATGCACAAGCCCGGACGCCTTCGCCTCGTTCGCATCGAACACGCGCCCCGAATACACCCAGTCGAGCGCTGTCTGCATGCCGACCAGACGCGGCAGGAACCAGGCCGAGCAGGCCTCCGGCGTGATGCCCCGGCGTGAAAACACGAAGCCGAACTTCGCCGCTGTCGAGGCGAGGCGGAAATCCATCGGCAGCTGCATCGTGGCGCCCACACCGACAGCGGACCCGTTCACCGCAGCGATCACCGGCTTCAGGCTGCGATAGATCCGAAGCGTCACGCGGCCGCCGCCATCGCGGCGGACGCCGTTGGCGATGATCTCATCGCCTGCCGCCCGCTTGTTGTAGTTGAAAGTGTCAGCGCCAGCGATGCCGAGCTCGGCCCCCGCGCAGAACGCGCGGCCCGACCCTGTGACGATCACGGCCCGGACCGAATCGTCGGCATCTGTATAGTCGAACAGCTCGATCATCTCCCGCATCACCACGGGCGTGAAGGTGTTCATCTTGTCCGGCCGATTGAAGGTCGCGACGGCAACTCCGTCTGTCACCGCAAGATCGAACATCGTGAAATCGGGCATGTCGCGTATCCGTCAGGGCTTGAAGGGTGTAGGCCTTGGCTAGGCGGGAGCAATCTGGAGAGGGACAGCGTGCAAGGCAAGCGCCCGATAGTGATGCAGCAGGCGGCCCGGACCTTTATCCGCGCCAACACGCGCATCGCCCCTGTGCCGGGCCTGCCCATCCGCATCCACACCGCAGATGCGCTGACCCCGCTCTGGGAGGCGACCGAGGCGGATCTTGCGGAAGCCAATGTCGCCCCGCCCTTCTGGGCGTTTCCATGGGCGGGCGGACAAGCGCTGGCGCGCTACGTTCTGGACAATCCCGAGACCGTGCGCGGCAGGCGGGTGCTCGATCTTGCCTGCGGCTCAGGTCTCGTGGGGATCGCCGCGGCGCTCGCCGGGGCGGCCGAGGTGGCTGCCAACGACATCGATCCGATGTGCGAGGCGGCCGTGGCGCTCAACGCCGAACTGGCCGGCGTTTCGATCACCTATTCGGGCGGCGACCTCCTTGAGGGCAATGTGCCGGATGCCGATGTGATCCTCGCCGCCGACGTGTTCTATGAGCAGACCCCGGCCCGCCTCTTTCGTACAATGCTGGAGCGCGCCCACGCCCGCGGCGTCCATGTGTTCGCCGGCGACCCAGGCCGAACCTATTTCCCGCGCAATGTCTTTCGGGAGGTCGGCGAATATGCGGTCGAGACCACGACCGAGATCGAGAACCACCCCGTCAAGACGGCGCGGGTGTGGACGCTCTAGGCGAGAACGAACCGCACGCCACAAAGGCCGACAAAGGGTTCGCCATGCGCCTCGCCAATGGTGGCGCCATGCCTCTCGGCGCTGAGGAGGATCGCCTTCGCGTCGCGGCATGCCAGGCGCACGGAAGCCAGACCTTCCCCGCGATCATCCTCCAGCGGGCCGAAGCGCGCGCGCGCATTGTCCAGTTCCATCGTCCAGGTATCGCCATGTCGCGTCACAGGTCGCTCCAGAAGCTCGCTCCAGCGCTGCGCAGTGGCGCCTGGATCATCGCACTGCATGCGCGCGCCGGTGATCGCCTTCACCATCTTCGAGCGGTCTTTTTCCTGCCAGCGCGGGCCAGCCCAGTGATATCCTCCCCTCATGTCCTCGCCCCCCGAGTGACGGTCGACCGACAGCAGGCATCCGCCCGTGTCCTTAGGGTGCAGGTGCAACGCTTCGGAAGTCGAGACCTCATCCCCCGACTTGATGTCCTGGACCAGCCGCACACCCATCTTCGTGAAATGGTCACGCCGCCTTTCAAGGTCGTCGCAGTCGACGATGTACATGTAACCGCCATCGCCTTTGCGCCGCTCGAGATAGCGCCCGCCGGCCGTGCCCTCGCGCAGCGGCGAGACCACCTCCAGGAATGTGCCGCTCATCGCGAACAGGGCGTTGTGCAACCCGTACTTGCCAACGCCGGGATCGCGGTAACAGATCTCGAGGCCAAGCACGTCTGCGATCTGCTTTTCGACGGTGGCGAGGTCCTTTGCGACCAGCGCGATCTGGCGAAGCCTAAGGTATCCCATGACGTCCTCCCTGGCGTACGCGCACGTCTGGCGGCCTAACGGCTCTGCGTCCGCCCTTCGATCATATGCCTGAGAGCGGCGGTACGCGAAGCGATGAAATCGTTGAACGCCCGGACATGCGGCAGATTTCGCATCTCCTCCCGGGTGATCAGCAGCAGCGCATAGTCTGCCTCGTCAAACGTGAAGCACAGCTCGAAGTCCGGGTCGAGCTCGCCCAGAACGCAAGGCAAGGGACCGCACCCCAGCCCGCTGCGGATCGCACTCGCAATGTTGAGGATCGACGACGAGGCCTGCCGGACGACGGCGCCCTTGGCCTGCGCCTGCTTCATGAAGGCCGGATCGAACCGGGCGAGTTCACCGGCGCCGGCGATGATCGGGTGTCCCGCAAGCGCATCAGGGTCCTGCGGAAGCCCGTTCTCTTTCGCATACGCCTTGGCGCAGTAGACGCCCCACTTCCCCGTCGCAAGACGCCGCACGACCACGCCATCGCCCATCGGCCCAGCCGTCAGCCGCGCCGCCCTGAGCGCGATGTCCGCCTCACCGCGCGACACATCGAGCTGGCGGTCGGTGATCACGGTTTCGACCTGCACGACAGGGAAGCGCTGGGTGAACTCCCGCAGCCAGGGCGTCAGCAGGCAGTCGGCGAGGACATCATTTGTCGTGACCCGGATCATGCCGAGCAGCCGGCGACTGCGCTGAGCGATCATCCGGGAAAAGCCTTCGACTTCGGACTCAACCCGCTCTGCGCTCTGCACCATCGCAGAACCCATTTCGGTGAGACGATAGCCGCCCGCTGTCTTCTCGAAGAGTTTTTCGCCGAGCGCCTCTTCCAGGGCTGCAATCCTCCGGGCAACAGTCGTCTGGTTACAGCCCAGAATCCTGCTTGCAGACAAGGTGCTGCCGGATCGCGCCACCGCCAGAAAGTGCCGGAGATCACCCCAGTCGAACATGG
>VFQT010002502.1_pt1 | contig 18698 bp, 16 predicted proteins | sample 3512381 | NCBI WGS metagenome assembly VFQT01 (sample SAMN10412376, study PRJNA504923) | tailings metagenome | isolation source: Relicate 2 Philex TSF3 active mining site | place: Philippines: Tuba, Benguet | collected 2017-08-29
CCGGGCGAAAAAGATTTTAAAACCATTCTACAGTTTCGACAACAAGTTCGTTAATGCAATTACTATGAAAAATATTTTATTAGTTGCTCTTTTTTGTTTCAACGTAGTATCAACGTTAGCGCAGCAGGGGAGTGGTTTTGAATTGAATGGCCAACTCACAGGATTTGACGACAGCGTGTCTGTGCGTTTGTTTCGGAGTGGAGAAAATGCACCCTTTCTAACTACTACCTTGCGTAAACAGCAGTTCTCTCTCCGAGGACAATTGGGTGAGCCTACCCTTGTTTTTTTATTTGTGGGAGATCAGCAACAGCCTGCTGAACTTTTTCTTGAGAATGCTAGTGTGCTGGTGAAAGGTGAAAAAGGAAATCCAATGAATTGGGTAGTAACCGGTAGTCAAACACATCAGGTATTTCGAGATTTTGTAACTCGATTTATGCCGTATGTACAATTGCGAAATAACCAGGCTAATTTACTGAACGAAGCAGGAGCAGGTCCCAAGCGTGATAGCGTGATGCAAGAATATGTAATGGCCAACAACAAAATGCAGGAGCAGATTGAAAATTTGGTGAAAGCAAATCCAGCTTCACCCGTTACTCCTTTTGTGTTGGCAGCAACGTATGGGTTTTCAAATGACCCTCTTCAGTTAGAGCAGCGATTCAATCAGTTGTCTGTTTCAAATCAAAAAGGTTCAATGGGTCAACAGCTCAATACTTTGATTCAAGATGCCAAAGTGGGTGCCATCGGCTCGCAGGCTATTGATTTTACTCAACCTGATGTTAATGGAAAACCCGTTTCACTTTCTTCATTTAGAGGCAAATATGTGCTGGTTGATTTTTGGGCAAGTTGGTGTGGTCCCTGCCGGCAGGAAAACCCCACTGTTGTATACAACTACAATAAATTTAAATCGAAGAATTTTACCGTGCTGGGTGTTTCACTTGACCGTGAGGATTTGCGTGAAAAATGGCTGGATGCTATCCGAAAAGATGGCTTGACCTGGACGCAGGTCAGTGACTTGAAGTATTGGAATAATGAAGCGGCTAAATTGTATCGGGTAACGGGTATTCCTGCTAATTTTTTAGTAGATCCCACTGGAAAAATAGTAGCTAAAAACCTAAGAGGTCCGGCCTTGGAAGAGACCCTTTGTCAATTGCTGGGTTGTAATTGATTCTTTTAAAGGCCTAACACCTCTTTCATCGTATAAAACCCTTTTCTGTCTTTGATAAAAGCAGCTGCCAGGACTGCTCCGGCTGCAAAACCCGTGCGATTATGTGCGGTGTGAATAATTTCTATGTCATCCACAACGGAGGCATATTTTACACGATGTGTGCCGGGGGTGGGATCAATACGTTGACTGATTATTTCAAGATCTTCCGGGTTATCACTAATATCATTTACCCATTGTTTCTTTCTTTTATTATTTACTAGAATCTGTTCAGCCAAGGTCAAAGCCGTTCCGCTGGGGGCATCTTTTTTTTGTGTGTGATGTATCTCTTCCAGGATTACTTCATATTGAGGTTGGTTAGCCATGAGCGCAGCCAATTTGGTATTCAACTCAAAAAACAAGTTTACGCCAATACTAAAGTTGCTTCCGTACACCATACTTCCCTGTAGCGCTGTACAGCGAGCCTGAATTTGAGATAATGCCTGCGTCCATCCAGTAGTGCCACACACCAGGGGTATGCCAGCTTGCAAACAACATTCAATATTTTCTAATGCGCTTTGCGGAGACGTAAACTCAATGGCAACTTCAGCATTGCGAAGGGAGGCCGCTGTTAAGAGCTCCTTATTATGGCTGTTAATTTTTAGCACAATCTCATGTCCCTGTTGCAGTGCAATTTCTTCGATGGCTTTACCCATCTTTCCATATCCTATAAGTGCAATTTTCATGTTGCTCAAGTTGAAACAAAGTTACGTTATGCCTTCGTTTACATACTAATCATTGTCAGGGCATGCTTGTTATTTGCCTAATCGCATTTTAAGGCTGAGCCCATTTGTTTGTGCCAGTTCGCTGTATCCAGCTTTTAATTGAAAGCTTAAGTCAGGCCCTACATCAAATGTTTTAAGATGTGCATCAACTGAAGCATCCACCACATTGAGTCCCCATAACAGTAAAAAGAAAAGCACAGAATAATCAATATCGCGTCTGAATTGATCCCGGTAGTAGCGAAGACTTTCCTCGGGTAGAGGTTGCAGGTTGGATTTTATTGAATTGAACAAGAGGGAGTCGGTTCGGTTGACTCGCATATTATATTTTACACGATAAGCAAAACGGGTATCCCGATAATTGGTCAGGTTATACACAAACACAGCGCCACTAGCACCGAGTGCACCATACACGATGGGTAGTTTCCAGTATTTCTTGTTATAGATCTGACCAAGACCAGGTACTAAAGCGGAGCGAATGGCCGCTTTTTTTGGGCTATGCGCTGCTTGTGCAGAATCGTATTTGTTTTTGCTGGAGGGTAATGAGCCAATCTGTTGTGCCCAACCCTGTGTAAGCACAATTAAAAAAAGCAGAAATAAAAATAATCTTTGTTGCGGCCGTTTCATTAGTCCAGTGGAACATTCAGTTGCCGAAGAATCTTGTTGAGCTCTTCAGTAGTGTAGTACTCAATAATTAACTGCCCATCACCACGCTTACTTTGTTTGATTCTTACTCGGGTGCTGAAGTGGGTTGCTAATTTATCTTCAATTCTTCTATACGGAGAAGCGCTGGTTGAATTTTTACTTTTTTTAACAGCGGGTAATTGCTTTTTTAGTTGTTGCACCAATGCTTCCGTTTGACGAACGGATAATCCTTTAGCTACAATTTCTTTGTATGCAATCAGTTGGGCATCGACTAATTCAAGCGCAATCAAGGCTCTTGCATGTCCCATTGAAAGTGTTCCTTTCCGAACCGCTAATTGAATATCAGGGGGTAGCTTAAGTAATCGGATCACATTGGCAACGGTGCTTCTATCTTTACCCATGCGATCCGCCACTTGTTCTTGTGTATACTCAAGTTCGTCCATCATGCGCTTATAGCTCAAGGCTACTTCCATGGCATTGAGATCTTCTCGCTGTAAGTTTTCCAATAAGGCCAGTTCAAGTAGTTGTTGGTCGTTGGCCTGACGGATAAAAGCTGGAATATCTTTTAAGCCAGCCAGCTTTGCAGCACGCCAGCGACGCTCTCCAGCAATCAATCTGTATTTACCGTTGGAGAGTTTAGAAACCGTAACTGGTTGAATGATGTCGTGTGTTTTAATTGAAGCGGCTAACTCTTGCAAGGCTGTTTCCTCAAAATCACGACGGGGCTGTTTGGGGTTGGGCTCTATATCCTGTACAGCAATGCGGGAACTGGAGGTTACATGTTCTACTACAGAGGGCTTCAATTGCCCGCTTGTAGTTTTTAGATCTGTATCGATACTTTGTAATAAAGAACGAATACCTTTTCCTAGTTGATCCTTATTTTGTTTTGGTGTGCTCATTCGTTAGGGTTCGAGGATACGCTCCTCATTCTTGATACGCGTGAGGTTATTTTTTTGCAAAATCTCTTTTGCCAAATTCAAATAGTTGGCGGCTCCTTTGCTATTGGCATCATACAGAATTACAGGCTTACCTGTACTGGGTGCTTCAGCAAGTCTTGCATTGCGATGAACGATTGTGGTAAATACCATGTCTTCAAAATGTCTTCTTACCTCACTCACCACTTGGTTGCAAAGACGAAGTCTTCCATCATACATGGTCATCAAGATGCCTTCAATGACTAATTCCGTATTTAATCGACTTTGTACAATTTTGATGGTATTCAGCAATTTGCCAAGACCTTCCAATGCAAAAAATTCTGCTTGAACAGGAATCACTACGGAATCTGCTGCTGTTAATGCATTGACTGTAATTAGACCGAGTGAAGGTGAACAGTCAATGATGATAAAATCATATTCATTACGAACTGAGTCTAACATTGATTTTAACACCATTTCCCGGTTGGGATGGTTGATCATTTCAATTTCAGCACCGACCAGATCTATATGGGAGGGAATCAGCTCTAAATTTGGGATTTCAGTTTTTAAAATCACATCCTTAGCGCGTGCCTGGTTAACCATACAGTCATAAAGGCTTTGCGTAACGTTATGTAGGTCGAATCCTACACCCGTTGTGCTATTGGCTTGCGGGTCCGCGTCCACCAATAATGTTTTATATTCTAACACGGCAAAGCTGGCTGCCAGGTTGATTGCTGTAGTGGTTTTTCCCACTCCGCCTTTTTGATTTGCTACTCCTATAATTCTTGCCATGTCCGCTGAACTTCCTTGGGTTGAGTTTGTTAGCTATAAAGATGATAGTTCCGGGTAAGACCGCAAAAATAAGTTTTGCCCACTAATTTTGCCGACCCTATGCGAAACGCCCCCTTTTGGTGGATTTTTTTGGCCATTTTATTGATTTTAGATTGGTACGTATTTCAGGCCATACGTACCGTAACGACTGGGTTGCCGGTTAGAGGTCGGTTAATCTGGCATGCAGTTTATTGGTCCATCACGGCCATGAGCCTATTGCTGGTAATTTTACTTCCTTATTTTTTTTCTAAACCGGGACCACATTACGCGCGCTCTATTTTATTTGCTTTAGTCGCGGGACTTTTTTTTGCTAAGTTGATAGCATCTTTATTTTTTTTAACGGATGATCTCAGAAGAGTGTTGCAATGGGTAGGCTATCAAGTTTTTCCAAAAAATAAAAATGTAACAAGTACGGATGTGCTATTCTCTCGGTCTGTGTTTTTGAGCTGGGCTGGATTAGTGGCAGGAGCCGGACTTTTCAGTGCCTTATCCTATGGTATCAACAATCGTTATCGGTATCAAGTACGAAAGCTACAATTGAACTTTCCAACCTTACCCGCTTTGTTTGATGGGTTGAAAATTGTTCAGTTATCTGATATACATGCTGGAAGTTTTACAGATCCTCTTGCTGTGGAAAGGGGTATCAAGATGGTCATGGAACAGCAACCTGATTTGATCTTGTTTACGGGTGATCTGGTGAATAATTTGGCGAATGAGATGGATGACTATTGGCCTTTATTTGCACAATTAAAAGCACCATTGGGTGTATTTTCCATTACCGGTAATCATGATTATGCAGATTATGTGCAATGGGAATCGATAGAACAAAAAAGAGCCAACTTTGAAAAGCTAAAAGCAGTACATGCGCAAATGGGGTGGCAATTATTGATGAACCAGCATGTAGTGATCACACGTAATCAAAGCAGTATTGGTATTATTGGCATCGAAAATTGGAGTGCAAAAAGTAGATTTCCCAAATATGGAAATTTCAAAAAGGCTTTTGCCGGTGCAGCGGAAATTCCCTTCTCTATTTTACTAAGCCACGATCCTTCCCATTGGCGTGCCGAGATTTTGGAACAATATCCTACTGTGGCATTAACACTCTCAGGACATACTCACGGAATGCAGTTTGGGTTTGAAATTCCAGGCTTGCAATGGAGTCCTGTACAGTATGTTTACAACGAATGGGCAGGCCTTTACAAGCATGCAAAGCAGGCTTTGTATGTCAATCGGGGATTTGGGTTTATCGGTTATCCAGGTCGAGTGGGAATTCTGCCCGAGATCACAGTAATCGAATTGTTTTCAAAAGATTAACACCCGGTGGATAATATCCAGACAAGGTGCAGCATTAGTACTGGGTATATTTGTCTTACTAACTAAATCAACCTTATGCGTAAATTATTATTCATCTTGCTGGTAGTGGTTTCTAGTCCCGTATTTGCTCAATTTCATGTGGGGGTAAAAGCAGGGGCCAATGTTACAAAAGTGGATGGCAAATCATTTAAAGACGAATTCAGGTCTGGTTATGCGTTGGGTGGTTTTGCAGAGATTAAGTTATCCAAGAAATTATACTTGCAGCCGGAATTACTCATCAATCAATACAACACACGTCTGGATACTAGTTACAATAATTTATTGGGCAATGTATTTAATGGCCTGACCAGTGTGAAACTTGATTATTTATCCGTTCCGATTTTGTTGAATTATCGATTGGGTGGTGGATTTATTAGTCTGCAAGCTGGACCGCAGTATGGTGTCTTAATCGACAAAAACAATTCTCTTTTGCAAAACACTGGTAACGCATTTCGAAATGGAGATTTTTCGATGTTAGGTGGCGTACAAGTAAAAGCAGGTGCCTTTCGGCTGAATGGACGGTATTTCATAGGCCTGAGCGATATCAATGATCTCACAAATGACAGTAAATGGCGAAACCAGGGATTTCAGCTGTCAGTGGGGCTCACTTTCTTCTAATTCAACCAATTTTGTCAGTTTTGGCCCAGGGGCATGATTGTTGAAAGATTGTATTTCAGCAAACTGCCCCATTTTTGCGTTCAAATCGCAAGAGCGGGGTGACATCCTGCCATTGATAAATTTTATGCAAGTGAATAAACTTATGTTAGGACCCGAGGAGGAAATGGATTTTTTGCCAATTATCCCATTAAATGAAGGAGGACAAGAGGATGGGCAAGAACTAACTGTGCCCGACGTTATTCCGCTTTTACCCTTACGTAATACTGTGCTTTTTCCTGGAGTGGTAATTCCCATTACTGTGGGAAGAGATAAAAGTATTAAAGCCGTTCAGGATGCCTATAAGGGAGATAAGTTGATTGGTGTTGTTGCGCAAAAGGATAGCAATATAGAGGACCCTTCAACAGCGGATTTGGTGCAAATAGGTACAGTTGCCAAGATTGTGAAGTTGATTAAGATGCCTGATGGAGGCACTACTATCATCATACAGGGTAAAGTTCGTTTTAGAATTAATGCTATTACCGAGGAAGAACCTTATTTCAAGGCGGCTATTACTACATTACAAGACGAACAGGCCCCTGCCGATGAGGATTTCAACGCATACGTTGCCAACATCAAAGAATTAGCTGCCCAAATCATCCAGTTATCCCCGAACATTCCAGCTGAGGCGGGCATAATTCTGCGGAACATAGAGAACCCTGCCTTTCTAATTCATTTTGTGTCCAGTAATCTGAATACGGACATCAAAGAGAAACAGCAGTTACTGGAAACAGATCCTATTCGGCAACGTGCAGATTTGTTGATGCAACTTTTACAAAAGGAATTACAGTTTGCAGAGCTTAGAAACAAGGTGACGGCAAAAACCCGAACTGAGTTGGATAAGCAACAGCGGGAATACTTTTTGCAACAGCAATTAAAAAGCATCAAAGAAGAGTTGGGAGGGGATACCAACGCACAAGAAATTCGAGAAATGCAAAAGAAGGCTGAGCAAAAAAAGTGGCCCGAGCCTGCAAAGCTTGCATTTCAAAAGGGGATAGAAAAGCTAGAACGAATGCACCCAAGTACACCTGATTATTCGGTGGTGTATAATCATCTGGACTTGATGTTGGATTTGCCTTGGGACTCCTTCACTACAGATCATTATGATTTGAAAAAGGCACTCTCAACACTTGACAAGGATCATTACGGGATGAAACGGATAAAGGAAAGAATTTTGGAACACTTGGCCGTATTGAAATTAAAGGAGGATATGAAAAGCCCCATCCTTTGCTTTGTGGGTCCTCCAGGCATTGGTAAAACTTCCTTGGGAAAAAGTATTGCAAATGCGTTGGGCCGTAAATATGTAAGACTAAGCCTGGGGGGACTTCATGATGAAAGTGAAATTAGAGGACATCGTAAGACTTATATAGGGGCCATGCCAGGTCGTATTTTACAGTCCATTCGTAAAGTACAGTCCTCCAATCCGGTGATGATCCTGGATGAGATCGATAAAATTGGAAATGATTTTCGCGGAGATCCTTCTTCTGCTTTGTTAGAAGTGCTGGATCCTGAGCAAAACAGCAGTTTCTATGATAATTATTTGGAGTTAGAATACGATTTAAGTAAAGTACTTTTCATTGCAACTGCCAATAATTTACAAGGAATTCAGCCGGCACTAAGAGATCGGTTGGAGATTATTGACTTGAGTGGGTACGCCGTTGAGGAGAAAGTTGAAATTGCAAAACGTCATCTCATTCCTAAGCAAAAAGAATTGCATGGTTTAAAGAGTACCCCTATTCGTTTTACTGATAAAATGATTGAACGAATTATACAGGACTATACAAGAGAAAGTGGTGTACGAGAGTTGGATAGACAAATTGCTTCAATCATGCGTTACGAAGCACGCGAATTGGTGCTAAAGGAAAAGATCAAGCCATCCTTGGGCCCAGCGTTGCTAGAGAAAATTTTAGGGAAACCTCGCTACAGCAATGATCTGTATAAAACAGCCACAATGCCTGGGGTAGCAGTGGGTCTTGCCTGGACGTACGTGGGCGGCGATATTCTTTTTATTGAAGCCAGCAGTTGTGAAGGGAAGGGAGAACTTAAGTTGACAGGTAATCTTGGAAATGTGATGAAAGAAAGTGCAACCACTGCCTTGACGTATTTGCAGGCCAATGCAAAAAAATACAAGATTGATCCTTCCTCATTTACAAAACAATCTATCCATATCCATGTACCTGAGGGGGCAGTTCCCAAAGATGGCCCTAGTGCCGGGATCACTATGATGACTGCTATTGCATCGGTGCTGACTGGTAGAAAGGTCAAGTCTCATTTGGCGATGACAGGTGAAATCACCTTGCGTGGACAGGTTTTACCTGTTGGTGGTATCAAAGAGAAAGTATTGGCGGCTAAGCGATCCGGTATCAAGGAAATTATTCTTTGCGCACAAAATGAAAAGGACGTACAGGAAATAGAGCCAGGATTTATAAAAGGCGTTCGTTTTCATTATGTGAAAACAATGAGCCAGGTCATGGAAATTGCTTTGGTTTAAGGCCTTAGTATTTCAATTTGACCGCTATTCCACCGAATAACGCTGGAAGGCTGTGCTTCTTTTTGTTCGTTTTGTCTCCATTGTACAACGTAATCAACGCCCTTTACAATTTTTACATCAATGGTGCTGTATTGGCTGGGTGTAGGTTGACCCGAGATATTGGCGGATGTAGAGACAATCGGTTTTTTAAATCGTTTGATCAATTGCCTGCAAAAAGGTTCTTTACAAATTCTGATCCCCACTGATCCATCTTGTCCGGTCAATTGCGCTGCAAATCCTATAGCCCCTTGGTAAATAACTGTTGTTGGTTTAGTGGTGGTAGCTAAATAGTCAAACACTTCCAAATCAGGTGCGGCCACATATTTTAGAATATCTTGTTCTTCCGTTACTAATACAATCAAGGCCTTGTTGTCCGCTCTTTGTTTTAATTCAAAAACTTTTTGCACCGCTTCGGTGTTGGTGGCATCACAGCCGATTCCCCATACGGTATCTGTTGGATAAAGGATTAGCCCACCGTTGTTTAGTACGGTAAGACAAGCAAGTATATCCGATTCAAAATTCTCTACCATTTTTTATTCAGTTATTAGTTCTTTATAAACATTCATGACCGCAGTTGCAGTTTCTAAAGGGGAGAACTGCTGTGCATGTTGCCGGCCTAGCTCAATTTTTTTTGCTACAAATTCTTTATTGGTTGTAATTAAGTGTAATTGTTCTACTATTTGTTCTGGCTTATACGGGTCTACATAAAAGGCACCGGGGCCTCCCGCTTCCGGTAAACAGGATTGGTTGGAGGTAAGAACTGGGATACGACTAAACAAGCCTTCCAAAACAGGAATGCCAAATCCCTCAAATGTGGAGGGGTATAGTAAAGCGGATGCGCATTGATAAATTGCAGGCAGATCAATTGCGGTGAGAAAGGATGGATCGTTTTTAATGCTGGGCTGATCCGATAAAAAAATCACTTCCTTCTCTAGTCCCTCCCGTTGAATGAACGATTTTACTCTTAGCTTATACTCACTTCCGTTGCCTATCACTACTAATGGTAAACGATCTTCTTTTTTCTGTAGTGCCATGGCTTGACAAATGGAAAGCAGATTTTTTCTTTCTATGATAGAACCCACGGAGAGTAGAAATTGAGCAGGTAAATTATATTTATTTTGAATTCTTTTTTTCTCTGCTTCTTCTATCGGAACGGCAAAAGCTGTATTGCAACTCTGGTAGCAAACTCGAATTTTAGCGGGCTCTGCTTGATAAAATTCAATAAGGTCTTGTTTGGTTTGCTCACTAATGGCAATGACCCGATCAGCATGTTGTAGTGCATACTTGAATTTTGCTCGATAGATGTTGCGATCTATCCATCGGTATTGGTGTGGGTAGCGTTCAAAGATCAAGTCATGCATGGTTACCACTGATGCAATTCTTTTTTTAGGAAGTCCAACAGGGATTTCATGACTCAATCCGTGATAGAGTTGTATGCCCTCCGTAGCTAATTGTGAAACGCAGCTTTTTGTTCGCCAGTAACCTCGTAGAAATGCTGGCAAATGGGCAGGGGGATTTATTTCGTGGAGGTTGGGGCCTGAAATGGAGAAAAGTGAAGCTGGTTTTGGATTTAATAAATAGTACTGGTGTTGTGGAAATGCATTTGCCAATGAATGAAGCAAGGTTCTGCTATAGTGGCCAAGCCCTGTTCCATTATGGAAAGCTCTTTTTGCGTCGAATGCTATCCGCATTTTTCAAAGATACGTTCGGCAATCTGAGATACTTTGGCTTGAATTGTTATTTTCGCGGCCATGGAACAATTAAAACAACAAATACTAGCAGCTTGGTCAAATAGAGAATTGCTCAAGGAAACAGCCTATCAGGATGTTGTTCGGGCTGTGATTGAGGAAGTGGATAAAGGCAGACTTCGTGTAGCCTCTCCGATAGAGACCGGTTGGCAGGTAAATGAGTGGGTCAAACAGGCCATCCTTTTATACTTTGCAATTCAACCTATGCAAAATTGGGAGCTACCTCCTTTTACGTTTTATGATAAAATGTTGTTGAAAAATGATTTCAAAGAGATCGGTGTAAGAGCCGTACCGCATGCAATAGCTCGCTATGGAGCCTACCTTGCCGCACAAGTTGTGTTAATGCCTTCCTACGTAAATATTGGAGCCTATGTTGATCAGGGAACCATGGTAGACACCTGGGCTACTGTGGGAAGTTGTGCGCAAATTGGAAAGAATGTTCATTTAAGCGGAGGGGTAGGAATTGGGGGAGTGCTGGAACCGTTGCAAGCTTCTCCTGTGATTATTGAAGATGGGTGTTTTATAGGAAGTCGCTGTATAGTAGTGGAAGGAGTGATTGTGGAGCGTGAGGCTGTATTAGGTGCCAATGTAGTACTGACCCAGTCTACTAAAATTATTGACGTATCGGGTTCGTCTCCTATAGAGTACAAAGGACGTGTACCGGCACGTAGTGTGGTAATTCCGGGAACTTATACGAAAGAATTTAATGCAGGGTCTTATGGCGTTAGTTGTGCATTGATCATTGGTCAACGGAAACCCAGCACAGATTTAAAAACCAGCTTAAATGATGCTTTACGTGACTTTAATGTAAGCGTGTGATTAATTAGTAAGTGGTTGGACATTTAAAGCGATCGTCTTTACGAGGATAGATTTTAAATCCCACTTGAATATTCTGCCCAAAGTAGGCATCATTGTTTCCAGCATTGCCTCTTTGTAATCCCACTTGGTGTGGAAGTTGCCCACTTAAATCGTACAGTCCTTGATAGTATAATCGTTTTGCCCTTGTTGCCTCTGTAGGAGTGAGATAAGTATCAAATAAAGCAGGATCTACATAGTAATTGGCGCTGACATTGTCAATCTGATCTGTGAATAGTTTACGATAAACAATTTCTGTTCCAATATAGATGAATTCATTTAAGTAATAACGAATTCCAATCCCGCTTAACAAGTTTGTTTGTATCAGTTGATAGGGTTTGTATCAATTGATAGGGTTTACTACCCGGGTATTCTGCAAAACCTTGCCCTTCCAATCGTAGTGGATGAAGCGCTACCCACGTACCATCAGTATCCTGCGCTTTTGGATTGAAACGAAATAAACCCGCTCCTATGAAGCCATAGGGTTGTATTTGATCGAAAATAGTTGCCCGGCGGGTTGGGATCATTCGAAAAGGATAAATCTCAACTCCCGCATAAAACTCGTCAAGTCTGGATCTGAAATGAAGATTTCTATTAAATCGAAATATATCGTTGGGAGTCACATTTGGAGAATGTCTGTCGTTGGCTGATAAAGTACCATGAAAGTATCCTGCCCTCATGCTTACCCAATTGACAGGATAAAAATTGACTTGACCACCAATCCCTATCCTGGTTTCCTGCCAATCAATGTCCTTAAAAAATTGTGTACCTGCCCCCATATTCCCTCCCAGGTCCCCTAAAAAGAATAGGGGGCCAGTATTGAAACCCAATTCAATTTTCTTGAGAATCGACTCATTGCGTTGCGCATTTATCTGGCTGTTACAGGTAGTGAAAAAGGCTGCCAAAAGGATGAAAAACCTGAATCTCAAGGGGTTGATTTAGTTTAATAACGGGAGTAGGGGCTGTTTAGTATCCATTGAAAATCTGAAGGTTCAAATTTAACAAGTCTTAAAAGCGGATCTGGTGATTTTAATCACCTATAAAAGTTTTATACTGGTTTTTCCCGCTGAAAAGCATAAAAGTCCACTCGTGGAAATTTAACAGCAAACCGTGCGGGGAGTCGAGATGCCGGATTACATTTGTACCCTTAAAACAACTCCCATGAAAAATATCTTTACTACGTTCTTTATCACTTGCTTTTTATTTGCTTTTTCTGCTACCAGTTTTGCACAAACGGTAGATGAAGTTATTGCCAGCCATGTAGCCGCCACGGGTGGAACTGAAAACTGGAAAAAATTGCAGTCCATGAAAATTACTGGACATATCGAAGTACAAGGAATTGAAATACCTTTTACACAACAAGCTGTTCATAACAAAGGATACAGAGTCGATGCTGAGTTTCAAGGAATGCAGATCATTCAAATCACTAATCAGACTAAATCTTGGGAGCAAATGCCTTTTGCTGGTAAAACCAATCTAGAGCCTTCTAGTGAGGACGAACACAAACAGCGTGTAGATCAGCTCGACATCCAAAATGAATTTGTGGATTGGAAAGAGAAAGGTTCTTCCGTTGAATTACTTGGTAAGGACGAAGAAGACGGTAATGAATACTTTAAAGTTCGTTTGACCACAAAAACCGGGAATTCTGCTATTCACTTTATCGATACTAAAACATTCCTGATCTACAAGACTAAGCGGACTGCTAAAATGCAAGGACAGGAAATGGAAATGGAAACTAAGTTGATGGACTACAAACTTCTTTCTGTTGGAGTGAAGATCCCACACAAAACTGATCAAATGGGTCAGGTATTGGTGTTTGACAAAGTAGAAGCCAACGTAGCCATTCCAGAATCTACATTCGACGTAAAATAAGTTAGCTATGCAATTTTCTCGTTTTGCGCAAACAGCATTGTTTGCAACACTATCCCTATGCGCTTTAGTGAACACCTCCTTGGTGGCGCAGGTGAAATTATCTGAACTTAATTCGTCCTACTTCCAGGCATTGGGGGCGCGTAATTTAGGGCCCTCTACCATGAGTGGTCGAATTACCTCTATTGTGGGTGCAGTACAAGAGGGGCAAGTCAATTTATTTGTGGGAACAGCAGGAGGGGGAATTTGGAAAAGCCTCAATGGGGGGTATACTTTTATTCCTGTTTTTGATAAATATTGTCAGTCCATTGGGGCTTTGGCGTTAGATCCAAAATCTCCTCGCACTATTTATGCCGCCACGGGTGAGAGTAATATGCGTAATTCTGTTTCTATTGGAGATGGAATCTACAAATCAACTGATGCTGGTGCTAACTGGCAAAAACTTGGACTCGATAGTACTGAACATATTAGTAAGATTTTAATAAACCCCAATGACAATAAGCACTTGTTAGTTGCGGTACCGGGTCCACTTTGGTCTTCCAGCAAACACCGCGGCTTGTATGAGAGTAAAGATGCAGGAAAGTCCTGGAATAAAATCTTGTACATAGATGAGAACACTGGTTGTGCGGATATTGCACAGAGCCCTCGTGATCCCAATATTATATTTGCCAGCTTTTGGCAATTTAGAAGACAACCTTTTTCATTTGTTTCTGGTGGAAAAGGGAGCGCACTTTTTAAGTCTATCGATGGTGGAAAAACGTGGAAGAAGCTTACTAATGGTTTGCCGGAGGGCGAACTAGGGCGTATTGTTATTTCCATCAACCCATCTAAGCCTTCAGAATTACTTTCTATTGTAGAAGCAAAAGTGCCTGGTTTATATTTATCGAGTGATGAAGGGGAGACTTGGAAAAAATTAGCTTCTACTGATAATATTACAGCTCGACCATTTTACTTCAGCACCTTGGAGTTTGATCCAAAAGATCCCAAGCGTGTGTATCGTCCCGCGTTTGATTTTCAATACTCAACCGATGGAGGTTCCTCCTGGTCTGGAACACTTTTTTCTGATGTTGTGCCGCATGCAGATCATCATGCATTATGGATCAACCCGGATAACAATAGTCAACTCTACCTGGGTACCGATGGCGGTGTATATGTGAGTTATAACAAAGGACTTTCCTGGGCATTTCTCAATAATCTTCCTGTGGGTCAGTTTTATCATGTTAGTGTGAGTAAGGACGAACCCTTTAAAGTATATGGCGGTTTACAGGATAATGGCTCTTGGCAAGCTCCTAGTTCTTCTCCAGGAGGCGTCTCCAGTATTGACTGGGAATTTTTAAATGGAGGGGATGGATTTTGGGTACAGCCCTCACCACTTAATTCATCGATAGTTTTTGCAGAATCGCAAGGCGGAGAGATGAACCGAATTAATTTAAAGACAGGTCTTTCTTACGGAATCAAACCACAACGTAGAGAAGGGGAGGAAACACATCGTTGGAATTGGAATACTCCGATTGTGACGGCTCCAGCAACCAAGCGGGCTACAGGATATAATTTATACACGGGTAATCAGTATTTGTATAAATCAACAGATGAGGGTACTAATTGGCAGCGTATTTCTCCTGACTTGACTACTAACGATAAGGATAAACAAAAAACGGAAAAGAGCGGCGGTATCACAGGTGATAATACTAGTGCAGAAAATCACTGTACTATTTTTACTATTACACAGGATCCGCGCAATGAGGATATTATTTGGGTGGGTACCGATGATGGTAATGTGCAAAAGACAGTTGATGGAGGAAAAACCTGGAAAAACATCGCAACAGGAATTTGGCAAGCGGGTGTTCCAAAAGGAGTTTGGATATCTTCCATTGAGATTTCAGCTGTCAACACCAATCAAGCGTTTATCACAGCAGAGAATCACATGTATGGCGATCATCAAACATATTTGGTGGAAACAGTTGATGGTGGGAAAACCTGGAAGCGTCATAACTCCAAAGAATTTACCGGCTTTGCGCACGTTATCAGACAAGATCCCGTTGAGCCAAACCTTCTTTTCCTGGGTACTGAAATGGGACTTTTCCTTTCCCTGGATGGTGGTAAAAATTGGATGCGTAGCAAGTACCAAAATGTGCCTTGGTATGCACTCGTAAGAGATTTAAAAATTTCTAATACTGGTGATTTAGCTATTGCCACACACGGGCGCGGTATTTATGTATTGGACAATCTAAGTTCATTACGTCGCATCATTAAAAATCCAATTGATAAAGACGTTGTGTTTTTCCCAGTAAAACCATTTGTGTATGATGTACAAGCTCAGACACCTGGTTCATACGGAAATCTGGAGGGGTGGACAGCTGGAAGTAAAGCGCAGCTTCCTGTTATGGAATATTTTTTAAAAGAAAAGTCCATGCAGGCAATAAAAATTCAATTGTTCGACTCCAAAGGAAATAAAATTCGTGATCTCAATGGATCTGGAAATAAGGGATTGAATAAAGTGTACTGGGGATTGGATCAAAATCCACCTAAGGTAGCGGTGGGAGGATTTACGGCGGGCTCCACTGTATTATTCTCTTCGGTGATTGGTCCACGTGCACCTATCGGTACTTACAAGGCTGTTCTGCAAATTGGCGATGCTAAGTATGAGCAAGCTGTACAGTTGGTTGAGAATCCACGTAAAGGGTTCTCTGTACAAACTATCCAGTCTATTCATAACCAGTCGATGCGTCTTTTCAAATTGCATGAACAACTATACTATTTAGTTGATTCGATGGATAAGCAAATTGCTGGTTTGAAAAAGAATGAGCAACGCACAGAAATTGAATCAACTAAATTGAAACAACTTGATAGCTTGCGTGCTGAGATCATTGAAACGAACAGAAAAACTGTATTCTTTGATGAATTCAAATACCGCAGAAAACTCAGTGATGTGTATGTAGCTATTTGCACAGCACTAGAGCCTTTCTCTCCGTCAAAGATTGGAGCGATTGAAGTACTGGAGAAAGAGTTTGATACACTCCGAAAAGCGTATGCGGCAATTCGGTAATTAATTTAATTGGCTGAGGGCTCCGTCCCACAGCGAAACGCGGGAGGCTAGTGCTTTTTCAACAGCGGCACTGGCCTCTTGCCATTTTTGGGGATCATTGCCACAAAGTTCCTGCGTCATTTCTAGGGCTAATTGAGAGTGATGCCCTCCATCCACTTCAATGTGACGTTCTATATAATATTTTGTCAGATCAATGCTGTATTGGCCACCTGGCTCGATTTTATTAAGGATACTTAGAAACATATCCGGAATTAAATCCTCTCTTCCAAAGGTGAAAACAGCAGCCAGGATATGCGGTTGATTTTTTTCAATTAAATCAAAGGTGTGTTGTGCAAATCTCTTTGCTGCATCGGGTAATGAACTTGTAACGAGCGCTTGGTCAACAGGTTTGCCATTTTGCAGTGATGCGATTAGCTCCTGAATGGGGATTTTATTTGCCCCTGCCTGCTCCATCGCTTTAAGATAAAGTTCAAAATGGCTGATTCGGTTTCCCGCTTGATCAACATCGGATTCTTCCCCTGTTACAATTTCATTGATTAGGTAGCGAGTGTTGGCAGAGCCCACCGGCAACCAAGGATTAGAAACACAGGTCAATTCTCGTTGCAGGGATTTGAGAAGCGACATGAAATCCCATACCGCCACTACGTGGTGTTCCATAAAAACACGAATGGCTTCAATGGTATTGATTCGGGTATAGAGCGGGTGCTGTACAATTTGCTGACGAAGCGGCTCTATTCGGGTGCGGAGGGTTTCGAGGTTCATGGTTTAATAACAAGGTTTATTTTGAATAGTTCACTGAAAATGAATGGTTTAAAATTCAGTTGTTTATTAAAGTGAAATATTTTATTAAATTCATTTAAACAAAACCAATTTTTTATGAAAAACTTTTTTTTGATGCTTTTATTGGCATCAGTATTTGCATGTAAGCAGCCCACTGCACCAGTAGCTACTGCACCATCTCCCGTGGACAGTAAGTTGTTGGCTTTTGTATTAAAACCAAAGCAAGGGATGGAAAAGGATTTTGAATCCAATATGAAATCTTTTGCTGCAGCTAATTTTTCGGGAGATAATGATTACCGAGTTCAACGTGTTTACGGAGGTGATAATGATGGGGATTATATCATGACGTTGGCCAAGTTGACTTCCTGGGCATATTATGATGACACTACCCGTAATACAACTGCTTTCTGGGCTGCCTTTGATGCATCAGTCCGCCCCACACTAGAATCCATGCAATTGGATTTAATGATCTATCGTCCTGATTTAAGTGCTATGGAGCAGGTTACCTATGCCGATAAGAATACGGTTACTACTCGTATTGTGAAGGATGATATGATTACTGAATTTGAAAATCTGGTAAAGAAAATAAAACCTGTTTGGGAAGAGTTAGGTTATAATATTGCTGTATATAAAAATGCTACAGGTAATACAAGTCGTTATTCGATTGTGCGCAGACATCCCAAAGGATGGAGTGAGAAAGATCCGCAGGCAACTAATCAGTTGAAAGAGGCGTTTATCAAACGTTATTCTGCAAAGGACTGGTCTGATTATGGAAAACAATTGGGCTCCTGCCTAGTTTCTACGCATGTGCAGTTACAGTATTTCAGAAAGGATTTAAGTAATAAATAAAAGACAATTTTTTCCAAAGTGCTCCTAAGTAGTGGGAGCACTTTTTTATTTTGTCCTTACAAGTTTTGATTCAAGAACACCAAATTTTCATGGTGCATCGAAAAGGTAAAATCGTATTTTGAAATAGCCGCGAATACTGATTTGCTTGCTCCTTTCCGCATGTTATCGTGTATTTCAATAATTAGCATTTTAGTACGGGGAAGCCATTCATCCACATTTTTTTCAAATACTTCTTTTTCTGATCCTTCGATATCCAGTTTTAGCACATCCAGTGTAGTCCATCCCTGTTCTTGCATAATTGAGTGAATAGAAAAAGCTGGGAGACTATCGGGTGTATTTTCTTCTACTTCAGTTACCATGAAAGAATTGTCGTAAGCAGATTTATCAACGATGGCTAGTTGTTTGTTGCTGTTCCATATACCTCCTCGTTTGGCAATAACATTATGAAATTTCGCTGTGTTCTTCAGTATCATCCTGTAATTCTCTTCGCTTGGCTCAACGGCAACAATTTTTGCATTTGGAAAACGGTGTGCGAAGTATACAGATGCAAGACCAATATTGGCGCCTCCATCCAGCATTGTGGTAGGGGTGAAAGGGAAATTGAAATTATATTGATCCTCCAGGAAAACTTGTTTGAAAGTGTACTTGTCAGCAAACTTATCGCGGATGTAAATATCACTTTGGTAGCGGCTGGAACGATA
>VFQT010002504.1_pt1 | contig 18682 bp, 18 predicted proteins | sample 3512381 | NCBI WGS metagenome assembly VFQT01 (sample SAMN10412376, study PRJNA504923) | tailings metagenome | isolation source: Relicate 2 Philex TSF3 active mining site | place: Philippines: Tuba, Benguet | collected 2017-08-29
GTCAGGTCGCTGGTCGCGGCAAGCCGCGAAGTGCCGCTCGGCAAGCGGCACCTACAGTAGGTGCTTTCTGCCGGAAAGCACTTTCGCCGCCAGGCGAAACTTGTCTCGCATGTACTTGATGCCAATGCCGTTCGCAACAAAAGAAAACGCTTGGCGGTGCTGCGTTTCCACGGTCACCTGCACGCACGTGGACACTGGTCAGGTCGCTGGTCGCGGCAGGCCGCGAAGTGCCGCTCGGCAAGCGGCACCTACAGTAGGTGCTTTCTGCCGGAAAGCACTTTCGCCGCAAGGCGAACCTTGTCTCGCATGTACTTGATGCCAATGCCGTTCGCAACAAAAGAAAACACTTGGCGGTGCTGCGTTTCCACGGTCACCTGCATTCACGTGAACAGTCGTCTGGTTGCGGCGATGCCGCAAAGTGCCGCTCGGCAAGCGGCACCGACGGTAGACGCTCTTCAAGCACTTACTCGGGTGATTCCACTTCCACGAGTGGTCGCATTGGACCATTCTTTCGGGTGATCCGAGTGAAAACGGTTTCATCCCACGTGTGCAGCCCCAGGACGGCTCGGCTGTTCGCGCCGGCTTTCAGGCTTCGGTAACCGAGGACCTGGAATTCGCCTACTCGAACACGGAAGCCGGCTGCTTCATGATTTCCCACGATCCGACGATTTTCTGTCACCGTCAGTCGGCACCAGTCCGCTGGCAGTCCGGAACGATCCGGGTGCCAGTCAATGGCCACAGGAATAGTCACGCCACCCTGACCAGGACCGGTCATCTCCAGCTGCCCATCATGCTCCCTGAACTGTCCAAGCGCATGCTGGATGCGATCATCTTCCATCCACACTGGGAACACTCGAACCTGAGCAGGCGGATGGCACAGCGTGAGTTCGCGAGTGATCGAGTCGGAAACGACGGAGTAGCCTTCGGCAAGAGGCAGAGACGTTGTCAGCTGGATACGAGTGTCTCCGGCACCTGTCGTCGCACTGTCCGTGAACATCGCAAACCGCTCATAAGGGACCAGCATGATCTGTCGAATGCAGCGCTGTCCGTTTGTGTTTTCCGCTTCCAGTTCGAGGAAGACGCATTCCGGGTCGTTGAACCAGCAACTGCACTTCCAGTTCAGAGGAGCAGCAATCGCTTCATCGCCAAGACGCACCGACCATGTCCATGTTCCATTGATGAGCGGGACCCCGCCTGCGGTCATCCGAACCTGCACATTGGAAGTATGCCAGTCAACGGAAATGGCATCGGCATCGTTTTTGACTGAAGATCTCAGGACTGCGTGAAAGGAACTGTCAGACTGCCATGAAATGGCCAGCTCCGGCTTTTCACTTTTCTCTTTGGCCTTCGACTTCTCTTTCTGTTTCGATTTTTTTGCCGAAGCAGCAGCGTCCTGCGAGTCTTCTGGCTCAGCGTCGTCTTCTTCCCTGGGTGCTCGAAAGCGACCGGGCGATGTGATGCGTTTTACGGGGCGGTTCGACTTTTTCAGGAGCTTCCGAACGGGCGCATCAAACTTATTGTCGGTTGCGTCGAGAAGCAGTTCAATGACTTCGGACAGTTCCAGTTTCTGCGCGGCAGACTCATCGGTTTCGGCCGCGGTCGCTGGCGGCACGACCAACATGGCAGCACGCTGGACCACAAGATCGATGCGCGGGGTCAGCTCATTATTCCACAGGGACGTCTTGAACACTTTCGCCCAAAAAGTGCTTCGGGCCACCGGAGCCAGGTGTTCGGCCAGTTCCGGAAGCATCGATGCGTGCACGATACCGTCCGCATCTGTGCTTCCTGTCAGCAGGGAATGAAGAACCCCAACGCCCGACTGACGAAGATTTTCCGTGCCGCCAATCGGTTCAAGCAGCAGGGAACACACGAACGGCGCTTCACCGCGAGCGATGACCTGTCGCAGCGGATTCTCTGAGTCGTTTTCAGATTCGCTTTCTGAAAACAAACCGCCGAGTGGTTCGTTCAACATGCCGCGTGCAACGATGCTGAGACATGATGCAAAGGTCTCAGGTTTCAGCAGTTGCCCGCCTCGAATCAGCATCTCCGATACGCAAACGGCTTCCCACGAACCCAGCGGTCCGGTCCCATCCGAGCACCATTGCGAGAGAATGGTTTCGAGAGTCGACGACGCCCGTTCCGATTTCGAACGGGCGGACTTCGTGAACAGGTCCTTAGTGCGATCCAGATTGACAGAAAGTTCACGCTCGCGACTTGTCAGCTCCATGCTGTTTTCTGACCAGAGAGCCAGAACCTGACGGTCGCTGAGGATCTTTCGAATGCGTTTTCGAGCCTTCGACAGAAATTCGCCGTACCATTTCTGGAAAGCAGCAGAGTTATCGCTGTTGACTGCTTCGCGCAGGGCGGCATCGGCCTTGCGACTGACAGGAAGATTCCTGAGCGAACGGCGTGCGGAAGCTGTGGACATAGTGGATCACCAGCAACATCAGATGGTTGTGGATGAAAATCCGCCGTCCACCACGATGTTCTGACCGGTGACGAATGAGGATGCTCGGTGAGATGCAAGCCAGATGACTGCTCCCGCCAGTTCCTCCGCCGAGCCGAATCGGGCCATCGGGGTGTGGCCGATAATCTGCGCTCCTCGCTCGGTGTAACTGCCGTCGTCCTTAAACAACAGAGCCTTGTTTTGTTCAGCAGGGAAGAACCCTGGACTGATCGCGTTGACGCGAACTCCTCGAGTTGCCCATTCGCGTGCCAAAAACTTCGTGAGATTAATCACGGCTGCTTTTGCTGCGGAATAAGCCACCACGCGCGACAGAGGGATCATTCCCGCCATCGACGCAATGTTGATAATGCTGCCCTTTTTCTGAGCCAGCATCGTTTCACCAAACACCTGTGAAGGCAGCAGCGACCCGCCCACAAGGTTAAGGTCAAAGACACCATTCCAGGCCTCTCTGGAGAGTTTGCAAAAGTCACTGCCTGGCGGCAACGTGGCATCAGGACGATTGCCACCTGCTGCAGCAATCAGGATTGAGATCGATCCGGTCTTTGCCAGAATCGCATCACGCGCCGCGGTCAGAGATGCGACATCCAGCGCGTCGGCAGACTGAAACAAAGCCTGGCCGCCCGCCTGTTCAATCTCACGAACTCGCGCGAGGCCTCGTTCTTCGCTGCGTCCAACGACCACAACTTTGGCGCCTGCGGATGCGAGCGCTGATGCCATGCCGCCGCCGAGCACTCCTGTGCCGCCAAGTACAACTGCTGTTTCACCAGTGAGATCAAAAAGAGAGTTCGCCATGGCCGTTACTTTCCGGTTCTCAACTTTTCCAGCGCGAGAAGTTCAGACTTCAGCTGATCATCGGTCAAAATTGTGCCTTCCTTCTGACGGTTTCGAAACTGAAGCTCCAGGTCTGTCACCAGAGGCTGCAGTTTGGTCATCGCTGCCGGAGCGACACGATCAATGAACATGATCCCTTCGATGTGGTCGTATTCATGCTGCACGACTCGCGCCGGAAAGTCTTCGAGATCCATTTCGAACTGTTCGCCATTCTGGTCGAACGCATCAATGACGATTCGAGTCGCTCGCGGAACAGGGCCGTAGATTTCGGGAAGACTAAGGCAACCCTCTTCGTCTTCTTCGCTGCCGTTGCGGCGAGTAATCTGGGGGTTGATGAAGACAAATTCCTGATCCTCTTCCTCGCGCTTGCCGGTTGGGTTGATCACGAACAGACGGTAGGGCAGGGCAACCTGATTTGCAGCCAGTCCGACACCTTTGGCGGCGTACATCAGATCAAACATCTGTTCGATCAGGTCGCATAGCTCCGCATCGATCTTCGTGATCTCCTTCGACTTCCAGCGAAGGGCGGGGTGCGGATGCGGGACGATTTCCAGTTTCTTCATTGGACGATGGTTCGTTGTGACGGCTGCGGGAATGCGATTCTTCACGAGTTTGGCTGCCGGCACGTGCGGCCAAACGTCAAGATGCGGAGTTTAGCCGCCAGGACCGCAATTGCACCGCGTCCAGAGTCCGTTTCAGAAGAAATCCCACCGACAGCGACAGGCCGGCCGGTCGAACGAATCCGAAATCCAGGCCGCACTGGGAGAAGCAGCAGGGGCAGGGCGAGGGGCAGAGCAGGAAAGGCTGCCGATTTCGTGGAATTCCGCCCGTCCTTCTGTCGGCGTTGCTGATCATCACCAGGCCAGATAACCAAGCGAAATCCCAAGGAAAAGGAAGTCGTCATCACGGCCGGATGTCGTCAAATGGTACTGAGCGCTGGTGGTGAGCCGCGTGCGTCCATTGAGCCAGAAATGAGCTCCCACTTCAGGATAGACGGACGCAAAAAAACTCCCCACGTCTTTTTCTTCGCCCAGCTCGTCAATGGAGCCGTCGTTGTCATTGTCACGCAGGTCCTCGTCGGCCAATTCCGACTTGCCGTTGCCACCCAGGTACATTCCGACGCCTGCGAACGGCGCAAATCGGGAAGGAGCCTGGACCCTCAGTCCTGCATCAATTCCGGCGAAAAAGTCATTGTCGCCAGTTCCAACCAGGCCCTTCAATCCGACTCGACTTTCGACCGAATGCGTCAGGTAATGGAACGCGCCCAGCTCTGCTCCTGCGGTAAACGGATCGTCCGAGAACGCTGCTCCAGCATAGACTCCGGACTGGTTGTCCACGTGACGCGCATCCACGGACTGCTTCAGCATTCTCTCGACTTTGTCCACGTCATCCCCCGTGTAAGGGACATCGTATTTCTTTGCGTATTCAGGGTTGTCCATCGCCCAGCGTGATGTGCCAATTCCCGAACACCCGGACAGAAACGCAAGGCCGGACGTGATCAGAAAAAGGTATCGTGCACCGGCAATCATCTGTCGCCCGATCCTTTCGCTGGATTTGTGGCTGGGGCAGTGCCTTCGATTGAAATCCACGGCCCGTCTCAGGGATAGTCTTCCACCACTACGCACGCTAATGGAAAACAGGGAATGAGATCAACATGTGTTTTATGACGCTCCAGGACGCACGCCGCCGGGGCGACCGCATGTCCCACAATCCACTGTGAGCGATTCTGTAGTGGATCTCGCCAGAGATCCCGCAACGCTCCCAGAGATTCACAACGCTCGTTGAAATTGGGAACTCTGGCGAGTTCCACTACATCGATGACACGACACCGATGGGCGGTCAGCATTCTGTTTCAAGAAGTTCTCTGCAATAATCGTTGAATGTCGTGCAATGCTCTGATCTCCTGATGACCCTGCAAGCCTGAATCAAGTGAGTATGTTGACGGCACTCTTTTCCGCGTTGTGCGTTGCGATCTCCCTTGATTGGGACTGGTTCTCCCATCAGCCTTCGGGCGATCCTGAAGTTGGAACAGCTGTCGCAGCAATGCTCAGCGTCGCTGTTTCACTGGCCATTACCGGCGCTGCGTTTGTCGCGGTGGGACTGGCCCAGGGCGGTATCGTGTTTTTTCTTCTGGCGAAAAGCCGATTCCTTTTTGCGATTGTCCCGATCCTCAACCTTATTCTCTATTTCTTGCTGCGAGTGCCATTTCTGGACGAGACGAACCCGTTGGCTCGGCTTGTCTTTGGGGTTCCGGCCGCTGTATTTTCCGGCTTTCTGGCAGCCACTATTCTGGCTCCTGTGCACATCCTGCTGAAGCGAAGGAAGCGACCATCTTCGATCGCCGAGGGTGACCGCTCTCACGGGCTGGGGGCTTCACTCGTCGGCGACTCAGTTCAGGAGACTCAGACGCTGGAGTCGCGTCGTGCTGCATTCCGCCGAGGATTTCTCGCGCCCGTGGAAGGATTTGAATATCTTTGTCGCTACCCGAAGCTTTGGCGGTATGGCGTGTTTCCGGTCGTTCTTAATCTCTTGATCACTATTGCGATGCTGCTGTTCGTCGTGTTCGCGGCCGCGTGGTTTGTCGTTGACATGCATCCGAAGTTTCCTGCCGGTTGGGGGTGGATGGCACTGGAAGTTCTGTGCGCTTTTGGAGTGTTCGTGATCGCCGTTGGCCTCGCGCTCATCACATCGGCCCTTCTGCAGGGATCTCTATGCGGTCACTACCTGACAAAGCTGGCGCGTGCTGTGGAACTGCATCTTGGAATCTCACCGGAAAAGCTCCGGGATGTCTCATGGGGTTACCAGTGTTCGGACGCCTGCCGTGATGTTTCGTCTCTTGCGATCATCAATGGCGGCTTCCTGCTAGTGCATGTCGTGCCCGGAATTGGTTCGGTTGCCGGGGTCGCGGGTAGTCTCTACTTCGACGCCATGGTGCTTGGTGAAGACTATTTCGATTATCCCATGGCGCTGCGAGGGATGCGGCGGCAGGAGAAGAAGGACTTCGTGCGGAAGAACCGATTCCATACCCTGGGCCTGGGTGCAGCGGTTTTTCTGGGAAATTTCATCCCGGTTCTCGGGGCGGTGCTATTGGCTGCAGCCGTGGTTGGTGCCGTCATTCTTCATCGCCGACTGGAAGGGCATCCACAGGGCTTTCAGCCTGAATCGCACGGAGCCAATGCACTCTGATCAGGGCGAGAAGTGAAGTCTGGCGCTGTGGTTTGTATCATCTGTAGACGTCTGTGGGTCCGGTGTGCGGTCTGTCGGATGAAGTCATGGAATCAAATTCTCAGCCAGGTGATGCAGCAGCCGTCCTTCCCGTGCATTTGACGATCCCGTTGCCGACGCGGATCTTCTACGCCGCGTCGTGCCTCATCGCGTTTCTGCTGCTGGCCGTCCTTGGATTCCGGATCTTGTGGAATGCAGAGGCATTCACATGGCCGGCGTTGTTTGCCATTCCCGGCGGGATGCTTCTGGCCGACTTTCTTTCAGGCATGGTTCACTGGAGTGCTGACACGTGGGGCAGTGAATCCATGCCGATTCTGGGGAAGAGGCTGCTGCATCCTTTCCGTGTGCATCACATCAACCCGGCCGATTTTCTGCGAAGACAGTTCATCGACACGAACGGCGATGTTGCGTTTCTGGCCATCCCGGTTCTTCTCGCTGCGTTCCAGATTCCACTGACGTCCAGCATGTCCGTCGCGGCGGCACTCTTTGTCACATCATTTTCTGCAGTGGGGTTGATGACAAATCAGATTCATCAGTGGGCCCACATGCGCATCGCGCCGGTGCCGATCCGGTGGCTTCAGCGTTTTGGAATTATCCTGAGTCATGAAGCTCATGAGCAGCATCACTATCCGCCGTATGTTCAAAACTACTGCATTGCGACGGGTTGGTGTAATCGCCCGCTGCAGGCCATTCGCTTCTTTGCTCGACTGGAATCGCTGGTCACATGGATGACCGGCTTTCAGCCAAGGCACGACGAAGTTCAGTTCGCTCACACGGTGTTTTCTGAAAGGCAGACGGAATGAGTCAGCCGCCAGAAGAAAACAGGATCGAAGAATCCTCGGAACCCGGGAAACTGGCCGAGCAGACGCCGCCATTTCCCAGGCTGGCTTTGCAAACCAGTGAACCGACAGCTTTTGGACATGGATGGATCAGTGGGCTGATTTCCGCAGTGCTTGGTATCGCAGCGCTGGGGACCGTTCTTTGCTTCCATTTTCCCGGACTGACGGTGGCTGAGATTCGCCGTCATTATCCCGTCGACGTAATTCGGGCACTTCTGCATGTGGCGATGGTCCTGTCGTTCTTCATGGCCACGATCAGCATTTGTCTGAGACACAACAAGGTTCTGGGGCTTGTCGGGATATGTTCAACACTCGTCGCTGCAGTGCTCGGCGGATCGACTGTGGAGATCGGTGGAGACATCCAGAACACATGGCTGGGGCTCGACTGGGTCGTGCTGGACCTGATGCTGTATTCTGCCGTGTACATTCCCCTTGAACGACTCTTCGCGCTCCATCCCGAACAGCCGACGTTCCGTTATGAATGGACGACCGACCTGACTTATTTCTTTCTGAACTCGCTGCTTGTTCAGATCGTCGGCCTGCTGACCATGAAGCCAGCGATGCTGCTTTTCGACTGGGCGAGGATTGATGCTGTGGTGTCATTTTTGTCCGGCCTTCCCATCGTTGTGCAGGCCGTTCTTTGCATTCTGACCGCCGATCTGACTCAGTATTGGGTTCATCGAGCATTCCACCAGATTCCGTTTCTCTGGCGGTTTCATGCCGTCCACCATTCCACGGAAGTGATGGACTGGCTGGCCGGATCAAGATTGCACTTTGCCGACGCCGTAGTGACTCGCAGCCTGACTTATATCCCGCTGTTTCTGCTGGGGTTTACGGAGAAAGCGATCGCCGTGTATGTGGTGGTCGTTGTGATTCAGGCGACCTTCATCCATGCAAATGTTCGATGGCAGTTTCCATTTCTGCAGAGGTGGGTTGCAACACCCTGCTTTCATCACTGGCACCATGCCGCCGAACGGCAGGCAGTGGACAAGAATTTCGCCGTTCATTCACCAATCTGGGATTGGTTGTTCGGCACCTACTATATGCCAGGCCGCTGGCCTCACCGCTACGGGCTCTGCGGTCCACGTGATGTTCCCAGCGGCTGGTTCAACCAGTTTCTTTATCCCTTTGTGAAGCTGATCCGGGGTTCCCGAACGCCTTAGTCGGTTGATATGGAATCGCTGGATGTTGAACGCTGTAAAGGATTCTGTAGTGGATCTCGCCAGAGATCCCAAAACTCTTGTTGATGACAGGAACTCTGGCGAGTTCCACTACAGGTCGCAACCCCGGAAATTCGCCGCAGAGAGTCCTTCACAACGTTGCCCGGTTGACAGGACATGTTCTGGCTAGTCGCGCAGCCGGTGGCCGGTGAGTTTCAGGAAAAGGCGTTCAAGATTGGGTTCGTGGGTGCGTATGGATCGCACACTGAGCGAATGTTCGGCGAGGATGGAAAGAAGGCTGGTCAGTTCCCGATTCAGCGCCGACTCTGTGGCAACATTCTCGCTGCTGATGCGATAGATCGTCTCGTCATCGGTTCGTTCGGTCTGAATGGACTTGTTCAGCGACACGTTCTTTGGCAGAGGTGAGCTGCCAGTTCGAACTTCCACCTCCAGCGGAATCTGTTTCAGCAGCTCCGGAATTTCATCGCAGGCCAGCAACTGACCGTGATCCACAATCGCAGCTCGTGAACAGATGGTCTGAACTTCTTCCATGTAATGGCTGGCGTAGATGATTGCAGTTCCGCCCTGCTGAAGAGAACGAATGCACTCGATCAGATGGGCGCGGCTTTGAGGATCCACGCCAACCGTGGGCTCATCCAGAATCAGCAACACTGGTTCGTGCATCACGGCCGCGGCAAAATTCAATCGGCGCTTCATGCCTCCGGAGAAAGTCTCCGCAAAATCATCTGCACGACCGAGCAATCCGACGCGATCCAGTGCTTCGTCGACTCGCCGATGCAAGTCAGAGCCTGTTAGATGATAAAGGCCGCCAAAGAATCGAAGATTTTCCCGGGCTGTCAGATCGGGGTAGATCGCAAGATCCTGAGGAACCACCCCCATGCGCGATCGGCTCATCGGGACACGCCGATTGAGAAGCTGTCCTTCCAGCTTCACTTCTCCGCTGTCAGGTTCCACCAGACCGCAGATCATCATCATCGTCGTAGACTTCCCGGCACCGTTAGGACCAAGCAGGCCAAACGCTTCGCCGGGATTCACATGAAAGCTGAGTCCGTTGACGGCTTTCAGAGTCCCATACGTCTTAACAAGTTGATTCACTTCCAGAAGTGCAGACATGATTGGGACATTCACAGTCGTAGACAGTTGAAGAACAGTGGACTCATCAAGGCTGGGAAGTAGCTGGTTTCTGTGCCGATGGTACTTTCACCTGAATTTCGTCATTCACGACTCGGACTTCATAGCAGGCGGACTTGATTCCGCTTTTCGAATTGTCCAGCCATGTTCCATCGCAAAGACTGAATCGCCACGCGTGCCACGGACAGCTGACCGCATTGTTTTCGACATAACCATCGGCCAGCGATGCACCCATATGCGGGCAGAAGTCATTGATGGCAAAGTACTGGCCACCGGAAAGGAACACTCCAACCATCGTGCCATTGCAGGCAAAGGATCGCCCCTGACCTTCAGGAATGTCACCGACTTTGGCCAGTGTTTGAAATTCGCTCATGGTGAATCGTTGCTCTTCGGAAACAAATCTGTGACTGCGAGGAAAGAGAGAGATGGCTGATCAGCTCACAACCGCTGTCGATTACGAATGGCATGAACCGGAGGTACATCCGCCACATCCACCGCCGAAGGCCTGTCGGTTCCAGGGCATGCGAGCAAGGAGTCGGCCCATGGCACAGGAATTCGAATAGCCGGCCCACGCCATCCCCAAACCGACAATCATCGGGACGATCAGGAACCATTGGCTGAACCACGCGGCCGCAGTTCCAAGAGCCGTGACCAGTCCGGCGAGCATTCGAATCTGGCGCTCGATTGAGATTGGTCGTTTGGTTCCGCGGTTTACTGGAAGCCCGGCGCCGATCCAGGCCATCGTGCCGCCTTCGACGTTGACGACATTCGAATAACCAGCCTGCTCAAACATTCGGCACGCCTGAGACGATCGGCCACCGCTTTTGCAGATCACATAAAGCGGTTCGGAACCCCGCTCGCCGCGTGATTCCATAATCGACTTGATGGTGCCTGCATCCAGCGAATCAAGTGGCGCCAGTAGCGCACCAACGGCATGCACTTCGTAGAACTCGGAAGGTGAACGCACATCAATCAGATCGAATCCGCCTTTGCGGCTGAGTGGTGCAAATTCCTGTGCGGTGATACTGCCCGCCATGCTTTTCCTTCACGCAGACTAAACCAAAAATCCTGAAAATCCGGCGCAAGCTGTAAAGGTTCTCAAATTGCCGTTTCGTTCGCAACTAAGGAAAGGACCTGTTTTTGGGGTCTTCCTTTCAAAATGGGAAGTTGTCAATTTTCCGTTAACGACGTGTTGATTTTCGGAAGCGTTTTCGTAGGGTTAATCTCGTTGTTGAGGTTGTTGGCCTGGGGGGCTGACAGCTGCGACATTCGAATGACTGGGATTTTGAAAGGCTGGGTACGATGAAGTTTGTTCGTTCACTCGCGATGCTGGTTCTGTTGTCCTGCGTGACTCTGACGCTGGGCTGCACAGAAGGCGAATCTACAGGCGGTGCTGGCGGCGGTGGTGCCGGTTCAGGCGTCGCAGGCGGTGCTCCTACGGAACCTGCTAAGCCAGCAGAAGAAAAGAAGGCTGACGACGCTAAGCCGGCTGAAGAAGCGAAGCCAGCGGAAGAGAAGAAGGCCGATGACGCTAAGCCAGCGGAAGAAGCAAAGCCGGCTGACGAGGCAAAGCCAGCTGATGCAGCGAAGCCTGCAGAAGAAGCGAAGCCAGAAGCGCCAAAGGAAGAAGCTCCTAAGTAATTCACCACTGTTTGCCTCGTGCCGACCAGGGTTGTCCCGACTCATCGGCTGGCAAAGGCATGTTGTGGTTAGAACTTCGACAGGCCCGGACTTGGTTCCGGGCCTGTTCGCATTTCAGGCCCATGACGCAGTCCACGAAGTGCTGAATCTGCTGAATTGTGGTCGAAAACCCGGTTCTGACAGATTGAAAAGTCGCCTGCGTCCGGAATTCGGCCTGCCAGAAACTGGGGTGATCCACTATCCTCGCGCGAAACTGCAGGAACCGGAGAGGATGGGCCGGTGTCACACTGCAGCCCCATTCATCCGATCACCTTCTTGAAACTGCCCGGACACGACGATGGAACTGCGGTTTTACAACACTCTGACGAATTCCACGGAAGTCTTTCAGCCAGTCGATTCTGACTGCGTCCGAATGTATAGCTGCGGCCCAACGGTTTATGACTTTGCGCACATTGGCAACTTCCGTTCGTTTCTGTTTGCCGACGTCATCCGTCGAACGCTTGAGCTGTTTGGTCACAAAGTCCACCACGTGATGAACATCACCGATGTCGGACACATGACCGACGATGCCAATGCGGATGGTGCGGGCGAAGACAAGATGCAGGCCGCTGCTCGCCGCATGAAGGAAGACAAGAAGTCGGGAAAGGTGCCGGAAGGTGCCGTGCAGAATCCCGACGATCCTTACCAGATCGCCAAGTACTACACGGATGCGTTTCTTGCTGATGCACGGACTCTGGGCGTGAAGGTTGCCTTCGAGTATCCAGAGAACATTCTGCACGCGACTGCGAACATCGATTCGATGCTGGAGATGATTGGCCAGCTGATTCAGAATGGTCATGCTTACGTCGGGCCTGACAAAGTTGTGTATTACAGTGTTGAGAGTTTTCCGGCATACGGAAAGCTGAGCGGGAATACTCTGGATCGACTGCTCACCGGAGCGGGCGGACGAATCAGCGACGAAAATCAGGCAAGCAAACGACATCCCGCCGACTTCATGCTCTGGAAGCCGGATTCATCACACATCATGAAGTGGGATTCGCCATGGGGTGCCGGATACCCAGGCTGGCATATCGAATGCTCATGCATGGCTCGCAAACGTCTGGGCCGCGATGTGATTGACATTCACACGGGCGGCGAAGATCTGATCTTTCCTCATCATGAGTGCGAGATTGCTCAGACGTGTGGTGCCACGGGTCAGGAGACATTCTCACGGTTCTGGATGCATGCGCGATTTCTTCTCGTGGAAGGCGAGAAGATGTCGAAGAGCAAGGGCAACTTTTACACGGTGCGAGATGTTCTGCAGGGCCGCGTGAAAGATGACAAGGGCCAGCCGACCGGCATTCAGGTGCATCCTTCAGTGCTGCGTCTGGAACTGATCAAGTCACACTATCGCGGCAACATGAACTTTACTCAGAAGGGGCTTGTGGATTCTGCGGGAGCCGTGAAACGTCTGTCAGACTTCCGTGCCAAACTGGAAGCCGCAACCGGAGGCAAAGCAGAGACGGTTGATCTCAGCTATCCAATCCTGAACGAATTCGCATCCGCACTGGCCGACGACCTGAATGTTGCCGGTGCATTGGGAGCGATCCTTCCATGGGCTGCCTCAAATCCATCAGACCCGGCGAAGGCACTGGGAGCATTGAACAGGATCAATGAAGTGCTGGCCGTCGCGCCGCTTCATCCGGCTTCGGAAGATTCCGGTGCGGGCTCAGGAGAAGCGGCGGAGATTCAGGCTCTGTGCCGTGAACTGGATGAAGCACGCAAACGCAAAGACTTTGCTTCCGCCGACAATCTTCGCGGCCAGATCCAGAAGCGTGGCTATGATGTGAAGACGTCTCCAAATGGAACCGTCGCCGAAAAGCGACTGGCCTAGGAGAATCAATGTTGTAGTGGAACTCGCCAGAGTTCCTTGCCTCATTCCAGCCGTGGTGGAATTCGCCAGAATTCCTGCCGTCCCATTGTGCTCGCGTATCAATGCGACGCCCTGAGGCAATTTTGGGGTGTGAGAAAAGTCGTCTGGCGAGACTCACTACGTTCATGACGGATCTGCGTGATTCCGGACGGGACCAATGGGCGAAGCTTCGGTTTTGACATTAGCAGCTGCGTGCCTATACGTCACCGCCGCATGGATCTGCAGTCTGGTCACAAAACGCATCAGCGTGATTGATGCGTTTTGGGGGCCAGGGTTTGTCGTGATTACTGCAACAGCGATCTGGCGAGGGCATTCTGCTGTGTCACCCGGCGACTGGTTGCTGTCGCTTCTGGTCGCAATCTGGGCGACTCGCCTCGCCGTGCATCTGACGATCAGAATCTGGAACGATCCTCATGAAGATCGTCGCTACGCTGCCATTCGAGCGAAATACGAGCCGCATTTCTGGCTGAAGAGCCTGTTCATCGTGTTCCTGCTTCAGGGAGTCATCATGTGGCTGGTTGGCCTGCCGCTGACACTTGGACTCTCCGTAGACTCAGAGCGGTACCTCCCATTGCGATACCTGGGAATTGCAGTCTGGGCGATCGGAGTCTTCTTCGAGGCCGTCGGCGATCTTCAACTGGCCATGTTTCGCAGAAATCCCGCCAACAAAGGCAAGGTCCTCTCGAGCGGCCTCTGGGGATGGACTCGACACCCCAACTACTTTGGCGATTTCGCCGTATGGTGGGGCCTCTGGATGGTCAGCACATCAACTGGCGCACCACTTTGGACCGCGATCTCGCCGGCGGTGATGTCACTGTTCCTGATGAAAGTCTCCGGGGTCACGCTGCTGGAACGTGATATTCAGGAGCGTCGCCCCGAGTACGCCGACTACGTCCGGCGCACAAGTGCGTTTTTCCCACGACGACCAGGTAAGGTACGGACCTCTGAATGATGTTGTCTTGAGATCAGGGTGTCGCGATTTGTCTATTCTCCCTGATCCGTCTCAACAGGCTGATCGGGCATGTCCTGCTCAGGCTTCAATGGAGGTTCTGTTTGATCTGGCAAAGGAGCGGGCAAAGGTATTCCTGGAATTCGCTGGAAGTCTTCAAGACCAAACGATTTCTCGGAAGGCACTTCCATTGACTGGTACTTGCCTGTGTTGTTTTCCGGGGTCAGGTCCTTTGGATAACAATACATTTCTTCCTGGCACCACCCGTGGGGGCCAATACTGGCAAAACGCTCTTCGACAAAACGAATCCCGTGAGTTTCGAGGATCGTGCCAGTCTGTTGTTCGAGATTCGCGAGTTCATTGTTGTAAGAAATCAGGGACTGTGCTTCGGCTACAACTGCATTTGCCCACTCAGTAATTGCTACCAGCTGGTTCAAAAAAATAACGCGTCCAACCTGGCGTTCAGCCATCTGAGCAATGACATTCTCCGCTGAGGCGGCGCGAGCTTCGCGGTACGCCTCATACTGCTCGAGGCTGAGGTCCAGCGACCTGAGAGAAGTTGCAAGAGCATGTTCTGTCTGATGAATTGCCTGCTGAATGTTGGCTCGATCTTTCGTAATCAAGAGCTCCGTATTGCGTACGCGAGCGCGTGACTCACGAAGGCTGAGTGGAACCGAGAAATTGACTCCAAGAGTCCAGTCGGTGTGATTATTGAATCCTGTGTCGACATGATTGCCGGACGCCAGAGCTGTGCCTGTCAGTCCGTTCCAGCGATGAAGGGCAACCGCATCCAGGCTGGGTCGCGCCAAGTTCTTCCGCTGAATCAATGTTTCCTGATCAGCCTGAAGCACAAGGTTTAGTTCCACAATATCAGGACGCCTTGCCTGAGCAGTTTCGACAATCTCATCCCACCGAAACTCAACACGGTCACGAGTCGGCGGTGTGGATGGTACGAGTCGCAGTCCATCTTCCGGCGGAAGACCTATAAGGTTTCTAAGTGCAGCTTCACGCTGAAGCACGCTGCCCTGAGCCTGAATGAACAGCCCGCGCGCATTAAGGTAAGCAGCTTTGGCCTGAGCAACATCCTTGATGTCATCCAGTTCCCGTTTCTTGCGGGCGTCCTTGAGTTCGAATGAGAACTTCAGCTGATCAACCTGAATCTCACGCGCCCAAAGCTCGGTGCGAGCCTGCACGAGATTCCAGTACGCGGTAATCGTGTCGCGCACCAGGTTCTGCATGGCTCCTTTGAACTGGAAGTAAGATTGTTCCTGCTGCAGTCGAGCCACAACGATCGGTGCCTGATTGGCCCGCTGTCCAGCCCCGGCAAGAATCGGCTGCGTGTAACTGACCTCCATTGAGGGACGGTCTGCCGTAAAGAAGTTCGCATTGTTCTCTGTGTCGAAGCGATTGTTTCCAAAAATCGCGGCTGTGCCCCCAAACCGATTCAGGTCTGTGACACCAACGCGAGTATCGTTGCCTCCGGTCGCGATTCCTCCGATGGATGTCCCCGTTCCGTTGACGAATGGCGTTTCCGTCCGGCGGAACGAGGTGTTTGCCTGGAAGACGGGGTCAAATCTGGCTTTCGCAACATCGATGGGAGTCACCGCGATTGCGGTGTCGTAGATCGTTCTGCCGGAGTTGGCGGCGGACACCCCCGCAAGGACTCGAATGACTTCAGAATGCTGAAGCGACAGGCGGATGGCTTCGTCGAGCGACAGGTAACGCTCTTCGGTCTGCGGATCGATGGTCGCGACCGTTACCGGAGGCGGACCCACCGGACGCCGAAATCGTGATGCGTCCTCTTCTTTTGGCCACCGGATCTGCCCAACATCCGGCGGCACAATTTCATGTTCCTGCGAAAATACCGGCGCATCGTGCAAAGCCAGGGCGGCCAGCACAGACAACACCTTCCGTGGCAGATGTCTGGGATGGATTCTCATGCCTCTGATGTTCGACGCGGTCAGTCACGCAAAATGACTCATTCCGATTGCTCGCTCGCAACCGCTGCTGAGGATGTCGCCGCTTGTTCGAGTTCGACGGAATGTAAGGATTGGAACGCGTCCTCGAACCGTGTCGTATCCGTCACAATCTGCCCATCCCGCAGAACCAGAATACGGCGAGCATGTCGGGCCACGTTCAAATCGTGTGTCACGAGAATAACAGTAATGTTCTGCTGTTCATTAAGCGTCTTGAACAGCTCAATCACTTCCTTGCTGGTTTTGGAATCCAGATTCCCGGTAGGTTCATCCCCCATCAGGATCGAAGGCGACGTGACGAGCGCTCTCGCAATCGCAACTCGCTGCTGCTGTCCACCGGAAAGCTGGCCCGGATGATGGTCAAGGCGACTGCCAAGCCCAACCAGATCCAGTTTTTCCTTTGCCAGTTTCTTCCGGGCTTTCGATGACATCGAAGGCCCGTAAAGAAGCGGGAGTTCAACATTCTCGATTGCTGAGGTTCTGGCCAGCAAATTGAAATTCTGAAACACGAAGCCGATATGCTTGTTGCGAATCCCGGCACGTGCTGCACGTGACATATCTGCAACTTCAACGCCATCCAGCAGATAACTTCCCGTTGTGGGGCGATCCAGACAGCCAAGAGTATTCATCAGTGTGGATTTGCCGGAGCCCGATGGTCCCAGCAATGCAACGTACTCACCACGTTCAATCGACAAATTGGTCGTGCGAAGTGCGTGAACCTGGACTTCGCCCAGGTCGTAGGTTTTTGAAATATTACGAAGCTCAATCAGAGCCATGCTGGCACACAACTTTCCGACTTCCGGAGTTTCACATTGCACGCTGGTAGAGCTGCAGAAACGACTGGGCGTCCATTGTTCGCGGGTTGAACGTGCCTGTCCATTGTTTCACAGCATCTGCCGCCATTTCCTCAAGGTCTGTGGCACCGATCGGCTGATCCATCGCCTGGCCCAGAGTGACTGGAAGATCTGCCAGTCGCAGGAACTCAGCGAAGCCCTTCGCCAGTGTCTCCGATGCTTCGTCGCCAGAAGCATCATCCCACCCGGCAGCGATATTGAGCTGGCGGTACAAATCCGCGCTGGTGACAGAATTCCAGCGGATCACATGAGGCAACATCAAGCCAACGGCAATACCATGAGTCACTCCGAAGCGAGCCGTCAACGGATTGGCCGTCGCATGTGCCGCCCCCAGCATGCTGTTTTCAATCGCAGCGCCGGCAAGGAAGGCACCCAGCTGCATTCGTCCTCGAGCATCCAGGTCATCGGGTCGCAGCAGCACTCGGGAGAATGACTGAGACAACAATTCCCATGCCTGTCGGGCAAACATCTGCGACACAGCATTTCGCTTTGTCGTGACGAAGCTTTCAATCGCATGAGTCATTGCGTCGATGCCTGTCGCAGCGGTCACTGACCGAGGCATCGTTGTGGTGAGTTCCGGATCAAGAATCGCAACGCGAAACGCAGCCTTGGGATCCCCGCAGGCCATCTTGATGTGGGTTTCCGAATCCGCAATGACCGCGAACGACTGAGCTTCACTGCCAGTCCCGGATGTGGTTGGAATTCCGATCATTGGCAGCATCGGAAGCGACGCCTTGCCAACTCCGCGGTAGTCGTGGATGCGCCCGCCGTTGGTCAGAAGGAAGTTCGCCCCCTTCGCACAGTCCATGCTGCTGCCGCCGCCAAGGCCCACGATCAGATCAATTTGATGAGATCGGGCAAAGCTGGCACACCGTTCCACGTCGGCCGAAGTAGGATTCTCTGTCACCTGATCGTAGATCACGCAGCCGAGTCGGACCGTACCGAGGATTCTCTCCGCCCTATCGCAGTGACCTGCGACCCGCAGGCCGGCGTCTGTCACCAGCAGGACATTCGATGCGCCAAGTCCCTGAGCGATTGAGCCCAGCTGCTCCAGCATTCCCGAACCAAAGACCAGTCGAGTTCGCTGATGAAAGTCAAAGGGCACCAAGGGGTCAGGAGGGAAATTCATCGTATTGTGGAAGCTTCCGGTAAGAACCGAACTCGACATGGCAACACATCAAAGCAGGCAGGAAAACGGAAAGGAATCTGGGCGGGAAGCAAGTCGGATCATAGGTTTCTCGCAAACACCCGCCAAGCGAGCTGCGTGCAGCCTGCGTTTGTGTGTCAAAGTAGGTCCTTTCTGCCGGAAAGGACTTTCGCCGCAAGGCGAACCTGATCTCGCACCCGCGCAATTCCAAAGCCATTCCGCCTGTGGAACAAGCGGGGCGAGACTGCGTTTCCACGTCGGCCAGCGATCAAATGGCAGACTCGTCAGGGCGCTGGTCGCGGCAAGGCCGCGAAGTGCCGCCCGGCAGTCCGGCACCTACAGTAGGTCCTTTCTGCCGGAAAGGACTTTCGCCGCAAGGCGAACCTGATCTCGCACCCGCGCAATTCCAAAGCCATTCCGCCTGTGGAACAAGCGGGGCGAGACTGCGTTTCCACGTCGGCCAGCGATCAAATGGCAGACTCGTCAGGGCGCTGGTCGCGGCAAGGCCGCGAAGTGCCGCCCGGCAGTC
>VFQT010002505.1_pt1 | contig 18680 bp, 14 predicted proteins | sample 3512381 | NCBI WGS metagenome assembly VFQT01 (sample SAMN10412376, study PRJNA504923) | tailings metagenome | isolation source: Relicate 2 Philex TSF3 active mining site | place: Philippines: Tuba, Benguet | collected 2017-08-29
TGTGGCGCCCCGATCGAATTCTTCACGCCGATCCGAATTCAGCGAGCGATTCAGTCCGCTCACTTCAGAACTTTTGTCTTGTATGCATCCTGAGAGATTGTACGTGGCCACAATCGAAATCACTACTGCGATTTTCTGGAGTCGCATGGGCAGTCCTTGGACGGAGGGTCGAGCACAGGTTTTCGATGTTTTTCCAGTTCTTCAAATGTCCAGTCATCATACTTGTCCATGTCCGTAATATCCTTGCAGTTTTTCTCTATCCACCATTCCTGAAATCGGATGAACGTCTCTGCAAGGCCAATACAATGCACTTCCAACTTTGCGATATACTTCTTGCTAGCGAGCAATTTCTTGAGGATAACAATGTCTCGATGTCGCAGGGCACACTCGACATCGGCCGCTGTAAGGCCTTTCGTGATGCCAGCAAGAGAAATGCCCTCTTCACAGCCGTCGCACGTGGCGTGGCCTAGCGTCATGTGAGCCCGTTCGTGGAACTCAGCGAGCTGATGGAACATATTGTTGCAATCGCCAGGATTAAGTGTGGCCACAGCTTGTTGTTGATTTTTCGGGTCTACGATGTTGAGTGGGAACTTGCACATACACCAACCCTCGGGGTTTGCTGTATCGCAAACCACGGTGCCGCCGCTACGAATATTGCTTAGCTCTTTGGCTGAAGTAGCAATTGCACAAGTTTCTTCACAAATTCGTGTGCCGGAAGGATCAACCCGCGCAGTTGGTTTGTTGAAAACATATTCATAGAGATTCAGGCCGTCAAAAAAGCCCAATGGGTCGATCGTTGTCCATTCGCCATGCGTCGGCTGGTACATCCTCGCTCTGACGTATACCTGCCCGGTGCTGTTGTCCGTGTAGTAGCCGTACTTACCGACCCATCTGAATGGGTTCACCGTGGTCCCCGTCGAGGCGACTGCGTTTCCCCAGGCGTCGTTCAGGTAGGTGTCTGTAACGTTGCCGGAACTGTCGGTAAGGAAGCGTGTGGAACCCAGCGCGTCGTGGTGATGGTAGTGCGACGTGTTGCCGCGTCGCTGGCTGAGAACTCCGCCGTACTGCCGGGCTTCATTCGTGTAAACCGCTTTCACGTTGTCTGTTTCATCCAGCTCCATCAGCACACAGTCGGAGACCGGATCCCAGACAAAGGTCGTTGTTCCCATGGTCAATCCTCGCGAGTCAGTGGTTCGAAACGGCTGGACGTTATCTACTCAACGAATTTCCATCATCAGATTCGGCCAGGCGATTGAAAACTACTCATGTACGTCTGGGATCTGCCACTCAGCAAAACACCCACAGCTATAGCCTACAAAAATGGAGTTTTTCCCGGCAGAAACTTCGAAGCTGGATACTACTGGTTCCTCGGAGGAGAGTTCTAATGGCAGAGTGGAGCAGTCAATTCCAATCGAACGTCCTGCCTGCCATTGCCCATCAACGCAAGAAACCCACAGCAAATTGACTCCATCAGCGTCAATTGACACAAGGCATGGTACAAGTTGCCCGTTCAATCGAAGTGAGCAAATATTCCCCGTACTTGGTACTATCGCGCAACGAGGCGCTAGGGTATGTCTCGAATCGGAAAAAGCCCAGATCTCCGTGCTACAGTCTTCATCTGTTGGGGAACTTGTTGCGAAAGCCAGATAATGTGTTTCGCCGACAGTGCAGGTGCTGAATTTGTACGCCTGCCCGCGGACGACTTGGCGAGTTGCCGTGGATTCCCCTTCCTGAGTCAGCATGCTTACCTCCGAAGTAATCTGAAGTGTTGCAGGGTTCAGTTCCCGAAAGACAACCCGTGGAGGTCCAAGTTCAGTTCCCTTGGGCTCATAAATTGCAAAGTGAGTCTTACTCAACACCATGAGATAGTGTCCATTCTCCGTGAACCGCACATGACGCCCTGGAATTTCGGTCCATACACCATCGCAGCCACTGATATCACTGGCAATGTAGAGACCTCGATCGGACGAATACGTGACGTTCCAGTCATTTGCAACAATCTGACCTGATTTCGAATTGACGCTCACATATGAAGACTGCCGGGATTTGGGGTTTCGGTCCATGTCAATCGCATAGCCCGTGCCGTCTCGAAAGGACCAAGTCCGCAGGCCAAAGCCCCCCAATAGAATCGTGTTACCGTCCGGGGAGAAACAAGCAGGTCCTATGCTAACGTTAGAACGCGCAATGCAATCAAAGTTGGCATCTTGTTGAAGAGAATAGACACAGAGTTGATTTGGCTCTGCCATTTGCAGCAGGGCGTATCGCCCCGTCGAATCGGCGGTGATGCTGAGAACCTGGCCTTCTCCAGCCTTGCCTGCCCTAACCAGAACACCTGACTTTTGCTGCTGGCCTGCTACTGGTTGTGTCTCTGACACAAGAAACATGAAAAGCACCAGCGACAGGATCTGTCGATAACCCACTGTGCGCTTTGACCCGTAACGCCACATTCTTTTCATCTCTGCTCCAACAAGTCGACTCGGAACAATCGGCTTCTGTCGTCGACGACAAGGAATTTCATGGGGCCAATTGCCGAGACAGCATAGAGATGGAGTTGCGCCCCGTCTCGGAGCTTGTATTCGACTTTCCAATACCTTGAAATCTCAGTTCTGCCTGCATCATTAGTTCGAACAGTAGCGACCCATGCGTGGTCAGTGAAAAAGTGAATGATTGAGAACTCTCCCGAATGCTTGCCGCGCGGAACAATCAGAGTATCTCGCCAATCCAAAAACTGCGGCGATTCCAGGCCAAATTCCACTGCTGAAACGATGGAAACACTGGAGATCGAATTACCTGCGACCTGCCAGACTTCAAATGTTTCATAAACGGAGTCGCCAGCTATTGGTACGACATTCCCCCGCGACAGGACGACAATGGAATTTTCGATCGTGCCTTCAGTACGAACTAATTCCACACCGGATGCAAACTCTACGTTGTCCTTTGCGCCGGACTTCGTCGGGTTTGGAAGTTGGAACGCAACGCCTCCGTCGGCGCGCTTTCTGCGAAACCGCATCTCGGCTTTGCTTACACCCAGGCTATCAAGTTGACAGATGCGAGAGTCATGATCCCCACATTGGATAACCCTTCCGTCGGGTAGAAAGGAACCAAGTGAAAAGTCCGACTCCACAATCGCAGTTTCGGAAACGTTTGTCACGTTGCCTAACGCAAAACCCGGATGACAGTCAACAAGGAATCGCTTCTTAGTTCGATCTAACGATATCCTGCCAAAATATTCCGCTACTGAGGCGATCGGTTCGGTGGATTCAGATCGAATGGGGTTGAGATTCAGGAGCTGAAATCCCTTCGAGCATGGATCGAACGCCACGAGGTCTCGACCGGCCATAAGAAGCAGGTTTGGTGCAGGAATGAAGGCCATATCTGATGCATCGAATAGATTAATTCGATTCACGGGTGTGTCAGGATTGGAAACATTTGCAATCAAAAGGGTGTTGCTGTCAGTGCGTAGTGCCATTTGGTTTTCATTAAGCATCCAGGCTGCGAAGAGACAAGGATACCGGTGTGGGAGCGCAGAAACCTCCCTTAGTTGAAAGTCTCCACCGAGGCACGGCACCGCTAAGAGCAGGAACGTGGCTGCTGAAGCTCGGATACAATTCAGTGCCCATTTCATCGCCAATGCCCCTGTCTCGTTCGCTCTACAAACGCTATAGGTTTCATGTAAAATCCTGGGTGGAATGCACTTCGTCGGCTGGCCCGGGGCTGCAGTCTGGGCCACAAGGGACTCCACAGCAATTCCACGCCAGGCTAATTCGTTTGACGCACTGGCGCCGAACTCCGATCTCCATTGCTCTTGATTCGAAGATCTTCAGCAGTCGTGCACCGCGAGAACTACCCTCGGCACATATCGAATTCAGCCCACACGCCCTGGCGACCCCCCTTTCGTTGTTAACGAAGTCGCGAAACATTGCACGAAGGAGAGCCTTACCAAGATCAAAATCAAATTTGCCGAACGGAATAAACCAAGCTTCACCGCTTTGCACTAAACTTCCTTTTGAACAAGACACTTCCTTGTTTGCACAGCCAAAATTTGCAAATGTGTCGTGTGGACTGGCGGCCACTTCCGGCGATCTCCCTTCATTCAATTCGGCGCCCAGATTTGTAGTTGCCGAGAGGATCTCTCGGTTAAACACTCGCCATCCCTCCCAATAGCAGAATTCGTCATCAATCGGCATTCCTGACCCTCGATGCTCGCCCGGACAGGTGACACCATTCGTACATCCTGTGAGGATAGCATCTGCTTGGATCTCACATGGCTTGGCGCCAGTACATGCGTTTATTGCACGCCTAACGCAAACCTTTTGCAGAATAACGCCGTTGCGTTCGTCGTCGGCCAGTATCCAATTCGTGGTCCAAGTAAATGCGCCGCAATCCCCCACGACAGGGTCTCCCACTCCTTGCTGACTCAGCCAACCAGAACTATCGTGTCTGCGCTGAGGCTGATTTTGGCTGTACTGGAACGCAGACGTCGACTCTAGGAATACGTACATATCGGGACTTACCCACCGTGCCACCGTCGGCTGGTACATCCTTGCCCTGACATAAACCTGCCCGGTGCTGTTGTCGGTGTAGTAACCATACTTGCCCACCCATTTGAACGGGTTCACTGTGGTGCCGGTCGAGGCGACCGAGTTTCCCCAGGCGTCGTTCAGGTAGGTGTCTGTAACGTTGCCGGAACTGTCGGTCAGGAAGCGTGTGGAACCCAGCGCGTCGTGGTGATGGTAGTGCGACGTGTTGCCGCGTCGCTGGCTGAGAACTCCGCCGTACTGCCGGGCTTCATTCGTGTAAACCGCTTTCACGTTGTCTGTTTCATCCAGCTCCATCAGCACACAGTCGGAGACCGGATCCCAGACAAAGGTCGTTGTTCCCATGGTCAATCCTCGCGAGTCACACCAATGCTTAGCAATCGGACATACGGAATGGCTGGTGCTCGTTGTGAGTCTCATTCATCCAGCTTGATTCGGCGATTGTCGCCGTTGTAATGCATTGTTACTCGACCGCCTGAGGGCAGGCGGTACGCCGTTGGCTGGTTCTCATAGTTCCATGTTGTCGTCGTGCGATTGCCCGCCGCCGGGATTTCAATCTGTTGATTCCCATTGGGATCAAAGACATACGTCGTCCGGCCTGTGGCCGTCTGCCCGTATTTCAGCTGATTGGCAGTATCATAGCTGTAAGTCGTCCGAGTTCCGTCGATGTTCTTCAGGGTGCGGTTGCTTCCCGTGTCATACGTGAACGTCTGTCGGTAGGCATTTGTTCCGGTGCGGTATTCTCCGGTCAGCTGGTTCTGTTTATCGTAGCTCCACGTGACTCTGGCGGTGCCGCTGCCTTCAATCATTACGATTCGGTTACCGGCACTGTCATAGCGATATTCAAGCTGCTGCTGTGTGGTGCCGGCGGCATTTTGATGAATTACTTGCGTCGTCTGACTGGCACTATCGTAAACGTATGAAACTCGCGTTCCGTCCGGATTTCGCTGGACGGTCCGCCGTCCACTGTCGTCATAGCTGAATGTCGTCCGTTCCCCAAATGGTGTTTGTTCAGACGTCTGGCTGCCAGCGACATCAAACGTCGTTGTAAATCGTCCGGCACCGGCAGCATCCACAGCTCGCCTGAGCCCAACCGTGTCGTAGGAATAGGTCAATCGTCGGGCATTTGGAGACTGAACTCCAGTCGTCTGTCCGAGCAAATCATACGTGGCAGTGTACCGACCGGTGCTGTCGGCCATCAAGGTGCGATTTCCCACACTGTCATACGAAAACGTGACGCGACTGCCATCCGGATAGCGACGTCCGGTAAGCCGGTTGACGCTGTCAAACGTGTAGGTCGTCCGATTCCCTCGGGCATCGATACGCAGTGTCTGCTGCCCGGCGGAATCGTATCCGGAGGTTGTCCGGCGGTTGAGCGGGTCAATCAACTGTGTCTGAGCACCTGTCTGGTCATACGTGAAACTGTGCCGATTGCCGCGAGCGTCCACCAAAGCTGACGTCTGCCCGATTGCGTTGTAAACGGTCGTTGTGCGGTTACCAAGTCCGTTGATTTCCACCGTTCGCCGCCCCAGTGCATCGTAAACACTGGAAACGCGATTACCATTGGCGTCCACGCTGGCCAAAGTCTGACTGGCGATGTTGTAGATCGTCGTCGTCCGTTTGCCGAGCGGATTGATGGATCTCGTGACTCGTTGCCCAGATCGTTCGTAGCCCACAGCGCTGCCCTCCCGTTCTGGAGTGCAGTCTGTCAATGTGGGGGCTGATTGGCAAGAGGAGCTAGCTAGGGCGGACAGGCCGGTTTTCGGTTTTCGAGTTGAGTTTTCAGTTTTCAGTTTTCAGTTTCAGAGTGGCTCGTGTCTCCGACGCGAGAAGCAAACGGTTTCATTGTTCAGCAACTGCGAATTGGTAGTGGACGCGAATCGACGCGAATAACACACGACCCATCATTTTTCTGCCCAACCATCTTTTTGCCTCCTCTGCTTGCCGCAGTCCATTCGCAATACGCGTCAATTCCACGCATGCGGTGCGTTCTGGCGGTAGCATGGACGCCCTCGTCCGTCTGCGATTGTTTTCTGATTGCATTGGCGGATTGTGTGAACCGATGAGACGCAAACCCCACTGGCGGGATATCGGACAGGAGGATGTAATAAGAACAAGACGGCCGAGGGCGGCCATCCTACGGCCAGATGCGGAGTGTTGTGAGTAATGATTAATGATTATTGGAGATTGAAAAGTGCAAATTTGGGCAAGGCGTTCAGGATGTACCGGCAGGTTGACACCAGCCGCTCGCCTATGGTCGCAGCGGATTTGGAATATGAGATTTCATATTTCCGATTTCCGGGGAGTGGCCCTCACCCGAGCTTGCTGACGCTCGCTCGACCTCTCCCAAACTTCGTTCGGGAGAGGAGGGATGTGTTGTAGAATCGGGGAGCAGGGAAAGCCCAGGCACAAAAAGAAAGCGCCAATTGCGGCACTCTCGGAGTTTTCACTTAACCCTGGCTGTCGGCGGAAGTTCGCTGACAGATTATTGCTCCGCGAACTGCGACTCTCTCACCGTCCTCGACCAAAGCACAGGATGGTGATGTCGTCGTTCTGGTACCCGGCCGGCATGAATTTGCGAACGTCAATCAGCAGTTCGCGTGCGATCAGTTCAGGTTCCGGGGGAGTTGACTGGACCAGATTTCGAAAACGATCCACTCCGTAGAACTGCTTGGTTTCGGACATCGCTTCATCCACTCCGTCCGTACGCAGAACCACGACCTGCCCGGGAGACAGAGACACCGTCATTGCCTCATACGGAAAATCCGCGTCGAGCCCGACAGGAAGTCCGGCTCCGGCATATTCCAGAGATTGCAGCCGTCCGTCGATACGACGCACTTCCGGCGGGATATGGCCGGCATTACAGAACGTGAACGTGTGCTTTGCGATATCGATCACACCAAGGATGTACGTGACGAAGCGTCCATCGACCATGTTCAGGCACATCAGCGAATTGATCTGACGGACGGCAGCGGTCACGTCATCAGTGTAGTGCATCACGTTGCGAGCAATCCCGGAAAGCCGCGACATAATCAATGCTGCGGGAAATCCCTTTCCGGAAACGTCACCGAATGACACACATACTTTGCCGCCAGGCATCTCAAAGCAGTCGAAGTAGTCTCCTCCGACCGCCCGCGCTGCATGGCATGACCCAAAGAACTTGTAACCCGGAGGCTGCGGCAGCGTCCTTGGAATCAGCGCGTTCTGAATTTCCGCGGACAGCAGCATCTCTTCTTCCTGACGCTGCTGTTCCAGCTGAACGGTCAGCAGCCGAACGTTCTCCAGCGCATGCGACGCCTGATTGGCAACGGCCAGAAGCAGCTGCAGGTCATCCGTCGAAAAACGACGCCGAGGATCCAGAGCGTCCAGACTGATGATACCAAACGCAGCCCGCTCAACGGAAAGCAATGGCGCACACATGGTCGAGTGAATCGACTGCGCTGCGATGGAGTCACTGTCGGCAACTCGAGGATCCAGCGATGTATTCACCGAGAGAATGGCGGCGTTGTCTTTGAGCACGTTACTGAGGATCGTTCGGCTGATACGAATCGGCTGAGCTGCCTCGCGTCTTCGATAGCGTTCCGCGACAGACGTGATCTCTCGCCCAAAGTCCTTCACGATCAGAATCGCGCCACGGTCTGCCTGTGGAAAGATCTCCATCAGTGCATCCAGGATTCGCGGGTAAGTCGCTTCGACACTGAAACCGCCTGTCAGCGCTTCGTTGATTTTCAGGATCCCGTTCAGCTTATCTTCAGGCCGAACGGAAAGTGAGCCGTATCCGGATGACGCGGCAGATCCTTCAATGCTGCTGGGACTGTCTTCATCAATCTCAACGCGAGGCCGAAATCCTGGCAGCGTCGTCAGCATGTCCTCTTCAAGGAAGAAGTAGAACAGGTATGGACCGATCAAAAATGAATCACCGTGCTTCAGAGTCTCCGGAACATCCTTGAACAACTGCCGCTGATTCAAAAACGTCCCGCCGCTGCTGCCAAGGTCGACGAGTTTCCAGACATCGCCGTTCCGAAAGATACGAGCATGCCGGCGGGAGACTTCCCGTTCCGGAAAGGCGACATCATTGTGCGACTCGCGCCCAACGGTCAGCTCACCTTTGGACAAACCCACTCGAACGGTCTGTCCACCTCGTTCAAACTGAAGAAACGCCATCTCGGTCTCGCCTGTTCAGGTCGGTCATGCCAGATCAGCAATGTCCCCTTCCTCGAATGCAAACACTGTGGCTTCGTCAGGGTCGGAAGGTGGTAATTCACTGAAACGATACGTCATCTTCAGGGCAATCCCCCAGAAGACTCGATTCATCTGTTCAGATTTTAGTAGATCCGGCAACCGGCTGTCATCGCGACTTTCACCTTCTGGAAGAGGTTCCAGACGCGAAAATTCACCGCAAAATCGCGCCTTCCGGAAAAAACGGTGTCATGCAGGACGTCTATCGAAAACCCCCTGGAAGTGCGACTCGGCCGTCCTGAATCTTCTGAGGCTCCGCCATTTGGTCTGATCTCAGCGGTGCCGCCGCGTCAACTTTAGCGGGGCTCAGCGGGAGAATCTGTCAGGCGATATCCAATGCCCGCTTCAGTAATCAGGTACCTTGGTCGAGCGGGATCTTCTTCGATCTTGCTGCGAAGAGTTCCCATGTAGACTCGAAGGTACTGGTTCTCGTGAACCGCATCCGGTCCCCAGACGGTCTTCAGCAGACTTCGATGCGTCACAACTTTTCCGGCCTGCTGCACCAGCGCGGTCAGAAGCCGGTACTCCGTCGGAGTCAGATGCACGACCTCATCCCGAATCGTCACGATTCGCCGCCCCAGGTCAACTGCCAGGTCGCCCGTTCGAAACACCGGACTCTCTTTGCGATTGCGACTGGCCTGATGCCGAAGAGCCACGCGAATCCGAGCGAGGAGTTCACCGACCCCGAACGGCTTCGTCAGATAGTCGTCAGCCCCGGTGTCCAGCGCGAGAACCTTCTCATGCTCACGTTCGCGCGCCGACAGGACGATGATCGGCACTGCGGACCATTCACGGATCTTTCGAATCACATCCAGCCCGTCTCCATCCGGAAGACCAAGGTCCAGTACAATCGCGTCAGGAGGTTCACTCACTGCCGCTCGCAGCCCCGCTTCTGCCGTATCGGCTTCCATGATTCGAAAGCCATTCGATTCCATCGAGATTGCAAGAAAGCGCCGAATCGATCGGTCATCTTCAATGAGCAGAAGTTTTGGTGGGTCACTGTCCATGATTCGTGATGAATCCAGTCCTTCTCAATGCTCACACAGCCTTGTTCGACGCGGCCGCGAACTGTCCGGTTGCCCGTTCATCCACCAGGATTGTAAATCGAAAGACAGAACCTCCGCCTTCCCGGTTTTCTGCGTAAATTGTACCCCCGTGAAGTTCAACGATCGCACGACAAATTGCCAGTCCAATCCCGCTTCCGGACGCTTTCGTGTCTGTCCCTCGCACAAACTTGTCAAAAATCTGCTGCTCGCGTCCTTGAGGTAACCCTGGCCCGCGATCCAGAACCTCCGTCACCAGTCGATCGTTCTGCTTTTCAACGACGAGCTCAATCGTCGACTCTCGTGGTGAGAACTTTGCCGCATTCTCCAGCAGATTCACCAGCACCTGCTGCATCAGCAACTCATCAATCAACACGGGTGGAAGATCCGGAGCAATCCGAACGGTGACTGGATGATGACGAAGCTGGCGATGCAGTCGTGCAAGTGCAACTCCGATGACTTCATCAATCGGCTGCAGCTCGCGGTTCAGCTGAATGGCTCCGGCTTCCAGACGAGTCAGCTCGAGCAGGTTGGCGACGAGCCTATGAAGCCGGTCTGATTCATCCACCATCGACTCCGCCAGTTCTTTCCTGGCGGACGACGACAGTGCATCGCCCTGTTCCGCCAGAGTACTCGCGGCACCGGTCAAAGTCGCGAGCGGAGTGCGAAGGTCATGCGACACCGCGCTCAGCAGGGAATTGCGAAGCCGCTCCGTCTCGGCCTGAATGCGAACGTTCTCCGCTTCCTTTGCGAGTTCGCAGCGTTCCAGAGCCGCCGCAATCTGTGCGGCACAGGCTTCCAGCAGCTCCATGCGTGATCGTGACAGCAGCTCCTTTCCCCGACTGGAAATGCTCTGCGCATCCGAAGCAATCCCCAGGCATCCGAGACATCGATCACCGGCAACAAGCGGAACATACAGCATTCCGGTTCCTGGCAACGTCGAAGTTCCGGCTCCGGCAGGCTGACGATGATCCAGGACCCATCGAATCACACCGATGTCTTCCGCTGCTTCGTTCTTCCGAATCTCATCAGCCACATGCAGAACGATGTCCGTTCCGATGACGTTTTTCAGAACTCGCCTGGCCGAAGCGACAATTCCGTCCGCCGTCGGCAGCTCCGCCAGTTCGCGGCTAAGTGCATACAGTGCTGCCGTTCGCTGCTCTCGCTCTCGCGCTGCATGACTCTGGCGCCTCACGCTTTCAGCCAGCTGACTCACCAGCAACCCCGTGGCGAGCATCACGGCGAAGGTCACAAGGTACTGACTGTCCGAAACTGCCAGCCGACCGTAAGGAGGAACGAAACCCACATCGAAACAAATGATGCTGAGAATCGTCGCAGCAATACTTGGCCCTCGTCCCATCATCAGCGACACCAGGACAACGCCTGCCATGAAGATCATCGCGAGATTGGTAGGGTCCAGAATACGGGAGAGTGCCCACGAGATCAGAGTCGACGCGCCGACAACCAGCAGCGACCAGAAATACCCACGATGCTCCACAGGCTCATCCGGCCGACCAGGATTTCTCGGCGCCGGGGTTTCTTCATCGCCGCTGATCACAAAAACGTCAATGTCTCCACAACGACGAATCAGGTCGTAAACAGGAGCCCCATGCCAGAATTCCCGCCAGCGATTCTGCAGTGGCTTCCCGACAATGATGCGGGAAATATTCTTCTGGCGACAATGCGAAAGAACGCAGTCCGCAAAGTCAGCTCCCGCCACATGCTCAATCTGTGCTCCGAGTTCTTCGGCAAGTTTCAGATTGGATTCCAGCTGCTGCCGACCATCGGCATTCAGAGGAGCCGCTCCCGTCAGTTCCACATGCAGCGCTGTCCACGGAGCACGAAGTGTTGATGCGATGCGTCGCGTGGCTCGAACCAAACGAGCCGACATGGGGCTTGGGCCCACACAGACGAGCAGCCTGTCAGCCGTCGGCCAGATGGCAGCCACGGCATGCTGCTGTCGATAATCCACCGCCTGCGCACTGACTCGATCAGCCGTACGACGCAAGGCCAGTTCCCGCAGAGCGATCAGGTTCCCTTTGCGAAAGAAGTTCTGAATGGCCCGCGCGGCCTGGTCCGAGACATACACTTTGCCGCTGCGCAGACGGTCGATCAGCTCGTCCGGAGCCACATCAATCAGCTCCACTTCATCCGCATTCTCAAACACATGATCGGGAACTGTCTCCCGAACCGATGCCGCTGTCACCTGAGCAATCACATCGTTCAGACTCTCAAGGTGCTGCACATTGAGTGTCGTGTACACACTGATGCCGGCGGCAAGAAGATCTTCCACATCCTGCCAGCGGCGCGAATGTGTCAGACCTTCCGCGTTCGTATGAGCCAGCTCGTCGACCAGAATCAGCTGCGGCTTCCTGGCCAGTGCGGCTTCCAGATCGAATTCCTGTAATGTTCGATCGCGATAGACAATCGCTCGTCGAGGAAGCAGGTCCAGCCCAAACGTGAGCGCCTGAGTCTCCGGCCTCGCATGAGGTTCGACGTAACCGATGATGACGTCAACACCCACTCGGGCTTCCCGGCGCGCTGCCTGGAGCATTGCAAACGTTTTGCCGACCCCTGGAGCCATGCCGAAGAAGATCTTCAGCTTGCCTCGGGCGGCCTTCTGTTCTTCGCTCTGCACTCGCTGCAGAAGCTTGTCGGGATCCGGACGTTCATTCATGGCTCAGTTTTCTCAGCCAGCACTGCGAGCAATCACTATACCGACCACAGCGCCAATCAGCATGCATGAAATCGCCATTCCGGCCAACGGCATTCCGAACGCTGCCAGAATGAACCCGAACATCAGCCCGACTGCTGAATAGACAAGGCCGATCATCGCCCGACGGATCCATTTCTCTGGATTCTGGAAGCTCATAGTGGCCTCGCCTTCTCCATCAACTTTCGAAGATGCGCACGACACGGCTGCCGGAATGATCATCGTTCCCGTCAATAGAATCGTTCTCATGGCGATCCCTTTTCAGAGGTAACTCGATCAAGTGCCAGGTTCAGAAGCAACACGTTGATTCGATCCACCGTCCCCAGTTCCATCCGCCCGTGTTCCGTGTGCTGATCGATCAGCGTCATGACCTGATCCAGTGCAAGTCCACGAACACCGGCAATGCGCTCTGCCTGAAACTTCGCAGCGTCCACACTGATGTGAGGATCCAGTCCGCTGGCCGATGCCGTCAGCAAGTCCGCTGGAATGGGTTCCGTGGATGCCGGATTCGCCTGCCGCAATGCGGCCGCTCGTCGCTTCACCAGGTCCTGCCACGCAGGATTGGTCAGCGCCAGATTGGAGCCACTTCCCGCCGAGGCATTTCCGGGAAACACGGCCGTTGACGAAGGCCTGGACCAGAAATAACGATCGCTTTGAAACGACTGTCCAAGCAGTTCCGAACCAACCGCAGTTCCGTCAACGGTCACGACACTGCCATTTGCCCGAAACGGAAACGCCAGCTGAGCAATCGCCGTCACAAGCAGCGGATAGGCCACGCCCGTCAACACCGAAAAGAACACCAGCGTCCGAACTGTCACCACAATCGTCTTCATACCTCACCCCAACACTCTCATAAATCCTCTGACTCCCATGACTCCCATCACAGCGTCAAACCAACGCTACCCCATCACGAGCGACAGCATCACATCGATCACCTTGATGCCTGCGAACGGCACCAGAAACCCGCCCAGTCCATACAGCAGAATGTTGTCACGCAGCAGCGTTGCCGCACCGACCGCGCGGTAGCGAACACCTTTCAGCGCCAGCGGAATCAGCACGACGATAATCAGAGCATTGAAGATCACAGCAGAGAGAACGGCCGTCTGTGGTGTTGCCAGTCGCATGACGTTCAGAACCTTCAGACCCGGATAGATGGTCGCAAACGCGGCGGGGATGATGGCAAAGTACTTGGACACATCATTCGCGATGCTGAACGTCGTGAGAGCGCCTCGAGTCATTAGCAGCTGCTTTCCGATCTCAACGATTTCAATCAGCTTCGTCGGGTTTGAATCGAGGTCGACCATGTTCCCGGCTTCGCGCGCCGCCTGAGTTCCGCTGTTCATCGCCACCGCAACATCGGCCTGGGCCAGAGCAGGGGAGTCGTTTGTTCCATCGCCGGTCATGGCCACAAGTCGGCCGCCGCTCTGACACTGCCGGATGTAGTTAAGTTTCATCTCCGGAGTCGCCTGTGCCAGGAAGTCATCCACTCCGGCTTCTGCGGCGATGGCGGCGGCCGTCAGAGGATTGTCTCCTGTGATCATCACCGTTCGAATTCCCATCGCACGCAGTTGCTGGAACCGTTCGCGCATCCCTCCCTTGATGATGTCCTTCAGATAGACAGCTCCAAGAGCGCGATTGCCTTCGGTCACGACCAGCGGAGTTCCCCCCTTGCGTGAAATCTCATCAACGATGGCCCGCAGTGACGAAGGAAACTCGCCCCTGCGTTCCTTCAGCCATCCATCCACCGCGTCGGCGGCTCCTTTGCGAATCTGCCGACCGTCGAAATCCACGCCGCTCATTCGAGTCTGGGCGGTAAAGGGAATGAATGTCACCTGCTTCTGATTCACCTCACGCCCTCGCAGGCCGTACTTTTCCTTCGCCAGCACAACGATGCTGCGTCCTTCCGGTGTTTCATCCGCCAGTGATGACAGCTGCGCCGCTTCGGCCAGTTCTTCAATTCGAACGCCACTTGCCGGCATGAACTCGACCGCCTGACGATTTCCCAGAGTAATCGTTCCGGTCTTGTCGAGCAGCAGGACGTCAACGTCGCCAGCCGCTTCAACGGCTCGACCAGACGTCGCAATCACATTGGCCTGGATCATGCGGTCCATTCCTGCGATACCAATTGCTGACAGAAGACCGCCGATGGTCGTTGGAATGAGGCAGACCAGAAGGGCCACGACGACCACCATCGTCACCGGGGAACCACTGCCGCTGAGTTCCACGGCGTAACGCGAAAACGGAATCAGAGTCACACTCGCAAGCAGAAAGACCAGGGTCATTGCAGACAGCAGAATGTCCAGAGCAATCTCGTTCGGAGTCTTCTGCCGCTTTGCTCCTTCGACCAGCGCAATCATGCGATCAAGAAACGTCTCGCCAGGATTCGTGGAAACTCGAACGACCAGCCAGTCTGAAAGAACCAGAGTTCCGCCCGTGACGCTGCTGCGGTCTCCGCCGCTCTCGCGAATCACAGGAGCACTTTCTCCCGTAATCGCGCTTTCATTCACAGAGGCGATGCCATCGATCACTTCTCCATCCGCTGGAATGTAGTCGCCGGCAGGAACCAGAATGACGTCACCTTTGCGGAGCTGTGATGCCGCGACGGTATCAAGCTCCGACCTTTCGCCGGTCTGCCCGGCACTGACAGCTTTTTGAAGTTCCGGAGACAAGCGTCCGTCGACGGGAACATCGCGAAAGCGTCGGGCCACGACATCTTTTCGAGCCTGCCTCAGCGTCGCCGCCTGCGCTTTTCCGCGTCCTTCCGCCATCGCCTCGGCAAAGTTGGCGAACAGGACCGTGAACCAGAGCCACGCGGAGACGGATGCGACAAACCACGGCGATTCGCCGCTTCGCCCCACGACCGCATCAATCGCCAGCACTGTCGTAAACAGGCTTCCAACAAACACAGTGAACATGACAGGACGGCGCACCTGATGGCGCGGATCCAGCTTTCTCAGAGATTCCACGCATGCTGACTTCAGGATGGCCGCATCAAACAATGATCGAGAACTACGAGAAGACATAAAGCACTCCAAAGCAGTGGTTCGCGGAGCGAACAACTATTGCTGAGCAACGAAGTCCATGTGATCGGCGACCGGCCCCAGCACAAGAGCAGGAACGAACGTCAGCGCACCAACAAGAACCACAATGCCGGCAAGCAGCACGGCAAACAACGGCCCTTTGGTGGGCAGAGTCCCGCTGGTTCTGGGAACGACTGGTTTTTTCGACATCGCTCCCGCCAGCGCCAGGACGGGGACGATCAGTCCGAACCGAGAGATCAACATCGCGAGGCCAAGGAGAACGTTGTAAAACGGTGTGTTCACGCTCAGCCCGGCAAACGCGCTGCCGTTGTTGTTCCCGGCAGACGAGAATGCATACAGAATCTGACTGAAGGCATGAGGCCCGGGGTTGGAAACGGCGAATGTTCCTTCCGGTCGCATCACAGCGACGGCCGTTCCCATCAGAACCAGGATCGATGGAATCAGAATTACGAGAGCCGCAAGTTTCATCTCGCGTGCCTCAATTTTTCGCCCGAGGTATTCTGGAGTTCGACCGACCATCAGGCCTGCGATGAAGACAGTCACGATTGCGAACACGATCATTCCGTAGAGCCCGCAGCCGACACCGCCAAAGACCACTTCGCCGCACTGCATCAGCCACATCGGGACAAGTCCTGCCAGCGGTGTCAGCGAATCATGCATGCAGTTGACGCTGCCATTCGACGCCGCCGTGGTGGCCACAGCCCAAAGCACCGAGGAACCCGTTCCTAATCTCAATTCCTTTCCTTCAGGACTGGCGATGCCTGAAGAATAGCCCTTCGCAGCGTCTCCACCGGAAGCCTGAACCAATGCCTGAGACACACCCGTGTGCTCGGCCCATTCCGCGGCAACAAGGCACGGCACAAAGATGATCAGCATCGCTCCCAGCAGCGTGCGTCCCTGCCAGACATCGCCAACAAGAATTCCGAACGTCTCACACAGGGCCGCAGGAATCAGCAGTATCGCCAGAAGCTGCAGCAGATTACTGAGCCCGGTCGGATTCTCAAACGGGTGTGCAGAGTTCACGCCGAAGAAGCCCCCGCCGTTCGTTCCCAGCTGCTTGATGGCCACCTGAGACGCTGCCATTCCCAGCGGCAGTTGCTGGTCCGCAATCTGCTTTCCATCCGAACTGGTCGCAGGTTCCAGCAGCTGCACAGATGTCTGCTCGCTCAGTGTCTGCACAACCCCCTGAGTCACAAGGGCTACGGCAAGAAGCAGAGAGAGTGGCAGCAGAACAAACACGGTGGCTCGCGTCAGATCCAGCCAGAAACTCCCGAGAAAAGTGACGGCCTCATTCGAATCCTTTGACTGGTTCGAAGTCGCACTCTGCAATCCCGACTGTTCAACCTGCTTGCGCCCAACCAGACCGCGAACAAGCGCCATCATCACGGCAATACCCGCTGCCGCGGACAGAAAGTTCTGCACCGTCAGCCCCAGAGCCTGGCTGAGCGCCGACATCGTGGATTCACCGCTGTAGGCCTGCCAGTTCGTATTGGTAACGAAGCTGACAGCCGTGTTGAACGCCAGATCCCAGGACAGTGATTCAAAGTGGCGAGCATTCCACGGAAGCCGCCCCTGCAGACTCAGCAGCCCAAACACAGCTGCCACGCTGAAGATGCTGAAGGTCAGAACACATGCGGCGTAACGAGTCCACGTCATATCTTCCTTCACATCAAATCCGCAAAGGGCGGCGATCCTGGCTTCCAAACTGCTTTGAAGCTTTGACCAGCGATGTTCCCGCCCTGACAACACAAGGGCCATGTAGCGCCCAAGTGGAAATGCCATGGCACATAAGACAACGAGGTACACAACGGGAAGGATCCAGGCTGCAGCATTCATGCGAATCGCTCCGGGCAAAGCATGGCGAAGATCAGGTAGCCACAAAGGAACAGAGCCAGCACAAGGCCCACGATGTCCATCACACTCATGGATGTTCTCTGACAAAAAATGTCCGCCAGTTCTCACCGGAACCAGCCAAAACTCACTTCGTCAGATTGTGCGCAACTCCGCGCAAAATGGGTGTAAGAACCAGGATCGAGCGCATAAAGACGGCGCAAAGATGAAGCGGCACTCTGGGGAGGACCAGCGGTCTTCTTGCTTCTCAGAGGCTCGTTTCCCTGCGAATCCCGGGATGGAGATCCGCCAGCCCGATCTTCGATGGGATGCCCCGGTGACATGGGTGAAACCGGACCCGCGGGTAGGCAAGGAACAGCGGGAACTCACGCAGTTGAAAATTTCAACTTGCCACAATTTTTCCAGAAAGCGGGCAACCCGAAGCAAGTTCCTTCGATAGCGAAACCAGGGGGACTGGAGCAAACACATGACACGGTCATCGCAACTATCGCCAACACAGAGGCTGGCATCGAGCCGGATTCAGCTGGAGATCGAACAGAATGGTCGGTCCGGCACAGCGACCGTCCGCGATGCATCCCCGCGTGACCTGCTGATCACAAGCCAGATGGCGCTGGCCGTTGAGACTCCGCTGTTGTTCCGAATGGAGGCCGGGTTTCCACTCACGACCATCGAATTTTCGGGCACGGTTCACTGGATGAACAAGGCAACAATCCCCATCGAATTTGGCATTGCCCTCAAAGCCAATGCACCGCCAGAACTACTTCTGAATACGTCGGGATCCATCAGTCGTGAACTGCGTTATCGATGTCGAGTCTCGGGGGAAATCCTGATACCAGGACAGACCAAACCCGTTCCGGCACTGGCGATTAACTACTCGCGAGCTGGCTGTTGTTTGATGTCAGAAACAGAACTTCGAAGTGGCACGGAGGTCTTCTTTATCTTTCGTAACCCGAAACACCTTCATCGAGTTCGCCTGAGGGTTCGCTGGTCGTCGTCAAACAATCATCAGTTTCTCATGGGCTGCCAAAACTCCAGCCGCACCAACAACTGGTCCATGGCCGACTTCGATGTCACCAAAAACCTCGCAGCCAACCCATAGACCGTCAAGGCTCACCAAAGCAATCCCCACCAACCAAGAACCACCAACCAAGAACCAACAACCAAGAACCAACAACCAACAACCAACAACCAACAACCAACAACCAACAACCAAGAACCAACAACCAAGAACCAAGAACCAACAACCAAGAACCAA
>VFQT010002507.1_pt1 | contig 18675 bp, 15 predicted proteins | sample 3512381 | NCBI WGS metagenome assembly VFQT01 (sample SAMN10412376, study PRJNA504923) | tailings metagenome | isolation source: Relicate 2 Philex TSF3 active mining site | place: Philippines: Tuba, Benguet | collected 2017-08-29
CAGACAGATGTTGGGTCGCAAGAATCTCTCCCACCGGGTTTTTAGCGCCCTCCTTGATGGCGATGTTTCAGGACAAGAGGGAGTTCAAACGTTTCATGATGCCGTTATCAGCCATGACAAAGAGATTTTGCGGGTTCGCCCAACAGATGAAGCAACTCGTGCGGATGCAAATGGGTTGATAGTGGTTGATGAGAAGAGTGGAGTAAGACGAGGTGGTAGCGAAGTTCCAGTCATTTTGATTGATAGGCGTGCTGACTAAATGGAATTAAGCGCAGGGGATATTTGCCTTCGCCCAATCGGATACCGAGATAAAAAATGGTGGATGCAAGCGCAAAAAGAGAATGCAGAGTGGCTGAAACCCTGGGAGGCCACCTTTCCTGAGGGAAGTGGGCAACCACCAAGATTTCGCCGGATGGTTCGAGCATTTAGGAAAGATATGCGCCAAGGGCGGTCGGAGAACTTCATCATCCTCAAAAGCGGCAAGCCCGTTGGCTTTATCGCGCTTGGTGGCATCTCGTATGGTCCTGCTCGAATGGCTTTTATCGGCTACTGGATTGTGCGGGAGTACGCCAATCAAGGGATAGTCACAAAGGCGGTCTCGCTCGTAACAGAGCACGCCTTCACTGACCTGCACCTTCATCGGATTGAAATCAATGTACGTCCTGAAAATCAGCCATCGATTCGAGTCGCGATGAAGTCTGGGTTCGAACTAGAGGGCAAGCGTTCCAAGTATCTACACATCGATGGAGCTTGGCGTGACCATCTTTGCTTTGTAGCAACACGAGAATAAGGTTCGGTCGCCTCCCATATTTGTCGCATTGCTGCTCGTATTCTTTTCCCATCATGAGCTCAGGGTTGATCTATTTTGCCGTTATCGCGCTATGGGTTGCTTATTTTTTGCCACGTTGGTTACGTTCACACGATGAAGTATCTGAAAACAAAAGTTTAGAACGGTATCGAAGCGCGATGCATGTCGTGTCAATGGGCTCATCTCAAACTACTTACATGACGCGAGCCGAAATAGCTGAGCGTGAGGCGCGCACACTTCGAAAGCGACAAGTAACGCTCTTTGGATTAGCACTCTTCTTACTAGTAACTTTTATCTTTGCACTTGCAAATGTTGTTCCGTTCAAATCTTTGTTGATGCCATCATCGCTCTTGCTGATATTTGTAGTTCATGTGCGCAGACAAAAAGTTCAGGACGACGTTAAAAAGCGTCGTCGGATGGCTGCGATGAAAGGAAAAGGTTCTCTCTATAATTTTTCAGAGATTACTTATCGCTCTCCAGAAAGTGAAGCGAGTAAATGGATTCCTATCGATCACTCTAGAACTGTCATCGTGATTCCCAACAGTTCTTGGCAGCCCAATCAGATGCCGTTACCGACTTATGTCACAGCACCTAAAGCGCCAAATCGTCCGGTCGTGAATCGAGAGGCAGCTCCATTTAATCAAGAAGTGGAAAACTTAGATGTTGTAATTGAAAAAATTGAAGTGGATCAGGTCTTTGATCAAGAGCAGGATAAGCGGGCGGCAAACGAATAAGGCTGCTCTAGATCCAAGAGTCGAACCACATCAGACTTCGCCAATGATCATAAGAAATCGTAATGGCGAGGAAAATCGGTGCATGATAGAGGAAGTTGGCGCCGATTATCGCGATAAAACTCGTTAAACCGAGCTTCTTTGACATACGGGAAAATCGATTTGGCAGTCTCGCATTTATCTCTTTAATAGCCGCGACTACGGCGAGAACTATCCATGGTTGGAAAACAATTGAGTAGAAGGAAAAAGTTGTTCGTTCTGGAAATGCAAACCAAGGAACTAGTCCGGCAATCACTCCCAACAAAATGAGCGTGTGGTTCCGGTTGCGCAGCCATAAGGCGATGAGAAGTAATAACGAGAGTGTTCCGCTCCACCAAAGCAATGGCGTTCCTATCGCCAAAACTTCCTGGGAACAGGACCCGCTGCCACATTTAGGCGATTCGTAAAAGAAAGATGTGGGACGAATTTGTAATAACCACTGCCACGCCGGAGATTTGTAATTATGACGCGAATCTAAATCTTGATGGAAATTGAGAATTTCAAATTGATAGTGAATGAAGGAGCGGAGTGCGGGTAAAAAAGTAATTCCATTTTCCTCGGCCCAGTTGCGACTCCAGCCACGAGAGGAGCGAAACCATCCAATCCAACTCATCAGATATACAACGAGCGGAACTAATAGTAGTTGGACCTTGCGCAGAGAAACTAGCGAAATAATTTCTTTGGCTGAACTTTTGCTTTCATGAGACTGAAGCTCCTTTAGTTCCTTAAGAAGAAAAAAGAGCGAAAAGGTGATGATGTAGAAAATCGCATTCCATTTAGTGCCAAGTGCCAAACCGAAGAAAATTCCAGCAAGTAAATAGCGTCGATCAATCAAGTACCAGGTCGCTAGCAATAGAAAAGTGGTCAGCGTCATATCAAGCAGAGCGGTGCGCGACATCACGAGATTGAGACCGTCGAAGAGAGCTAGGAGTGCAGCAATAAGTCCATAGCCGAGAGCACCGAAAAGGCGGGTGGCAATTTTGGCAATCAGGAGTATTGATAATGTGCCTAGTAGCGCCAACATGAAGCGCCACCCAAACGGATTATCGCCAAATATTTGAATTCCGAGGGCGATAACCCATTTACCGATTGGTGGGTGCACGATGAACTCTGGTTTGTTAGCGCTTACCTCTACCCCGAATTTTAATAAGTCGCGGGCGCCATCAACATAGTAGATCTCGTCAAAAACTAATTTATTGGGGGTGCTTAATCGAAAGAGCCGCAGGAAAAGCGCGACAGTGACAACTGACCAAATCGCTACCGTTCGATTTCCAAATGCTCGAATCATGCCTAACAGCGTAGAACCTGAGAGGATAAGAGTGTGAACAATGGGCGATTAATCCTGGCGGGAGCCCCTTTGGGCAATCCTGCGGACGCATCGATGCGCCTGTGCCAGGCGCTCTCTGCGGCGACAATCATCTTCGCGGAAGATACCCGCCGCCTGCGCCATCTTGCTCAAGATCTAAAGGTTGAAATCGCAGCAGAGTTGCGCTCGTTCTTTGCCGGTAATGAACGCGAGCGAATTGCCGAACTACGAGAATTATTAAAAGGCGGAGCCACCGTAGTTTTAATCACTGATGGTGGCATGCCCGGAATTAGCGATCCGGGATACCTAGCTATTCAGGCAGCGCTCGAACTCAAAACCGACATCGAGGTGCTTCCAGGACCGAGTGCAGTCACCACCGCCTTAGTCCTCTCTGGATTACCCATGGAACGTTTCCTATTTGATGGATTCACACCTCGTACATCAAAAGCGCGACACGATTACATTCACTCCATAAAAAATGAGGAGCGCACACTTGTGCTCTTCGAAGCGCCGCATCGAACACGAGATCTGGTCGCTGATTTATTGGAGATACTCGGTGGCGATCGGCGAGTAGCGTTATGTCGCGAAATGACAAAGAGATATCAGGAGGTTTTCCGCGGCTCGCTCAATGAATTGAATCAATGGGTCAGCGAGCGAGAAGTTCTTGGTGAAGTCACACTCGTGATTGCGGGTGCGGAACCTACTGAGGTGAGTTCACGGACTCCCGAACAGGTTGCGAAACTGGTGGTAGAGCGCGAACGGGCAGGAATGGAGCGGAGAGAGGCGGTAGCGGCAGTAGCCGAGGAGCTACGCCTACGAAAGCGCGAAGTTTTCGATGCCCTAGTCGCCTCTAAGATGGAGCAGTGATGGCTGAACAAGGGCGCAAAGACTTCTATCTAACGACGCCGATTTACTACGTAAACGATGCGCCACATATTGGCCATGCCTACACAACTGTCGCCGGCGATGTCCTTACTCGTTGGCATCGACAGCGCGGTGAAGGCGTTTGGTTTCTCACCGGCACTGATGAGCATGGCCAAAAAGTTCTTCGGACCGCCGAAGCGAATAATTCTGATCCCCAAGCTTGGGCCGATCGATTAGTCGAGAGCGCCTGGAAGCCAACATGGAAATCTTTGAATATTGCTAATGATGACTTCATTCGTACCACCGAGAGTCGCCATATGGAGCGAGTCCAAAAATTCCTGCAAGGTTTGAAAGATTCTGGGCACATTTATGAAGGAAAGTATGAGGGCCCTTATTGTGTTGGATGCGAAGAGTTCAAGTTGCCGGGTGATCTTCTCCCAGGAGCAAATGAAAGTGAGAAGCTCTGTCCAATTCATTCACGTCCTGTTGAGTTAGTCAGTGAGACCAATTGGTTTTTCCGGCTATCAGCATTTGTGGAGCCGCTACTTGCACATTACCGGGAGCACCCGCAAGCCTGTGAGCCAGCTAGCGCGCGTAATGAAGTGGTTGCATTTCTTGAAGGTGGAGTCTCTGATCTTTCTATCTCGCGCTCATCTTTCTCTTGGGGCATCCCAGTTCCTTGGGATCCCAAACAAGTTGTCTACGTCTGGTTCGACGCGCTTTTAAATTACGCAACCGCAGTGGGATTAGGTGATGCCCCAGGAACACCAGGCAATGCCGATTTCATCCGCAAATGGCCAGCTGATGTCCATCTGGTGGGTAAGGACATTTTGCGATTCCATGCGGTGATTTGGCCTGCGATGTTGATGGCTGCTGGTTTACCTGTACCAAAAAAGGTCTTTGCGCATGGTTGGTTGCTAGTGGGTGGCGAGAAGATGAGTAAGAGCAAACTCACGGGAATTGCGCCGGCAGATATAACTGATTTCTTTGGTGTCGATGCATTTCGATACTACTTTTTACGAGCGATTCCATTTGGTACAGATGGCTCCTTCTCTTGGGAAGATATGGTCGCGCGCTACACAAGTGAATTAGCAAACGATTTTGGAAATCTCGCATCTAGAGCAATCGCGATGGTAGAGAAGTACTGTGATGGAAAAATCCCACATGTTGCTGCAGAGCCAACGTTGGCAGCAGCTGCAGAGCTTGCGACTAAGCAAGCCGATGAGGCTATTTGTGCCTTGGATTTTCAGAGTGGAATCTTGGCAATTTTGGAGTTCTGTAAGACTGTAAATGGTTATGTCACCGAACGAGCCCCCTGGGTTTTGGCAAAAGATCCGGCACGCAAGTCTGAACTTGATCAAGTTCTATATGCGACCTGTGAATCGCTGCGCATTTTGGCAGTGCTCTTCAATTCGGTGATGCCAGAGACTTCTCAAAAGTTATGGCGCGCACTAGGTGCTGAACAACTTGGTTCCCTCGATAATCAAAAGATTGGTGATGCTGCACGTTGGGGACAGCTTCCAGCTGCGGCCCAAACGGTTCGCGGCGAAGTTCTCTTTCCACGGCTACCTGAGAACACTGGTGAGGAGCAGCGCGGGTGACCGATCGCCACAATCGGGATATCGATCGGATTCCAGCGCCACTACCTGAACCGCTTCCTGCACCAACCATTGATTCGCACTGCCATATGGAGCTGATTGCAAAATCTGCGCCCGATGCCCCTGAAGTGAAAGCGATCCTCGATGAAGCGGCATCAGTAGGAATTGAACAGGTAATGCAAATTGGTTACGACCTTGAACAATCGCGGTGGTCTGTCGGGGTAGCTGAGGCATGGGTTGGACGAGTGCTCGCTGCTGTCGCACTGCACCCTAATGAAGCTCCAATGGTTGATGAACTTGATGAACAACTTCGTGAAATAGAGAGATTAGCCGCGCATCCTCGAGTTCGAGGGATAGGTGAGACGGGCTTAGATTTTTTCCGAACACCGGAAGAGTTACGGGCGAAACAAGAGTTCTCGTTTCGCGCCCACATCGCCATTGCCAAGCGAACAAACAAAGCGTTGATAATCCACGATCGTGATGCCCACGAAGATATTTTGCGTGTGCTTGCCGATGAAGGGGCTCCGGAAAAAGTGGTTTTTCACTGCTACTCGGGTGATGCCAATATGGCAAGACGATGTATTGACGCGGGCTATTACCTCTCCTTCTCGGGAACAGTGACATTCAAAAACGCACCAGCCCTTCGCGAGGCGCTGCTTTTAACTCCGCTCTCAAACTTGTTAGTAGAGACGGATGCACCTTTCTTGGCGCCAGCTCCGTTTCGCGGCTCCTTGAACTCGCCAGCGCAAATTGCACGCACAATTCGTTTTATGGCAGAGGTTGTCAATAGACCAGTTGCGGAACTTTGTAATGCTACGAGAGCAAACGCGCTCTCACTATTTGGAGATTTTTCATAATGCAAACTCTTGGCGCAGCTGAGATTCGAGAGCTCGCTCAAGATCTTGCACTCCATCCCTCAAAATCATTGGGGCAAAATTTTGTTATTGATGGGAATACCTGTCGAAAAATAGTGCGACTTTCTGAGGTGAATCAACGTGATGTCGTTCTTGAAATCGGTCCAGGTTTGGGATCGCTTACTATTGTCTTGCTCTCGACAGCGGCATCTGTAGTTGCTGTCGAAATCGACAAACGATTAGCAGAACAACTGCCAAAGACGATTGCAACGCACTTGCCAGAGCGAATTTCCGATCTTCACGTAATCAATCAAGATGCGCTTACGGTCACCAAGATTGAACCTGCTCCTACGGCTCTTGTTGCCAACCTTCCTTACAACGTATCAGTGCCTGTGTTATTACATCTTTTGGAGAACTTTCCATCGATCACTCGAGGAATAGTGATGGTGCAAGCCGAGGTTGCCCAACGGTTGGCAGCTAAGCCGGGATCGAAAGTTTATGGAGTCCCCAGCGTGAAGTTGCGCTGGTGGGCGGAATCTCAGATTGCTAGCACGATCTCGCGTGAGGTTTTTTGGCCGGTGCCGCGCGTGGATTCACTGCTCCTTGCCTTCACTCGTCGTGATCACGGCGATTTACATGATGAAGTGCTACGGAAGCGAACATTCTCGATTATTGATAGCGCATTCACACAGCGACGAAAAATGTTGCGTTCATCGCTGGGGGCGATTTTGGGTTCAAGTGAGCGCGCATCTGAACGCTTGATTGCGGCAGGAGTTGACCCAACCAGCAGAGCTGAGAATCTGACACTTGAGGACTTTATTGCGATTGCGCGAGGCATTTCACTCCAGAGTTGAATAGGGTAGAACCATGACTCTGGTGAAAGCCCCTGCAAAGATTAATTTGCAGTTATCCGTGGGCGCTAAGGGTGATGATGGTTATCACGATCTCGCCACAGTTTTTCAAGCCGTCTCACTTTACGATGAAATAAACGTCGTTCCTGGAGAGAGCGGTTCGGGAATCACACTTCACTTTACGGGGGAGAATCCCCATATTGCTAACTTGCCTACCAATAATAAGAATCTGGCCTACAAAGCGGCACAACTATTTGCACAACGGAAAAAAGTTCCGTTAGATCTCATTATCACGATAAAGAAACAGATTCCCATTGCTGGGGGTATGGCTGGTGGTAGCGCGAATGCTGCCGGAGTTCTCGTTGCTCTCGATGCGCTCTACGAAACTAAGATGAGCAAAGATGATTTAGTTGCTTTGGCTCGACAGCTGGGTAGTGATGTGCCTTTTTCACTTACTGGTGGAACTGCCGTTGGAACTGGACGAGGCGATCGATTAACACCTGCGCTTGCCCGGGGAACATTTCATTGGGTGCTTGCCTTTTCGTCTCAGGGATTATCTACCCCAGCGGTTTATGAGGAATGTGATCGATTACGTCAAGGCTTCGCACAACGACAACCGCGCGTAAGCGAGGAGTTGATGCATGCGCTAAGCAGTGGTGATGCCTTGGCATTAGGTAAATCGCTCGTAAATGATTTACAGCCTGCCGCATGTTCGCTCCGCCCAGCTCTTAAATTGGCGCTTTCAGCGGGAATGGATTCAGGAGCGATCGGAGCGTTGGTATCAGGTTCTGGTCCAACAGTTGCCTTTTTGGCCAAGAGCGAAGAAGCATCAATCGACCTTGCAGTAGCGCTCTCTTCTACCGGAGCAGTTTCACAATTAGGTAGAGCTCATAGTCCTGTTGGGGGACCAAAAGTTATTGAATAGCGCTCTCGATATGTTCGAGCATGCGACTTAAGAAACCAGCCAACTCATCTTGCTCACCACTCTTGAGAGATTTTAAGAGCGCTTTCTCTCTATTTAGTAAATCAACAAGGGCGGCATCGACGACTTTAATTCCTTTGTCAGTTATTCGGACCAAAGTGCCGCGCCCATCAGATGGGTCAGGATGACGCGCGAGCAGTCCATCACTCTCTAGTCGATCCAAACGATTAGTGATGGTTCCACTCGTTACAAGATTTTCATGAATTAATTGTCCAGGCGTGAGTTGATAGGGGGCGCCGGCGCGACGGAGCGCTGCTAACACATCAAATCCCCAGGTCTCTAATCCATGTTCAGCGAATGCTGCTCGTCGAGCGATATCTAATTGACGAGCAAGTCTGGTAATTCGACTTAATACCTCTAATGGGGCTACATCAAGATCTGGCCGCTCTCTGCGCCACGCAGCAACTAACTCTGCAACCTCATCGTGCCGCGTGGATTTGCTATTCGAGTTATCGATCATTTTTTCGTCGACTTTCAAATGAGAGTCTTGGTTTAGTCTCGAGATCACTAAGACCATTCCATGCAAGATTTACGATGTGAGCGGCAACTTCTTCTCGCGTAAATGAACGCGCATCTAGCCACCATTGTCCGGTCAGCGCAACCATTCCAACGAGCATCGATGCATACATTGGTGCCATCTCGCCATCGAATCCACGGGAACCTAACTCTTCAATAAAAATATGCTCGACTTGAGATGCAACTTCACTCAGTAGCGTGGCAAAGGATCCACTCTGGCCACCAACTGGAGAGTTGCGCACCAATAATCGAAAGCCATCGCTACGAGTTTCGATATACGTTAGGAAAGCAAGGGCAGCGCGTTCGGCGCGAACCCGAGGCCTACCCGTTTCCAATGTGGTCGAGATCATCTCGAGTAACGCGCGCATCTCTCGATCAACGACGACGGCGTAGAGCCCCTCTTTACTACCGAAGTGTTCGTAGATCAGCGGTTTTGAGACACCGGCATTTGCTGCCAGCTCTTCAACGCTGGTGCCCTCGATGCCGCTTTCGGCAAATACCTGAACCGCGGTCGCAATGATCTGCTCGCGTCGTGCAGCGCTACTCATCCGCGTGCGATTACCCCCGGTGGCGGGGGTATCGGCAGTCGAGGGCGTGTTCATGTCCACCAAGGGTAGTGGCGGGCCTATCCAAATAAAGGCTGGTCGAAACTGGGGCAAAAATGCGAGAGAATACGGGTTCCGCCATGGTGTAGTGGCTAGCACATGGGCCTTTGAAGCCCAGGGTCCTGGATCGATACCAGGTGGCGGAGCGCACCAGCCGCCAGTCATAAGACGACTTAGTGGATCAGATTGTGCAAGGAGGGAGTTCGCCTTCCAATGGCGCCGCACCGACCGCACCAAATCGCGATTCTCCTTGCTGCAGGTGAAGGAACGCGCATGCGTTCAGATGTGCCAAAGGTTCTCCACTCTATTCTCGGTCGAACGTTGATTGGTCACGTTCTTCATGCAACCGAATCCCTTGCTGCTAACGAACGGGTCGTAGTTGTTGGCGCTAAGAGTGATCAAGTGATTGAAGAAATTTCGCGATATGACGGCTCGATAAAGACAGTTTTGCAAGAGCATCGCGGGGGAACAGGTCATGCCGTGCGAATCGCACTTGAGAAGATTGCGGTCCCAGATGATGCAATCGTTGTAGTTGTCGCAGGCGATGCACCATTAATCACCGGCCAAACGCTCTCTGAATTAGTACAACTCTGTCAAAGCGCCGAAGTGGGAGCGGCGGTTCTAACTGCCGATGTTGAAGACCCACATGGATACGGCAGAGTTATTCGTGATCCTGATAACGGGATTTTGCGAATTGTCGAAGAGAAAGATGCTTCAGAAGATGAACGTGAAGTTCATGAAGTTAACTCCAGTATTTATGCATTCAAAGCCAATGCGCTCAAACTAGCGCTCGCCGAGATAAAGCCAAATAACTCGCAACGCGAGGAGTATTTAACTGACGCAATCGAAGTAATTCGAGCAAGCGGTAAGAAGATAATTCCGATGGTTGCCAATGATTATTTTGAAATTCTTGGCGTTAACGATCGGATTCAACTGGCAGAAGCGACAGCAATAATGCGTGATCGAATCAATCTTGAATTAATGGCTTCCGGGGTGACGTTGATAGATCCCCCCACTACATTTGTCGATGTAACAGTTACCATCGAACCTGATGTCACGATCAAGCCCGGATGTCAGATTGAAGGGGTTAGCAGAATCGGACGAGGAAGCCTGATCGGCCCTGATACCCGCCTCTTCAATTGCACTATCGGCCCAGATGCGGTGGTAGTGAAATCTGAATGTGATGGCGCAAGCATCGGCCGCCATGCCCATGTAGGTCCATATTCCTTCCTGCGACCCGGGGCGCACTTGGGTGATGGGGCGAAGGTCGGATCGTTTGTTGAGGTTAAGAATTCCACGATTGGCGCTGGATCGAAGGTCCCGCACCTCTCCTACATAGGTGATGCGACGATTGGAATTGAGAGCAATATCGGGGCTGGGACGATTACCGCGAACTATGACGGGGTAGCTAAGCATCAGACTGTCATCGGTGATCATGTCCGGATTGGCAGCGACAACATCCTCATCGCCCCTGTCGAGGTGGGTGACGGCGCTTACACCGCAGCTGGTTCGGCCATAACAGAAAATGTGCCACCAGGGGCAATGGGCGTGGGAAGAGGGCAACAACGGAATATTCTCGGATGGGTAGGGCGTAAACGAGCAGGTAGCGATTCTGCAAAAGCTGCAGATCGAGCACGTGAGAAAAGCTAGGAGCCAAGTGAGCGAAATTCGACTCTCCTCAGAGAAACGTCTTCGACTATTTACTGGTCGCGCTTTCCCCGAGTTGGCTCAAGAGGTCGGTGATGAGTTGGGCATCCCGCTCACGCCAACTTCTGCCTACGACTTCGCGAACGGAGAGATTTTCGTTCGTTTTGAAGAGAGCGTTCGCGGTTGCGATGCCTTTGTCTTGCAGAGCCATGCGACTCCGGTCAACAAACACATTATGGAACAACTCATCATGGTAGATGCACTCAAGCGAGCATCTGCAAAACGAATAACTGTTATTGCGCCTTTCTATGGATATGCCCGTCAAGATAAGAAGCATCGTGGGCGCGAACCAATCTCGGCCCGCTTGATGGCTGATCTCTTTAAGACTGCCGGGGCCGATCGATTGATGGTTGTTGATTTACATACTTCGCAGATTCAAGGATTCTTCGATGGTCCAGTCGATCATCTTTTTGCACTTCCCTTGCTCGCCAATTATGTTGGAAGCAAAGTGGATCGCTCGCGATTGACCATAGTTTCCCCTGACTCCGGGCGAGTACGCGTCGCTGAGCGTTGGTCTGATCTACTTGGCGGCTGCCCGATTGCTTTCATTCATAAGACTCGTGACCCACGAATCCCGAATGAATCAAAGACTGGTCGAGTTGTTGGAGATGTCTCCGGACAAACCTGCGTTGTGATTGATGACATGATTGACACAGCAGGAACCATCACGAAAGCAGTCGATGCGCTCTTTGATGAAGGTGCGCGCGAAGTAATCGTTGCTTCAACACATGCTGTGTTATCTGGTCCAGCAATCGATCGATTGAAGAATTCCCGGGTCAGTGAGGTTGTGGTAACGAACACGTTGCCGATTCCAGAGGAGTCGCGATTTGATCGATTAACTGTCCTGTCTATCGCACCACTACTTGCTCGGGCGATCCGAGAGGTCTTCGAAGACGGTTCGGTCACTAGCCTCTTTGATGGCCACTCCTAACCATTAGATAGCCAGATTTTTCAAAGTAAGCCTCCCTGGGCTACTCTTCAACCCTTCCGGCGAGGGGATGAAACTCCCGTCATCGACGGCTAGCTCTAGGGCCCGCCTCGTGTCTTGCTGGTAACTAACCGAGAACACTGGGGGAACAAATGGCCGAAATCAAGATTGCAGCGAAGGTTCGCTCTGAATTTGGAAAAGGCGCCGCACGTCGCGCCAGGCGCGATGGTCTAGTACCTGCAGTTATCTATGGTCATGGGGAGAAGCCAATCCATATCGCGCTTCCAGCTCGCGAAGTCGGCGTTGCACTGAAGACCTCCAACGTTTTGCTCGACATCGATTTGGGCGCCCAAGTTGAGTTAACTCTTCCTAAGTCGGTTGTGCGTGATCCGATTAAGGGCACTCTCGAGCATATTGACTTGATTCTTGTTCGTCGTGGTGAGCGAGTTGTCGTCTCCGTTCCAGTCCACGCATTTGGAAAATATGACCAAGATGGAATTTTGGAGCACGTTCACAACTCCATTGAAGTTGAAGTTGAAGCGACTTCAATTCCAGCTCACCTCGAACTCAATATGGAGGGCCTAGTTGCTGGAAATTCACTTTATGCAGCTGATGTGAAACTCCCAGACGGAGTTACTCTCGTTAGCGATGCAAAGATGATCGTCGTTCACCTGAGCGTTCGCTCTGCAGTAGAAGAGGCTGTCGCAACTCCTGCCGCTGAAGGTGCTGCCGCTGAAGGTGCTGCCGCTGAAGGTGCTGCGGCGGGCGAAGCAGCTGCAAAGAGCTAGACAATCGCTAGATTTATTGCGAACTAGCCATGAATGCCGATACGTCACATTCATGGCTAGTAGCTGGACTTGGCAATCCAGGCGATAAGTACTCAGCTACTCGACACAATATTGGTTTCCTCGTTGCTGATGAATTAGCAAAACGCCTTGATGGAAAGTTTGCAGTAAATAAATATCGAGCATTAGTAGCTGAAACTCGCCTTGGTGTAGGTGTTCAGGCGCCGAAAGTTATCTTGATCAAGCCACAAACGTATATGAACGATTCTGGCAATGCAGTTGCACCTTTAGCGAAATATTTCCACTGCGAGCCGAAAAACATCATCGCAATTCATGATGAATTAGATATCCCTTTTGAAGCTATCCGCGTAAAAATTGGGGGTGGCGATAATGGACACAATGGATTGAAATCGCTTACTCAATCTCTAAGTAGCTCGGAGTATTTTCGAATTCGAATGGGGATTGGACGTCCAACAACACCGCAAGATACTGCCGCTTATGTACTCGATAACTTCGGGAAAAGCGAGCGAGTCCGACTTCCTGAATTTATCGCAAGAGCCTGCGACGCGATTGAGTCTTTGATTACGCGCGGACTTGAAGTTACTCAGCAGAATTTCAACAACTGAGCATCAGCCAGTATTACGAAGTCCAGCCGCAATTCCGTTAATCGTTAACAAGAGAGCTCGGTTCAAGATGCCATCAACCTCTTCACCATTTCGTACTCTCTGAAGTAACGAAACTTGTAGAAGTTGCATTGGTCGTAGATATACATCGCGTATCGCAAGTGTCTGAGCGAGAATCGGCTGGTCACCTAAGAGGGCGCTCTTCTTTGTTAGAAGAAGAATTTCGTCGACAGTAAGTTGATATTCGCGCTTAATCTCTTCGAAGAAGTGTTTTAAATCATCTTCAACCAGTGAGTTCACATAATGCTCGGCTGTTTGCAGGTCAGTCTTTGCCAACGTCATCTCTACATTGCTAATGAAGGTTTTAAAGAAGTGCCACTCCTCAAACATTTGATCAAGAATTTTCCCAGACCCAGCTTCGCGTGCGGCTTTTAGACCACTACCGACTCCAAACCAGCCTGGAACAATTTGACGCGATTGGGTCCAACCAAAGACCCATGGGATTGCCCGCAATCCGGAGAGCCCAGCATCCGAATCAGGTCTACGGGAAGGTCGTGACCCAAGGTAAAGGTTTCCGAGTTGTTCCACTGGAGTTGATTGATAGAAATATTTGGGCAAATCAGGATGATCCACAAGTTTGCGGTAGCAGTTCATGGCGGCGCTACTGACTAAATCCATACACGAATCCCAATTCGAGAGGTCTCGTGAACTCTGCCGAGGTGCGCGATTTAGGACAGTAGCTTCAAGCGCTGCAGCAAGAATTAATTCGACATTCTCACGAGCTAGTGAAGGTAGCGAATATTTATCTGAGATGACCTCACCTTGTTCCGTCATCTTTATCTCACCTGCAAGGGAACCCCATGGCAGAGCCAAGATTGCATCGTAAGTTGGGCCACCACCTCGACCAACTGAACCTCCTCGACCATGGAAAATTCGTAGATGAATTCCCGCTTTGGCAGTAAGGTCTCGCAGTTTTCTTTGGGCGCGGTGAATCTCCCATTGACTGGTTGTGATTCCCGCATCCTTGTTTGAATCGGAGTAACCGAGCATCACCTCTTGAATATCGCCCCGTAATTCGACAATCTCTCGATATTCAGGAATCTCCAGTAGTTGGCCGACAATCTGGTCTGCCGCCTGAAGCTCAGCAACGGTCTCAAGAAGTGGAACAAAGCCAATTAAGGCTTTGCCAGAGGCAAGATCGACTAGCCCTGCTTTCACCGCAAGCACAATCGCGGCAAGAAGATCATTGACTGATTTAGTCATCGAAACGATGTAACTTTCAATTGCTTCATCGCCGAACTTCTCGATGATCTCTCCAATTGTGGTGAATGTATCGAAAGTCTGCTGTCCACGCGCATCCAAAAGATCTCGATTAAGACTTCGACCATTGCGCAGTTCAGGAATCAGAAGTTGTAATCGTGCTTCCTCATCTAACTCTAGGTAGTTAGTGATTCCATATGAAGAAAAGTACTGATCTAATACATGATGATGCTGATTGGAATGCTCTCTGACATCAAGCGTCGCATGTGTCAGTCCAAATGCAGAGGCTGTTCTGATCAACTGCTCTAGCTCGCCAGCAGCAATCAACTCTCCCTTATGTTCCAAAAGTGAGTCGCGCATCAGTAGCAGATCATCTAACAGTTCTTGAGTGTTGGCATAGTCACGACCAGAAACATGTGGTGCACGAGCTGCATGTCGACGTTGAGTGAGGACCAACTTGTGACGAATCGCAGTGGCTTTGAGGCGATAGGGTTCTTCTACGTTTAGTCGTTTGAATCTATCTTCGAATTCAGGAAGATTCTGTAAATCTTGTTCAATAGATTGCAATAGTTCAGGGCTGGCGCCAGCGAGTCTGGCAGAGACTGAAAGCGATTGTCGAAGCGCATCTAACTTCTCGAGAAGAACGCGTACAGCGTGTCCAACTTGAAGCGTAATGGTTTCGGCAGTGATGGCTGGCGTGACATTTGGATTTCCATCACGATCTCCGCCTATCCAGCTCCCAAAGGAGAGCGGACGTGCCAATGGATCTAGTTCAATTCCATATTGCGCAAGTTCATACGAAAAATCATCGAGAACTTGTGGAACGGTGTATCGATGCAGGTCATCTAGGTAGTAGAGCGCATTTGTAGCTTCATCGAGGGGTTCTGGTTGTTCAAGTCTGAGTTCATCGGTTTGCCAGAGGAGTTCAATCGCCTCTGCAAGTTTCTTGTCACGCTCACGAATATTCTGCTCATCGAGTAAGTGGGCAACAGTTCCTAATTTACTAAGCACCGACCGGCGAGCTGCTTCAGTTGGATGGGCTGTGAAGACTGGGCGAACTGAGAGCGTTGCGACCGCTCTCGCTAATTCATCAGGAGATATTTTGGCATCGGCAATCTTATGGAATGTCTGCTGCAGCCAAGATTGTCCGCTTACCCGACCTTCATAGAGGGCTCGAGCGCGGTGCACCTGCTCTGCGATGTTTGCAAGATGAAAATATGTACTGAAAGCGCGGACTAATTTGATGCTATCTGCGACATCAACTTTTTCGAGAATATTCGCACCCAAGGGCGAATCCTCGCGGACTGCTAGTCGGACAGATTCAACTAAATCCAGCAGTTCCTGGCCCTCTTGACGTACCAACGTCTGGCCCAGCAATTCACCTAATCGACGCACATCTGCGCGAAGGTTCGTTGCCGGGGTTTGCATGGTCATATCTTGGCAGAGTGACAGCGGTAGTATTACCGCGTCGAAAGACGCATCTCACCTAGCCCCCTCCATCGCGGAAATTTGGGGCTTTTTGGCCATGCCTGGTGCAAGCGTCACGAGATACTGGCACGAACGTAAGCGAATTGGAGCAATGGTTGATGAGCACCGCCACGCCCCACTTTTCTGCGCTCATCAGGGCTCTTGATTTAGACCCCACCAATCGTGCCCTCAACTCGGGGCAGGTAGTAGTTGCACCATTGGTTTCATCGGCGGTACTAATCGCTTCTAGCATTGAAGCCTTGTCCACATCTTCGCAAGGTAAGAAGCCGGTGGTCGTGTTGACGGCAAACAATGGGGAAGAGCTATTCGAAGAGTTACGTCAGCTCCTCCCTGAAAAACAAATTCATCACTTTCCTAGTTGGGAAACTTTGCCGCATGAACGACTTAGCCCGCAGAGCGATACCGTGGCGCGAAGATTTGAAACGTTACGGGCTATAAATCAATTTCAGTGTGATGCTGTCGTTGTTCCGGTGCGTTCGTTTATCCAACCATTTATCAAAGGTTTTGGTAGCACTGAAATTCCATTATTCAAATCAGGAGTCCAGATCGAGATTGATGTAGCGGTGCGAGATTTACTTCGCCTTGGTTACGTTCGAACGGATCTTGTCGAAAAGCGCGGCGAATTTGCGCAACGAGGAGGAATCATCGACCTGTTTCCTCCGCAAGCGCAGCATCCAATTCGCGTCGAATTCTTTGATGATTTCATCGATGAAGTGCGATATTTTTCCGTTGCAGATCAGCGCTCGCTCGAAAGTTGTGCAACTGGACTCCACGCACTTCCAGCGCGCGAAATTCTGATTACTCCCCAGATTCAGGAGCAAGCACGAGAACTTGCAAAGCTAAACCCTTCGCTCTCAGATTTATTTAATCGAATCAGTGATGGAGTCCCTGTAGAGGGTATGGAATCACTTATGCCAGCGCTAGTGCATGAGATGAAATCTATAGTGGATCTCTTACCTGAGACCGCACTGGTTATTTCGGTAGGACCTGAATTGATTCGAAATCGTGCAGCTGAGTTGATAAGAACTGGTGAGGAGTTTCTTGAGGCATCCTGGCTAAATGCTGCAGCAGGAAATGAAAAACCAATTGATCTAAGTGATTTGCGCCATCATTCTTTTCGCGATTTTGAAGTTGAATGTGAGCGAGCATCGAATAAAGGGATTACTTTCTCAGCGATTGCCCCATTTGGTGGGGGTAGCGAGGCTTTGGATTCCACCATACGAGCAGTAGAACCTTTCCGAGCGAACGCTGAGCGCCTCATTGAATTTCTAGAAGAAAAAGTTGGCAACCAATGGTCAATCCTAATTACCGCCATCGGACACGGAACAGCAACTCGATATGAGGAGTTGTTGCGTAGCGAGGGCATACCGACTTCGAATTCGCTAATTGCCGGAACAGTGTTTATCGCAACTTTCCCACTACGCCATGGGCTAATACTCGAAGATCAAAAGTTCTGTTTGATAACAGAGCGGGATTTTGCTGGCAGCAAGATTCAAGATGGTGAAAAGACTTCGTTGGCATCCAGGAGGAAGAACCGTATAGATCCGCTCTCTCTAAAGGAAGGCGATTTTGTCGTTCATCAGATCCATGGAATCGGAAAATTTATTGAAATGGCAGAACGGGAGGTCAATGGAACGAAACGCGAGTACTTGGTCATTGAATATGCATCGAGTAAACGCGGACAAGCCGGTGATCGCCTCTATCTACCAACTGATTCATTGGATCAGGTGAGTAAATATGTTGGCGGTGAGAGTCCGACGGTCCATCACATGGGCGGGGCAGATTGGCAGAAGGCTAAAGGCAAGGCGCGGAAGGCAGTCAAGCAGATTGCTGCAGAGTTAATTCAGCTTTATGCAGCTCGGACAAGTTCTCCAGGATTTGCTTTTTCTTCCGATACTCCATGGCAACGCGAATTAGAAGATGCATTTGCATACGTTGAGACAGCAGATCAATTGGCAACAATCAGCGAAGTCAAGAAGGATATGGAAGCGCCATACCCAATGGATCGAATTGTTTGTGGTGATGTTGGTTTCGGAAAGACTGAAATAGCCATTCGGGCAGCATTTAAGGCGGTACAAGATGGTAAACAAGTGGCAGTCTTGGTGCCAACCACGCTATTAGTGCAGCAACATTTGACGACATTCTCTGAGCGTTTTGCAGGATTTCCAATTAAATTGGCGGGACTATCGAGATTTGCGACTGCATCTGAAATAAAGCGAACTCTGGCTGAGCTTGAAGCGGGAACTGTGGATGTAGTGATAGGCACGCATAGATTACTTTCTGGTGATGTTCAATTTAAGGATTTGGGACTGGTAATTATCGACGAGGAGCAGAGATTTGGTGTCGAACATAAAGAGAAGTTAAAGCGGTTTCGAGCATATGTTGATGTGCTTTCAATGTCTGCCACTCCAATCCCAAGAACGCTCGAGATGTCAATAACCGGAATTCGAGAGATGTCGATTATGGCCACGCCTCCCGAGGAGAGACATCCCGTTTTGACATATGTCGGCGCTTACGAGGAAAAGCAAATAGCAGCTGCTATCCGTAGAGAGCTACTTCGAGATGGACAAGTCTTCTACATCCATAACCGAGTCAACAGTATTGATCGTTGTGCAGCTCGAATTGCCGAGCTTGTTCCCGAAGCGCGAATTCGGATAGCTCATGGACAAATGAGTGAGAGCGCGTTAGAAGAGGTCATCTTGGCCTTTTGGGAACGCGAGTTTGATTTAC
>VFQT010002509.1_pt1 | contig 18661 bp, 20 predicted proteins | sample 3512381 | NCBI WGS metagenome assembly VFQT01 (sample SAMN10412376, study PRJNA504923) | tailings metagenome | isolation source: Relicate 2 Philex TSF3 active mining site | place: Philippines: Tuba, Benguet | collected 2017-08-29
CTCTCGAGGAACTCTCTGAGCACGTGAAGGCTCACCTCGCCGGGTACAAGGCGCCGCGGCATCTCGTGCTGGTGCCCACGATCGGTCGTGCGCCGAACGGCAAGGTCGACTACAAGCGTCTGAAGCAGCACGCGCTCGACGCCCTCGGTGTGAAGTGAGCCGATCCGGCGCGTTGCGTGCGCGCATCGCGTCGGGGCCGGTGTTGATGCCGGGCGTGTGGGACCCCTGGTCGGCATTGCTGGCCGCCCGCGCCGGGTTCGACACCATGTTTCTCTCGGGCTTCGCCCTAGCGGGCACCTTGCTCGGCGAACCTGACATCGGGATTCTCGGTCGCGACGAAGTAGCCGATGCTGCCAGTCGTGTCTGCGCGCAGGTGCCGGAGGCGTCGGTCGTGGTCGATGCCGACACCGGCTACGGCGACGCCGACGAGGTGAGGCGCACGGTTTCGCTCTGGGAAGATGCCGGGGCGGCCGGTCTCTTCCTCGAAGACCAAGTGTGGCCGAAGCGCTGTGGTCACATGGCCGGCAAAGAAGTGGTGGAGACGTCTGTGTGGCTCGAAAAACTTCGCGCCGCGCTCGACGAGCGCTCTGATCTGTACGTGACGGCGCGCACCGATGCGCGAGCAGTTCATGGTCTTGGCGACGCGATCGAGAGGGGAAAGATGGCCCGTGATCTCGGGGTCGACGCGGTGTTCGTGGAGGCGCCCGAGTCGATTGCCGAACTCGAGCAGGTGGCGTCGTCGATCACCGGGGTCACATTGGTCGCGAACATGGTGGAGAAAGGTCGCACGCCGCTGTTGACGCCCGATGAACTTGCCGATCTCGGCTTCGGACTGGTTGTCTCGCCGCTGTCGGGTCTGTTGTCGGCCACCAAGACACTGGGGGAGGCCTTCGAACGGCTCCGCCGAGACGGCACGTTGCGCGACCACGCCGACACCCATGCCACCTTCGACGACTTCACGGCGTTGGTGGGACTCGAAAAACATCTCGCCGACGACTCCCGAGACCGCTAGCCTTCAGCGCAGCATTAGGAGAGACCGACAGGTCCGGCAACCGGGGTGAGAGCCGCACGGTGCCCACTTCGCCTCACGGCGGGGGATGTGGTCCCACACGGGGCAACAGGCCGGCTGACACTCTTCCGATGCGCACGACACACGCGACACGAGGAGAGGAGCGCCACAGATGTACACGCCGTACCACGGTGACGGTCCGTATCCCGCGAGCGGCGCCTGGACACCAGACCAGCCGGTCGGTGACCGGAAGTTCTTCACGTTCGCGACCGATCGACCGTTCTCCCTCGAGTGCGGTGAACGCCTCTCGGACGTGAGCGTCGCCTACGAGACGTGGGGAACGTTGAATGCCGACGCATCGAACGCGGTGCTGGTGTGCCATGCGTGGACCGGTGACAGTCACGCATCGGGGCCGGCCGGTGTCGGTCACCCGACGCCGGGTTGGTGGGAAGGTGTCGTGGGTCGCGGTCATGCCATCGATCCCGATCGTTACTTCATCGTGTGCGTGAACGTGCTCGGTGGCTGCCAGGGGTCGACCGGTCCGGCCTCCCCGCACCCCGACGACGGCAAGCCCTACGGACTTCGCTTCCCGGTGGTGACGATCCGTGACATGGTGCGCGCGCAGGCCCATCTCGCCGACCACCTCGGCATCGACACGTGGCGCGCCGTCGTCGGGGGCTCGATGGGAGGTATGCAGGCTCTCGAGTGGGCGATCATGTTCCCGAACCGTGTGGGTGCGCTCCTCGCGATTGCGACGAGCGCCGAGGCGAGCGCGCAACAGATCGCATGGGGTGCGATTGGCCGCCGTGCGCTGTGGATGGATCCGAACTACCGCGGTGGCGACTACTACGACGCAGGTCCCGACGGAGGGCCGTGGCGAGGACTTGCAATCGCACGCCAGATCGCCCAGGTCACGTTCCGCAGCGACACCAAGTTCAACGAGAAGTTCGGACGCAATCTCGTGCGCGACAACCTGTTCGAGGACGGGATCGACCTGTTCTCGGTGTTCGATGTCGAGGGGTACCTCGACTACCACGGCGACAAGCTCGTGCGACGCTTCGACGCCAACAGTTACCTGTACATCGGCAAGGCCATGGATCTCCACGACGTCGGTCGCGGACGCGGGGGGTTCGACAAGGCCATGGCACGAATCACCGCGCCGACGTTGACGGTCTCGATCGACTCCGACATCTTGTACCCGAAGTACCAGCAAGAGATGATCCACGCCGCGCTCACGGGCCGCGACCCGCGCACCACGCACGTGGAAGTGTCGAGCCCGGAAGGCCACGACGGGTTCTTGATCGAGACCGTGTCGATCGGGTCTGCGATCGGGTCGTTCCTCGAACGGCTCTGAGCCGGTCTCGGGGTGACCGGTCAGCCGGCGAGCATCTGGTCGAAGACCGATGCCAATGGGCCGTCTCGTCGGGTACGTACCAGCACCGGCTCGTGGGGCCCGAGTGAATAGACCGCGTGGGTCGTGTCACGGTCGACGCCGGTGAGCACCCACTGGCCCGACAGTCGACCGAGGGCGAGCGAGGACTGCCGCAGCGAGACCCGGTCACCCGAGATTCTCCCATGCACCCGCACCCAACGGCCAGGCCGTCCGTGGCCGTCGTCGAGTCGGCAGGCGAACGAGATGAAGCGTCGGCGGTCGCGGGAGACCCATTGCGGCTGACGCCCGGCGAGGCGAATCGACGCGGCCGCCAGAACGCCGACGAACGCGAGCGAAGTCACCGCGTTCCAGGCCGAATCACTCATGTGTTCATTGTCGCAGAGCCTCCACCTGGGGGTCGTGCGTGAGAGAATGTGAGGGTGCAACTGTCGTCGCTGGTCGCCTCGAGCATGGTCGTGAACGTCGTCGGCGGCGGCTTGATCGTGCTCGGTCTGGTGCTCGTGGTGGTGACCGTGGCCTTCTGGCGCTCGGCAGTGGAAGACCCCGAGGTGTTGGCTCCGCTCGAGGTGATGGGGGACCGGAGGTTCGCCCGAGCCGACGATGAGCGTCGTCTCGAGATCTTGAATCAGGCGCGCCCTGCAGGCGAAGAGTCTGTCGTGAGGGCTGAGGCGCCCCCTGTTCTGGTGCGCGAGCCGGTCAGTGAACCCGAGAGACCGTTCCGTGACCCGTTCCCACACGACGACGACGCAGTCGACGTCGTGGAGCGACCACGGCCTGTGGTTCCCGACATCATCGACCCGTTGCTCAGCCAGCGACGCGCCGAGGCCGACCCCGACAGGTAGACAGCCCGTACCCGACACAGCCAGAAGGAGAACCCATGGCCGCATTCGACCCCGACGAAATGATCACCCGCTTCCGCGAGCGTGCCGCTGCCGTGCGTCGGCGACCGCTCCCTCCCGTGGCAGGCGAGGAGCGGCAGTTGTTCATTGCCCAGGCCGAGACCGACTTCATGGACTTCGCCATCATCGGTGACGCGACGGCGACGCTCGAAGATGGTGTCTTGACGCTCCGCATCGACCTGAACGCCAAGAAGTGACCGTCTCGTCGTGACGGCCCACACCGGCGCGCGGGAGCGTCTGCGTCAACGCGACGACATCCACGTGATCGCGGCTGTCACCGCGGTCGTGGCGTGGGGTGTCGGGCCGATCATGAACAAGGCGATGACGGTCGACACCCCGGCCATCGTCTTCTGGCGAATGGCCGTGGGCGTGCCGTTGATGCTGTTCATGGCGCACCGAGTGGGGAGTGGGTTGTCGCGCGACGTGCTGCGACGCACGGCACTGCCTGGGCTGCTGTTCTCGTTGTCGTTCATCACGGGGTTCGCGTCGGTGAAGATGACATCGATCGCCAATGCGACCTTGGTGACCAATCTTCAGCCGGTTCTGGTGTTGTTCGTCGCGCCGCGCCTGTTCGGCGAGCGGTTGCGGGCACGGCAATTGGGGTTGGGCGCCGTGTCGATGGCGGGTGTTTTGGTGGTGGTGCTGGCGGCCGCGTCGACATCGGGGGCGAAGTGGACCGGTGACGTGATGGCAGTGGTCAATGTCGTCATCTGGACGGGGTACTTCCTGCTCGCCAAGCGCCAACGTGTCGACGGGGTCGATTCGTGGTCGTTCCTGGCCGGAGTGTTCTTGTGGGCAGCCGCTGTGGTGCTTCCGTTCGGACTCGTGGCCTCCAGCGACTTGGTTGCGATGACCGCGCTCGACTGGTGGTGCGTGGTCGGCATGGCGGTCGGGCCCGGTGTGGTCGGGCACGGTCTCATGACGTGGTCGCAGAGTCATCTCGACGTCACGCTCGCGTCGATCCTCGGCCTGTTGAGTCCGGTCGTGTCGACGGCGCTCGCATGGGTGGTGTTCGGGGAATCGCTGACGGCGCTCCAGATCGTCGGGGCCGGAATCGTGATCGGCTCACTGACGCTTCTCGTGCGTGATCAGCGGGGTTCCACGGCCGAAGCAGCCGCCGAACCTGAGCAATTGTGATGCGGTCAGCCCCAGGGGTGGCCCCGTTGCGGCCCGGGGGAGGCTCGCTAGACTTCGAGGTCTACGCGGACGTGGCTCAGTTGGTAGAGCATCACCTTGCCAAGGTGAGGGTCGCGGGTTCGAATCCCGTCGTCCGCTCCAGATAAGGCCTGTATTCATTGGCTCAGATGCAACGTGGCACCCGTATCGGGAAACCCGTTGTCATCACTTGTCATCACCGAGCTGTTTTTCAACACCACCTCCGGATGCCGCCGAGCAAAGTCTTCCTCTCCCATCGGGTGCCTCTTGATTCGTCGGGCCATCGCTTGTCTGTGATCGGACCTAGAACTATGTCTGGCGCACTACTACGCAATGTGTAATACTGAGTTGGTGTTGAGATCCCAAGATCAGAGCCAGTTGCTGAAAGGTGTGCTGGACCTCACGGTTCTGGCTGTTCTGGCGAACGAGGACGGTTACGGGTACGACGTTGTCAGGCGACTGCGCGAAGGTGGTCTGGACGGAGTGGCCGAAGCGTCCGTCTATGGCACGCTCAGGCGCCTGTTCGCTGACGGCCTGTTATCGAGTTACGTCGTGCCGTCTGATGAAGGACCGCACCGCAAGTATTACTCGCTGACCAAAGAAGGACGGAGGCGGCTTGAGTTGTTGTCGTCGTCGTGGGCCACGTTTGCCGAGGCTGTCGAGCGAATCATGAGCAGGGACTGAACGGGATCACAAGGAGAAGAAGCCATGGATTACAAAGAAATCGAACGATTCGCCGCGGAGGTTAGGGCAGCTTTGTCGCACCTGTCTGCAGAGGAGGTTGCTCATCTAACAGAGGATCTTGAGGCCAACATGAAGGCATCGGCGGAGGACGGTGAGGCGCTCCCAGATGTCAGCCCATACGTCGACGAACTTCTTGCTGGTGCGGGGCTCGCGAGAGGCGACAACGCCGAGCACCGTGGTGTGGTGTCCCGCATGCGCGCAACGGTTGGCAAGATTATGGACTGGTTCATCGGCCTCAACGTGGTTGTTCGTCTCATGGTTGGACTCGCAGTGTTCATCGGTCTGACGATTTTCACGACAGATCGATGGACAATCGCTGTAGTGGTCATTGTTGTCTCGACATTTTTCGTGGCTCGAACTCTCTCAATGGCATCACCTCGTCGCCGCGGCTCCATTGCCACAGGCGTGGTTGTGAGTTTCGCCATTTCGGGCTGGGCATTCTTTTCCGAAAGCAGTCCAAATAGTGATCCATTCGGATCGTGGTCGATGTACTGCCCCGCGGATGCAAACCTTGAACAGACGTTTCTTCTTCCAATACGAGATGTGCCCGAGCTCGTCGGCAAGAGCTGGAAGGAAGCCGCAGCCGACGTTGCACTGTGGTGGCCCGGACAAATCGACCTTCAGGCGACAAATCCGGATGTATTCGCAAATGGCGGCGGCACTCCGGAGGCCATGGAGGCACTCATTGTGCGCGACCAAGGTGATCCCGTCTTGTTCACTGCCCCCTGTCATGTGTCCATAAGAATCCCGGTGTCCCTTGAGACCTTCGAACCGTCTCCGACAACGATGCCTGCTCAGGGAGTCTTCGGCGCCACGACGACGACATTGGGTGTCACTACAACAACATCAGCCACGCGCTCGGGTTCCTCCACTACCTCCACACGTCCCTAATGAGGAGGTGTCGGATACGGTCAAAGTAGACGTCTTTGCCGCGCTAGATTCACGGCACCGATTCGGATGTCATCAAATGTCATCACGAGCCGACGAAACAGGACGAAAAGCAGACCACAGGACGAACCACAGAAACGTGAACCCCTGACAGGGCAACACTCCGCGAACACCACGCACAGCGTGGACAAGGGGAGGGCGGTTGCCAAGGTGAGGGTCGCGGGTTCGAATCCCGTCGTCCGCTCCAAAAACCGCCCTACGGGGCGGTTTTTTCGTTCCCGAGCCTCGTTCTCAGCCCCACAGGGCTTTGTTCAGCAGGGAGACAAGTTTCTTCTTGTCTGCCACGGAGAGACCGTCCATCTGCTCGACGTGCATCGTCTTGATCTTGGGGGTCAACCTGGAGAACACGCGGCGGCCGGCTGTTGTGACTGACACGATGACTCTTCGGTTGTCAGATTCGGAGAATGTCCGGGTCACGAGCCCTTGTCGTTCGAGCTTGTCGACGAGTCGCGTCGCGTCCGATGCTTTGTTGACCAACCCGTCCACCACTTCACCCATCGTCAGACCTTCGCGCGAGCCGGACAGGCAGAGCACCCACAGAATTCGGTAGTGCGCTTCGGTGAGGTTCTCCTCCCGGCAGAGCCTTTCGATGTCCGAACTGAAGCGGGCCGCGACGAGATTGGTGAAGATGTAGACGTCTCTGTTGAGGTCGTCCACTGTGTCCGAAGCGGTTCGTGTTCTGCGCGTCGAACTCATGACCTGTGGAGGACAGAGGTGAGCACAGTGCGCAGCACGCCTACGCGGTCGTCCGCTGAGGTCATGTTCCGCCAGGCGATGAACCTGTCGGGTCGCACGAGAATGGCACCGTGGGGTCCGTGCTCACGGAGGCGCGTCCATGTCAGGCGTGGATCGAGCAAATCGCCCCGCGCATGGCCGATGACGACGGCATCCAGAGGCATCCCGAGCTCACCTGACACGAGTTCCGCGGCGCTGCACCAGTCGTTGCCCTCTTCTCCCGCAATGAGCAGGAAACGTCCGGGCTGCACGAGATTCACCGTGGACAGGCGTTCCCCGCCTTGGCCGTACTCGACCCACGCATGGGGGAGGGGGTGACCCGGTCGCGTGCTCATGTTGTAGATCCGAATGGGGTCGGGATTGTGTGGAGGCATCGTGCCGTCCGGAATGACCGCCGTCGATTCGTATGTGTAGCCGTATTCGATGTTCTGTTCGTGGAACTCCATCGAATGGACTGCCATCAACTCTCCGACTTCTTTGGCGAATTCTTCGTCCTCTGGCTTTCCGCTCCATGCGCGTGAAAGGAATGTCCACTTCTCTTCTGTCGACATGTCGGGGTCGTTGATGTGCAACGCGCGAGACGTGATCGCCCATTGTTGACTGTTCTCGAGAGACCTCCGCACGTTCTTTTCGATACTGGAACGACGCTCGGGTTCGTATGTAGAGAGCAGATCAGGCCCTGCATGGCCCTTCAAGACCGCAGCAATCTTCCATGTGAGGTTCTGCACATCATGCATGCCGCTCGTGAGGCCGAGTCCGCCTGTCGGCGGGTGTTTGTGGGCTGCATCGCCACAGAGGAAGATACGACCCTCTGCGAAGCGGTCCGCGATGATTCCCTCAGCTGCCCAGTTCGAGATCTTGTGGATCTCGATTGGGTGATCGCCGATCCCGAGGGCGAATCGCAGGTCTTCCTCCACCTTGGTGTCCTCGAAGGTGCGGGGATCGTCGGATGGATAGTTGAGATGAACGACCCATTCGGGAGATTGCGTTCCCCACTTGCCGGGGCCCATGGGAACCATGACGATCATCGCACTGATCTCGGGGATGTAATGCCAACGAATCAACACGTCGTCATCGACCGCGAGCTTCGTGAAATCTGTCGACATGTGGATCGACACTTGGCTCGCGTAGCGACGGACGCCCTCCATCTCGACTCCGAGAATGCGGCCCACGGTGCGACCGCCGTCGCACGCCACGAGGTAGTCGGCGCGCACGGTGTACTCGCTGTTGTTGTCTCTGTCGACGATTCTGGCGGTGACTCCGTCGGGGTCCTGTTCGAAGGCGACGAGCTCATGGTGGAACTTCACGTGATCAGGCGCGAGCTCTTCGGCCCGTCGGCGGAGAATCGGCTCCAAGCGAATCTGCGGCAGGTTGGTCGAGAGAAGTGGACTCGCCGAGACCCAGTCGAGGTCGCGTCCGCCGTTGCCCCAGCACTCGATCTTCGCAAGCCGTCGACCGGCGTTCTCGTGTCCACTGAACCCGGCGTACACGGCGGTGTATGCGAACTGCTCCGGTGGGGTTCCGATCGAGTAGATGTCATCGGCCGTTCCGACGTCGCCCATGATCTCCATCGCACGTTGATTGAGAATGTGCGCCTTCGGCAACGTCGACGTGGTGGGGAGTGAATTGACGAGGAGTGAGTCGACGCCCAAGGTCGAGAACAGCATCGAGGCGGTGAGACCGGCCCCACCTCCACCCACGATCAGAACTGGAACACTGACATCTGTCATCACGACCCCTCCCGTCGGTACGGGGTGTGATCGTAACATGGTATTTGTTGCAACAAATAAATGCCAGATACACGGTCGGCAACGGTCGTGAATTTGCCGGTGCGGCTCGGGAGTACGATCAAGGAGCGCCGGGCGCGAGGGTCACGTGGGAGTCCTCGATGATGCGGTCATTCACGCGAAGCAGCGCAACTCCGAGGGCTCGCTTACGCACTCGCACCACGTTTGCCATGTGCGTCCAGCCGTCGGGGTGGTTCTCAACCTCGTGAGTGATCCGCACGATGCGGTACCGCGTGTAGATCTCGCCGTCGCGTGAGACATCGGTGAACTCCGGATCATCGACGACCGTGAACAAGTCGAACCCCTCGGGGAGGAGCCGAAACCAGTGCTCACTCACCGTGCGCCACAACCTCGCCCATCATGAAAGATCCGGTACGACAATCTGGGCAGCCCTCATCACGGCCAGATGAGTGCGGGTCGACAGATCATTGACATGGATGATCGCCTCGATGCGGTTGCGCACGTCTTGGATCGAACGTCCTGTCACGCGAGCGATCTCGTCGTCGCCGAGCCCCGATCCGACCAGATCGGCAATTTCTCTGTCGACAGGATCGTGTGTGACGAGCACCCTGGCGAGCAGTCCCGGCTCGGGCGCGTCATCGGATGCACTGTCGCGCAAGCGGTGGCGCCCTTGTGAGATCTCGATCAGTCGCGCCGCCGCTGCGTCAGGACCGTCTGCGATGGGCAGGACGCTGTCGAACCCGTAGGCAAGCGACGTCATCCGGAACGGGTGGGACTCCGAGTCCGACGCGACGACGAGGGTCGGGGAGCCGCCAAACGGGACGTGGCCCGACATTCTGACGGCGCGGGCGACATCTGCAAGCGCTAACGAGAAGACAAGCGTGTCGACTTCGTTGCGCCGGATCGCCTCGACGGTGTCTCTTCCTGTGGTGCCGATTCCGACCACATCGATGAGTGGGTGCCGCTGAAGGCTCGTGACGATCTCGAGCAGCGGATCGTCCGTCGATGTGGTGGCAAAGAGTCTGACCACAGCCAGAATCCTCCGAAGTGCGTCATCGGTTCGTCGGCGAACCGATGTGCCTGACATTAACCGCGCGGGGTCGATCTTTGCGAGATGCCGTCCACGCTCTGTCCGGTCAGGGGTAGAGCGCGACCCTGACTGAGGTGAATTCGTTGGTCCAGATGTTGGCGGAGAGGTTCAACGCTCCTGCAGTCACGTTCCCCGAATAGGCCGCGACCTCGGTGGTGCCGTTCAGAAAACTCACCGTCCCGTTCGCGCAGTCGGCCGCAATTCCCGAGACTTGTACCGCCGTCACCTTGACGCCGTTCGTCCGGGTCGAGCCGTACGTGTACGAGGTGGACACTCCGTCGTTGTCGCAGGCACCGACGGCGGTCTCGCCGACGGCCGGCATGATCGGGTTCGACACCGTGAGTGCGTCGTACGCTGCGACTGCAAGTGGTACTGCAGCCAAGCCGGCGATCGTGAACGCCGCGCGTCGCGCCATGGTGAGTCGTGTCTTCTTCATGTGGGTCTCCTTTGTTGAGGGGAATGCCATGAAAGGGGATTCGGACGTCTTTGACACTCCGTTTTCGGCTGTCGGTACATGCACGAACGCGGTGGTGATCGGTGTCGTCGGAGAGAAGAGCGAACGGGGGACACCAAATGTCGACAAGGGACAGATGACTGCTGCATCGGTCGTCCCTGTCATGTTGACTCTCGCCATGCGAATGTCTCGAACAATCATGTCGGTTCTCACAGCTACTGCAATCGCCTCCGGGTGCGGAACTACATCGGCCAACCCGACTCCCGCAGAAATTGGCGAAGGCTTGCTGACGGTGACCGATCTCGACACCGACTGGCGCGAGACGCAGCGCGATGCGTTCGATGAGCGTGGCGTGGAGAACCCGGTTCTCGATGTCGGTTCGTTCTGCCCCGACGCTGCGGTCGACGGCGCAGACATCGAAGATCTTGCCGGCCGGTCCGGGGCTGACGTCGAATTCCAGAAAAAAGACGGGTCAGCTGCGATCCGTCTCCAGGCCTGGAGCAACGCCGACGCGGTGATGTTCGACGACACTGTTGCTGCGGCCGCGATCGCGTGTGACGGTGAGTCGTGGACCGATGAATTCGGGACTGCCGGCACATTCGCCGTGGTCGATGGGCCTGAACTCGGCGACTCGTCGGTGCACTGGGCGACAACGTTGATTCCCTCGGGTAACAAGGGCGACAAGGCCACGTCGGCAGGCCGCACGAGCGTGGTCCGTTTCGACGATGTCGTCATGGTTCTCCAGTGGGGGGCTTTTGGCGGCGAATCTGTCGCTGAGGTGGACGAGACCTGGTGGAGCGAGCTCGTCGGTGAGGCGTACGAGAAACTTGACGATGCGTTGTGACGGGCGCGGGTCGCGCTGATCTCGAGAACTTCTGGTCGATCGACGTCGATGAGCTCTTCCGCCGTCTCGGGTCGGGTCCTCATGGCCTGACTGCAGCCGAGGCACGCAAGCGTCTGGGGACTGTGAGGCCTCTCGGCCGGAGGGTGAACAGCGACCTGAACTTGTTCGGTCGACAGTTCAAGAGTCCGATCATCGTTCTCCTGCTCTGCGCTGCCATTGTTTCTGCGGCACTCGAAGAGGTGACCGAATCGCTCATCGTCGTCAGCATCGTCATGGCAAGTGCTGTCCTCGGGTGGTGGCAGGAGCGAGGTGCCGTGAGGGCCATCGAGACCTTGCTCCAGTCGGTGCAGGTGCACGCTGACGTTCTTCGTGACGGTCGGGAAGTCGAGTTGTTCGAGACCGACGTCGTGCCGGGTGACATCGTCGTCTTCGCTGCAGGAGACATCGTGCCGGGTGACTGCCGCATCCTGTCGGCAACACGCCTCGAGGTCGACGAAGCCGTGCTCACGGGCGAGTCGCATCCGCGCGAGAAGACACCAGGTGTCGTTCCGGTGGAGACGACAGTGCCGGAGCGATCGAACGTGCTGTTCCACGGAACGCACGTGGCGAGCGGGGAGTGCCGAGCCATTGTCGTGAGGTGCGGTGTCGACACGGAGTTCGGTCACCTCGCCTCGTCTGTCTCCCGTACCCACGTCCCGACGTCGTTCGAGCGTGGGGTCGCACGGTACGGAATGATGCTCGCAGAGGCGACGGCGGTCCTTGTCGCTGTCGTGTTCGCAGTGAGCACGGTGCGTGGTCAACCGATTCTCGAGTCGGTGCTGTTCGCGCTCGCGCTCGCCGTCGGGATCACCCCGCAGATGCTGCCCGTCATCGTGACGGTGAGCTTGGCATCCGGAGCGAGGTTGCTGGCGCGACACCATGTCGTCGTCAAGCGACTCGATGCAATCGAAGACATCGGGTCGATCGACACCCTGTGTGTCGACAAGACCGGCACACTCACCGAAGGAGTGGTGTCCCTCGCACTTGCCTGTGATCCTTCGGGAGCGGAGAGCATGACCGTGCTCGAGTTGGCATCGTGGAACGCCAGGCTCCAACACGGATTTGCCAATCCGGTTGACGATGCCATTGTCACCAGTCGTGGGCCGGACTGCGACTACCCGCTGTCGGTAGCCGAAGTGCCGTTCGACTTCAGTCGCCGGATGATGTCGGTGGTCGTCGAGTCGACGGAGCCAGGCGGGTCTCGGTTGCTCGTCTCGAAGGGCGATGTGGTGGAGGTCGTCGGGCGCTGTCGCTTCACGGATGCGGCCGAGCGGGACCTCGCTGAGCGCACTTTCGAGATGTTGTCGAACCGTGGACTGCGTGTGTTGGCCGTGGCGACACGATCGATAGACCCCGGCGAGCCCATCGACCACGGCATCGAGCATGACTTGCATCTGGAAGGGTTCCTCGCTTTCGATGACCCGGTCAAACGCGATGCGGCCGATGCCGTTGCTGGAATCGAGAGGCTCGGCATCACCATCAAGGTGATCACAGGCGACAACCGTCTGGCTGCCCGACATGCTGCGGCGGCTGCCGGAATCGACGGATTGCGAGTCGCCACGGGAGGGGAGATCGAGACATTGTCCGATGCCGATCTTTCAGCGGTGGCTGCCGAAACGGATGTGTTCGCCGAGATCGACCCACTCACCAAGATGCGCATCGTGCGGGTGCTCTCTGAAGCGGGTCGATCGGTGGCCTTCATGGGGGACGGTGTGAACGATGCCGCCGCGCTTCATGCAGCAGACGTGGGGATTTCCGTCGATCGCGGGGTCGATGTCGCCAAACAGGTCTCTGATGTCGTCCTCTTGGACAAGGACCTCACCGTGCTGGCCGATGCTGTGCGGCGGGGTCGTCGAGTGTTCGCGAACACCCTCACTTACGTCAAGGTGACGACGAGTGCGAACTTCGGCAACATGGTCTCGCTCGTGGCGGCGAGCGTGTTCCTGCCGTACCTCCCCCTCCTTCCGCTGCAGATTCTCCTGTTGAACTTCCTGTCGGACATTCCCGGGGTGACGATGGCCGCCGATGACGTCGATCCGGAGCGTGTCGCAGTGCCCGGGAAGTGGGACGTGGCCGCCGTGCGGCGATTCATGATCGTCTTCGGGCTGGTCAGTACAGCCATTGACCTGGCGACATTCGCCGTGTTGCTCTGGGTGTGGGATGCCGGCACGACTCAGGTACGGACCGGTTGGTTCACCGTGTCGTTGCTCACCGAGGTGTTTGCTCTGCTCGTGTTGCGGACGACCCGAGTCTCGTGGCGCAGCAGACCTGCTCCCACGCTCCTGGGGGCGTCTCTGTTGATCGTGGTCGTTGCGATGGCGGTACCGTCCGGGATTTTTCCGGATGTCCTGGGCTTCGTCAGGCTCGACGCCGCCGTCGCGTCGTCGTTGTTCCTCGTTGCGGCGCTCTATGTGATCACGACCGAACTCGTGAAGAAGTCCGTGTCGCTGCACACGAGTGGCCGTTGAGGTTCAGCGGTGGGTGAGTGTCGAGAGAAGGCGCTCCTGCTCGTCGGCGGGCAGCTTCGCCTCGATGATCGCCGCCACGACGTGATCTTCTTTCGCGAAGTGTGACATGACGAGTGCGTAGAGACCGTAGAGGACCCGTCTGAGTTCGCGTACGGCCGTCTGGCTCAGGTCGTGATAATCGATGATCGACGAGTTCAACGAGGTCAACTCGTCGGTGTATCGGACGATCTCGGTGTGTTCGTGTTGCATCGTGCGGGCCGATCCGGGTGCGTGGAGAGCTTCTTCCAGTGCGCGGTAGAGAATCGCGTCTTCGGTGTGGGCGTGGGGAATCAACTCACGGAGGAGGAATCCGACCACCGACTCCGTCATCTCTCGCAGGATGTGGTTCGGTACCTCGCCGACGGCGTCGGCCGCGGTGCGGATCAACTCCACGTGTGGGCGCAGGTGCGCGTGTTCGTTGGTGAGATGGTCCTTCAACTTGCTCATTGCACTCTCCTCGTTGATCGTGAGAGCGCGGAGGGTACGAGCGGAGTCGGTCGTCAGGTCACTGTGATCGTCACTGTTGCCCGGGACTTCTTTCCCTTCGATGTGACGGTCACCGTTGCAGTGCAGCGTCCCTTCTTCAGCGCGCGCACCGACGACGTCGACGCTCGGCAGATCTTCGCGTGTGTTTTCGACACCGAGACCGTGACCTTTGCTCCGCGGGGCACCTTCAGTCGGGCGGTCTTGGCGAGTGCTGTTCCCGTAACCGTGCGATTTCTCTTCACCCGGGTGGAGATCTTCTGGGACAACCCCACCTTCACTGTCGGGGCGGAATGGGTGAACCCGGTTGCCGAGACCTTCAACCAGCCGTCCGACTCGCTGATGCTCGTGGTGGCCGCGCCCGGAGCGCCGCTCTCTTCGACGATCGAGACCAGCCCGGTCACGGGAGCGTCGGTGAATCCGTAGAAGCACCTTGCGACGTCGGATCGCATGTGGAGGTGGTATGCGCCCTTGAACTCCTCGCCAGTCCGCGTGTAGTGCGGCGCTGCGACCTTGTAGTCGAGAGTTTTGGTCTCGCTGTTGTATGCGGGCGGTCCGCTTCCGTAGATCATCGCGTTCGTCGTCACGATTCCCTTGACCCCGGAGCCGGTCGAGATGCAGGAGCCGGCCTTCGCCATTTCGTTCTGGTCGAGCGTGCGGACTCGCCAGATCCACGGGGCGTAGTCGGCCTTGTCCTCGATGAGGTCCTTGACGAGGGCGAACTGTTCGAAGGCCTCGTTCTTGTACGAGCGGAAGTTGTATTCGGCGTTGCGCTGGCTGAGGTCGGTCCTGTACTGGCCGCCTGGCTGTCGTGATCCGCCCTCGCCGTAGGGGCCAGTCGGAGAAAACGCTGTTCGGATGGTCTCTGAATAGGCAGAGTGTTGCTGGGCGACCTGGAACGCCGGAACCTGAACCGGCGCCGCGGAAACCGTGACATCGGTGTTGTCCCCGTTCTTCACGAACGAGATGGCCGGGTCATTGATGCGTCCATGGAGCCAGCCGGCTGGTTCGACGGCGAGTCGAACCTTGACGGTGTACTTGATGTTGCTCGGAAAAGAATGACTCAGCATGCATGCACCCGCTTCGCCCCAGTAGGCGCACCGGAACGCACCGCGATCCGACGCTGGGCCGGTCAGCCGTCCCGGTTCCGTCCACCGTGCCATGTCGTACGAGGGCGACTGATCGGCATTCGACTTGAGCGAGACCGGGGTGAGAACAATCTGGAACGAGGCGGCTGCACGCCGCGATGTCGACCCTCGCAGGCGCGCCACCACCATGTACAGGTCACCCGCCGCGTGAGGAGCGCCCGGTATCTTCCACACCCCCGGCGCACGGCCGGTCGGGAGATCGAGCGCCGGGTCACCGACGTAACTGTGGGGACCGAGATTCGGGAAGTAGCGATCGAATGATCCGGACGTGCTGCCCGAGGCCGTGGTTGCCGAGAGTGACTCGATGCAGTCGGTCTCGTTCGACGACGTGCAGGCGGGAAGGTGGGCCACGAACCACATGCTCCTGCCGGTGCAGTTCGCATCGGTCGGACCCGAACAGAACGGCTGTCCGGGCACGAAGTTCTGGTCGACGGTGAGCATCGAGGGTGGATCGATGTTCTCGTCCTCGAGGGAGTCGTCGCTGAAGAGGTGCAGCGATCCAGCCTCGGCGTGATTGCCGATCGGCACCTGATTGTCGTCGAAGTCCGACGATCCGCTGGCGGAACCTGATCCGAGGGCTGCACCCGTCATGAACATCCCAATGACGAGAAGATGTGCAACGCGGCGCGTCATGAGGGTCCCCCTGGTCCGCACTAGTTTGCGTGCGTGCCTGACATCGTACGGGTACACGACGGCGGGGGTCTCCATGGTGCAGTTCGGCGTTCACATCGGTCCACAGAATGCGGGAGTCGACGAACTGCGGGCACTCTGGAAGTGGCTCGACGAAGCCGGTATCGACTGGATTTCGCTCTGGGATCACCTCTACGAGGCGCCACCCGCGGGTGGAACACAGCCGCACTTCGAGGCGTTCTCCATGCTCGGCGCTCTCGCGGTCGACACGTCCCGCGCTCGTCTCGGGTGCCTGGTGTTCTGTTCGCAGTACCGCAACATCGGGGTGCTGATGAAAGGTGCGATCTCTGTCGACCATCTCTCAGGCGGCCGTTTCGAACTCGGTATGGGCAGCGGATGGCACGACCAGGAGGCCGTCTCGTTCGGCATCGACTTTCCCTCGGTGGGCGAACGATTCAAGGTGCTCGAGTCGCAACTGACGGCGATCGACGCGTGGAAGCGCGGCGAACGCGTGACACAGTCGTCACCCGGTGTCGAACTCGCCGATGCCGCGATGATTCCCGGTCCGGCCGGTCGACTGCCGCTGTGGATCGGTGGCACGGGCAGAAAGAAGACCCTGCGTCTCGCTGGTGCCCATGCTGACGGCTGGAATGCGGCCTACGTGAGCCCCGACGCATACCGCGAGTTGAACAGCATTCTCGACGACTGGTGTCACGAGGCCGGCAGAGATCCGTCGTCGGTCGAGCGGAGCATCAACCTGTCGTGGGGAGTGTCGCGCGACGACATCGGTGTGGTCACTGCGCAACTGCAGAACCAGTGGGGCGCCACCGCCGACCGCATCATCTCGGGTTCGCTGCTCGGGCGGCCAGCAGATGCAGTGGAACAGGTCGCACGCTTCGTGGACGCCGGTGCGACGCTCGTGAACATCGCGATCAGGCCCCCGTGGGACCATGACCTCCTCGCCGACTACGTCGAGACGATCGTGCCGGCGATGCGTCGCGAGTTCTCGTGAGACATCGCTCGTAGGCTCGCCACCCATGAAGATCGGCGTCCAACTCCACCCACAGGCAACCTCAGTCGATGACTTGCGCACCGCGTGGCGCGCGGCCGATGCGATGGGCGCCGACTCGATCTTCGTGTGGGACCACTTCTATCCGCTCTACGGAGACGCCGACGCGGCGCACTTCGAGGCCTACTCGCTTCTCGCTGCGATGGCGGCCGACACCTGTCACGCCCAGATCGGAGCGCTCGTGACCTGCTTCTCGTACCGCAATGCGAACCTGCTGGCCGACATGTCGCGCACCATCGACCATCTCTCGAACGGTCGATTCATCTTGGGTGTCGGATCGGGCTGGTTCGAACGCGACTACACCGAGTACGGCTACGAATTCGGCACCGCAGTCGGCCGCCTGCGTGCACTCGAGGCCGGTCTTCCGGTGATCAAGGAACGGCTCGCGCGCTTGAACCCGGGTCCGGTCAACGGATCGATTCCGCTCATGATTGGTGGCAGTGGCGAGAAGATCACGCTGCGCCTCACCGCTGAGCACGCCGACGCGCACAATGCGTTCGGGCCGGTCGAGAACTTCCGCCACAAGATGGAGGTGCTCGATCGCTGGTGTGCCGAGATCGGTCGCAACCCCCGTGAGATCGAGAGAACCGTTGCGGTAAGGCCCGACGAGCTCGACTCTGTCGCCGCCTACGAAGAGGCCGGGGCCGACCACCTCATCGTCATGCTCGGCGCTCCGTTCGACCTTTCGCCGGTCGAAAAAGCGCTCGCCGCTCGCTGACGGGCGCGTCCAACTTCGCGGCTACGGTGCGGGTCATCGCATCGACCGGGGGGAACCGATGGATCTCGAGACTGTTCTCTATGAGGTGAACGACGGCGTCGCGACGGTGACGTTGAACCGTCCGGACGCGATGAATGCATGGACCGCCCAACTCGCCGACGATCTCGCGCGTGCGATGGGCGCCGCCGACGCCGACGAGACGGTGCGTGCCGTCGTGGTGACGGGGGCTGGTCGTGCGTTCTGCGCCGGCGCCGACCTCAGCGGCGGCGAGGGAGGGTTCGCACCGGGCGACAAGCGCGCCGACGATTCGCCGCGACTCATGCCGCACAAGGTACGAAAGCCGGTCATCGCGGCGATCAACGGGCACGCTGTGGGTGTCGGTATCACATATCCGATGCTGTGCGACATTCGCATTGCTGCATCGGAGGCGAAGATCCAGTTCGCGATGGTTCGCCGTGGAATTCTTCCCGAACTCGGGTCGCACGTGATCCTGCCGCGCGTGGTCGGGTTCTCTCGTGCTGCGGAGCTGTTGTTGACCGGCAAGTTGATGACCGGCGCCGAAGCCGCCGAGATCGGTGTCGTCTCGCGTGCACTTCCGGCGGCTGACGTGTTGCCGGCGGCGCTCGAGATCGCGCGTGACATTGCAGTGAATGTCGCGCCGGTGTCTGCTGCGCTGTCGAAGCGCATGTTGTGGGAGGGGATCACGACGGGGCTCGACGACATGATCGCTGCAGAGGGTCGGATCATCTCGTCGATGGCCTCCAGCTCCGATGCCGCCGAGGGTGTGCGGGCGTTCTTCGAGAAGCGCAGGCCGACGTGGACGATGACGCTCGCTGACGATCTCCCGCGCTTCCAGCAGTGACCTTCGCGGCGGCGAGAGGCGCGTCGCTGCGGCACTAGGGTCGCGGAATGCAGACCGCGGAATTGAACGGGACCACCATCGCCTACACCGACACAGGTGGGAAGGGTCCCGTTGTGATCCTGTCGCACGGCTTCCTCATGGACCACTCGATGTTCGATGCCCAGGTCGAGGCACTCCGCGCGACGC
>VFQT010002510.1_pt1 | contig 18652 bp, 16 predicted proteins | sample 3512381 | NCBI WGS metagenome assembly VFQT01 (sample SAMN10412376, study PRJNA504923) | tailings metagenome | isolation source: Relicate 2 Philex TSF3 active mining site | place: Philippines: Tuba, Benguet | collected 2017-08-29
CACCGGTAACCTCCCGGTACACTCGCAAAATGTCAGAGTGTACAGGGAGGTTACCGGAATTTCAAGAGTGTACGGGTGGGTTACCGGATTTTTTTTACATTACTTAAGCTGCAGTTTCGTTTATCACGCTAAGCTTTGAAGCAAAAAAAATCTTCCGAGTGTTCGTGTGGTTCATGACTGAAACATCCTCAATCACGAGTCTTTACATCAAAGATATTTTGTTGGGCCTAGTCCAGAATGTTCTACTAGAGGAGGGATTTTTATGAAGTATCCAACAGATTCGTTGTGGCATAACATGTGTCCAATATCTCGTGACCAGTGTAAACAGAATTCACATTCTTACAATCAAACCCCCTCTTCTACACACCACTTTTTAATTTCAACCTAACACAGCTTTTCACTACAACTATCAGAATCGGTAGGCACCAGGATTTCTTCAAAAGGCATAGTCTTATCAGATAACAACATGGCGCGTGTGAAGCAAACTGCTCGCAAGTCTACTGGTGGTAAAATTCCCCGAAAGCAGCTAGCAACAAAGGCGGCCCGCAAATCTGCACCTGCTACAGGAGGTTGCAAGAAGCCGCATCGCTACCGTCCAGGAACTGTGGCACTCCGTGAGATTCGTAAGTACCAGAAAAGCACGGATCTTCTGATTCGCAAATTACCATTTCAGCGCTTGGCGAGGGAACTTGCTCAGAGTATCAGTGGTGATCTGCGTTTTCAAGCCACTGCATTGGCCGCATCACAGGAAGCCTCCGAGGCATTCCTCGTTGGACTCATGGAAGATGCAAATTTGTGTGCCATCCATGCCAGGAGGGTCACCATCATGCCAAAAGATTTACAACTCTCCCAGCGAATTCGAAGGGAATATCAGAGTACGAGGTGAAAGAGGTTGAGGTGTTAAAGTACTTTCACAGAACAGAACAAAGATTAATACTACGGGCACTAGGTTGGACGGGGACCATACAATAATGTGCGGGGGGAGAAAGGAATATAGGCATTGTGTAATGAATAAAAAAACGACGAACTATACAGTGCATAATTGTTCATCAATTTGTTGTCATAATAATGTTATGGGATACTACCACACCACCCACATGATCATTAATACTATGGTACTATCAAGGCTGACACCTCATCATAAGTGGACCAGATCCCGTCGTGTGTCAATCTCATATTTTTATTCAAAACTGAAGCGGCATGGGATTTCAGTTGTTGGTGACACGAACGTCGTGGAGGTTCGAACAAGCCAATCATTCAACGTCGCACTGAGCCACTCAATAACCCACACCTCAATCCCCCCATCTCCTAGAATACATTAGTTGGGCATCAAATGAGACTCCCCTCTTATCCGTAGTGCAAGTTGCATGTCTTTTGGCATGTTGGTGACCCTCCTCGCATGGATCGCGCACAAGTTTACATCCTCAAACAGTCGTACGCTGAATGCTTCAACAGATTCTTGAATAGCTAACAAAGAAGTCGCCTGAAAACGTTCTGCGGTGAGACGTGGATAGGAACCTGGATTATTTAAATCCTGCAGAATTTCCCTGGCAAGACGCTGGAATGGCAACTTGCGGATAAGAAGATCTGTGCTTTTTTGGTAGCGGCGAATTTCGCGGAGAGCAACAGTGCCAGGGCGATAACGATGAGGCTTTTTAATCCCTCCCGATGCAGGGGCGCTTCTTCGAGCAGCCTTGGTGGCAAGCTGGAATCGGGGAGCTTTTCCGCCAGTAGATTTGCGAGCAGTTTGTTTGGTCCGAGCCATGAGTTAAAAAATAATGCCATGCTTGACATGGTCTTCGTGTGATGTAGAGATATTGTAGAGAGGTAACATCATGTTCGCTTGATTGAAAATGGCGCGACGCACTCAAAAAATTATACATAGGAATTAGTACAAATACAGTAGCCACACGTGACCAAATTTCAGCCCGTCGAAAATCTTCCTCACCAGACATGCCACTCACCAGCATCATCATGGAAAGTGGCGACGAAAGAAACACATGGATGGGGGATTATTTTGCTCTTATTGGAGATGGCGTTCTACATTCCGAAAACGGCGACACTCGCTGTAAAGTTGCATTCCATATGATCTCACACGGGAAGCACAACGATGGATCAAGGATGCTCTGCAAGTACCTGGAAACTGTAGTCGACAGGGAATTGAGGAAGTGGCTACCAGACGACGCAACTGACGAGGAAAAGTTCCGTGTGAGTTTATTTCCAGCGGTGGCCCCATTGTATGCTGAACTTGGAAAATCATTCCTGCACATAAGCACATATAATGAGTTGCAATGGTCACTAGTTGATATCAATAACCAAACTGGACTGGAAACATTAGGAGAAATTCGCGAGCACGCATTTCACAACCTCGAGAAAGCAAGGGTTATCACAGCTGGCATAGTACTTGATGGAGTTGCATTTCTCGAGGAGTACGGAATTCCTCCCCATCAATACACAGATGAACAGAAAATGAGAATGAAACAAGATCTTGCTACAATCCACCAACGTTTAGGTCAAATCCAAGCAATTAATGGCTTTTTGGCACCTGCCATTGAAGAATACTTCACAGCATTGAATCTCAACATTGAAACATGCGGTGGGGAGTTCCACGAACTGGTAGCGCAATCGCACCATTGTTTAGCATGTGTGTACGAATGCTATGCGGAACACTTATTGTCATCTAAGGAAGTTGTAAGAGATAGGAGGGTTGCTAGATTTGGTGGCTACGGAGGCCAAATGGGAGATGACATACCATTAAGCAATTACAGGAAAAGTGCTGAACATTACTTGGCAAGTGGGGTAAGTTATGCTGGACACCTCGCCATAATCTGCCAGAGGAAACCGGAGGAAATTGTTACTGTCAACAAACTGGATGCTATTTATGTCAACATATCCAAGATTGAAACTCCTTATTCTGAAACTGACAGAAAACATTTTGAATACCTCAAAGCTGCGCTGTATGGGGCGAAAGCAAGATTGGACAAGATAGAGAAGAGGATTGAAACAATCAAGACAAAATAAAGAGCGTGGTTTATTTTAGCCTGAAGTAATTATAAATCATTAATCTCGATTTATGATTGTTATTTTCATGTCCCCTGCGTCTTATTTTTGGCACAAAATCTTGACATTTTCATGTCTTCTGCCTTTTTCTTTGCACACCAAGACACTTCTTTGGCTTTCTTTTCTTGACACGCTTCTTTTTCACATCAAAGCACTTGACATCACGGCAACCCGCACACTTCCCGCCGATACGACTAGTTGTGTTCAGTTTACAAATTCTGCATTTTAAGGACTCCTGTACTTTCGATATTCCACCAAAACAACCTCTGCATAACCCGCCACTAACTTGGGCAAACTTCTCATGACAATTAGCACATTTCTTCTTGTCTTCTGATTTGGCATGTTTGTAGCAAAACATTTTATCCTTGCATACGGCGTGGACATAGCTGCCACAGGATTTGATACAACACTTCGTGCGTTCCCTTTTCTGGATGCTCACTGTTTCGATAGCTTCTTCTTTCCTTGACATCAATGCACCTTTTACCATTGCATTGGGTTCGTGATCTTTGCATTGCAAAATTTTTCCAGTAGTAGAACCGGTCATCTTTTCCCACATAAGAGAAAGATCTGCCAACTTTCGTGGGGCATCATTCTCCAAGTCACCCTTGACTTTCTTACGAGATCCTCTCGACTCATAAAATGATCTGTCTTCATTCATTTCTGAGAAAACCCTTGCACGTGCTAGTTTGTGCGCTTCCGCAAGGGATCGAGGCGTTCCAGTATGTACCAACATGAAAATCGTGTCGCTCAGGTAGTCACCCATAATCCTCAAAAGCGTCGCTGAAGGTTCTTTGTTGAGAACTACCTTGCCATCCTTTGTGTAGACAATTTCACCATTATTGTTAACTTCCCATACTGATGCATAGACCTTCAAATCCTTTGATTCTATTCCTTCCAAATAATCCACGAGATGCCCATCAATGACTTCTTCCGAAAGGTAAATATTCGTAATAACATTGTTGTATGCATTGACGAGTTCCCTTGTCCAATAATCCACAGATCGTTCAAAACAAATTTCGCGATGCACAGCGTCGAATGCCTCATGATGTAATCCTTCTTCCACTAATTTCCCAGCTTCATTCCGCATCCTAGGGTAAATTTCCATTAACAACGCATGCTGCTTGTCTGAGAGCACTATGTTGCTGAAATCATCTTTTCTTTCAGATGGGGTGTTAGACAATTCCCCAATCTTGGATGAAGTCAAAACGTCAGGCTTTTGGCGTTTCCTTTCAGACAATGGCCTTTCTTGCACGTATTCACTTTTTTCCACCCATTCCTCATGCTTCTTGTTCGACCATTTAAGCCTGACATATTCTTTACCCCGAAATGTAACATAACCAGTCAATTGCTGGACTGTTATATACGACGATTTTTTCCCAACAAAAGCACATTCATCTCTCTTAATACGACTTTCTTCAAGCACAAAATAAGGACTATTCTCCCTTAGCTTTGCAATGACTCCAGTTATTTTTTTACCCTTTTCGCCGTATGGCGATATCTCGTCTACAGGGGAACACTGTGTAACGTCCTTTCGCCATTCACCGTCGTCTTTATCACCATCCCAAAATGTTATTTTCTTTTGTTCGAAGAATTGGTTCCGAGTCGTCTTGAGAATTGTGCGCTTGTGATGTTCCTGTTCCCTAACATGCTTCGCGTTCATCCGTTTCATCTCAAGTCGTCGTTGACGCCGCAAATATTCCTCGCCAACCCCCCGTGGTTCCATGGCCACAATTCGGCCGTCGCGGGTTGGATTAATGTGTTGATTGTTCTGTGTGACGACTGTCTAGCACTATTGATAAATGGGTGTGTGTGGTGGTGTGCTATGATACCGTGAAGCATGGAAAGCAGAAGACATCATGTTACACTGTAAAGAAGTGTCGCTTGATGCGTGGCTGAAATTTGGGCACGTGTGGCTACGTAGGTTGTACTTATTCCTTTGTATGCCGGATCGCACTCTCGCGCGTCTTCTCGTTTGTAATCACACTCTTGACCATCTACCACAAACAGGAGATTTCGAAAACAATAACGAAATGTCGAACGAGGGTCCTCCACTTATATCCAACAAATAATGATCCACCATGGCGACAAACAGCGGGTTGAAAATAAAATTCTCAGGCACCACTCCCAAGGGAATGGTTAACAAGCCTGCAACTCTACCGATAACGCTAGAGCTGCAATTAGAAACAAGCACACCCATCGATATGATGAATGAAATGATTCTTGAAGGCTTCAAAGTCAAGAGAAATGACAGAGCAAATTATCACCCTGAGTTTATGGTCGGATTTCCTCCAAAACTGATTGATATAACGGGGAAGCATGTTGTTGGAGATTTATCCTTGCGATCCAACGAAAATGTAATTGTCCGTATATGTCGTAGGGAAACACCACTTCGACCGAAGAGAAAAGCAGCCGAGGTCGCCAAGTCTTCCTTTAAGGATGCACTCAAGGCCCAAGACGCAATGATCAAACGTAATCTGATCAAACAAAAGAAAGTATCCACCTCGAAAATACGGATAAGTGGACCAGGCTATCGTTTATCAGACGGCAAAGATGTTACCAACACCGCTAAATCCAATAATCTATCTCCGAAAGAGATCAAGACAGAAGAATTCCGCCGTACATTATCTGACCATACAACTTTTTACCCCTCAGGAAAGAGAAATCACTTACAACCAAAAAGATGTACTCTCGTTTTAAAGAACAAGGATGACCTATCGTCGTTCTTAGTTCAGGCTTTCAACAAGGGTAGTGGTGGGGAACCGTTCAAGCAAATACGAGCAGTATACAAAAAGGCCCTGGCAAATATGCAGGAAATTTCCCAGGCACAAGCTCGTGTACATGCTGCAACAATTGGTCAGTTCTTTATGGCCCCTGTGAAGAGTGTCGAGGTTGATGCCGGAACGATGTTGGGATCGACATTCCACCAAATAGGAGGAGATGATTGTGTGTCCCACCAAATTACTTATGGAAAAGAGATGTCGAAGACGGGAGGGCAGTACATCGACAGAGTAGACGTTTTACCACTGGACATTATAAAGAGTGTCATTGAGAATGCTTACACGAGCAAAACTGATGACGACGATGATTTCGACGATGATGACGATGACGACGGCAACGAAAATGTGATTGATACCGGAAAGGAGCTTTTGCGCCCTATCGCAATTGCTCAGACGATGCCACAACTGTTCTGGTCAGTAGTTTCCCACTGCAGACCGTCCTCAGAATCAGAATATTACTTACCCGTGGAAGATATGCTCCGACAACTTCTACCACACTTAGACTGGTCTTTTCTCAACCGTGACGGAAGACAACGATTATTGAGTGAACAAGCAAGAGAAAACCTTAGGCAACAAAAGATGACAAAGCTCAATCCCGATGAATGGATGCTTGTTACGCCGACGGAAGACGACGAAAACGAATTGATTGAGTGCATATCATGGGATGAAGAGGCAAAGGAATGCAATATGGCCAGAGCCTATAGTACCTTGATGATACGTTCCAAGTCTGAACCATGTTGTTTAAATTGGAGACAATTAGCAAACACGGACGCCAAGTATTTATACGACAAACTGATCCGGGAATGCGCGGAATCAGCGATCGAACCACCTTCACTGAAGTCAGTCGAAACATGGATAATGGTCGCTCGGAACTTTTCCATAGATGAGATTGTGAATGAAATCGTTGGTACGGATGAAAACATCTTTGGATTGCTAGAGGCACTCCATTCAAATACTCCTAAAGACTTAATTACTTACTGGGGTCGACATCCAAAATTGTTGTTGAAGACTATGGGAGATCACCCTAAAAATGATGATGATCTTTTTCATGACCGATACAAGGAACAGGATGTAAGGCGTTGGATTAGTCGAGCAAAGGTTGCAATAAAGATATGCCCCTGGCTTGATGATTATTATAGTCAGTTTAACAAGTAAAGTCTTCTATTTATGTTCATATTTGTAATTTGGTACATGTGGAGTTATTATTTGTTAGACATGCTTATGTTTTCACAATGTTGAGTTCCAGTGATTAACTCCATCAATGGGTGAATTTCCAAGAATGACGCCGTGAAGTATGGGTGCATTCCATCCACAACCCTTGCTGCAAAACATGTGCGAGATGTTGTTGAACTTTTCACTTCCGCTTCCGGCAGGCTTTTGTGTACTTCCACAACAACCAATAATGATTTCATCACACCATCAACGTTTGAACTTCCACAACAACCAATCATGATTTCATCACACCCTCAATGTTTGAATACTCTTTGAATATCCTCTGGAGATTTGTCCTATTTGTCAAGTAATGAATGATGAATTGAGTCTCAACTTGTCACAGTTCCGTCCAAAGTTAGATATATATACACCCACCCACATGTAACGCAATAAAATTGCTAAGCTGGTCAGCTTTAGCAACGGTTGAATTCCCAAGTAGTCCGCCGCAGCATGCAGTTCAAACAGAGCGTTTTGGTCTACATCAACCATTACAGCATACTCCTCCTGAACAAAATCGCGTATTCTCGTAGATGTAAAGGGGGTGACGATTTCTCGCACTTTAGAAGACAATAACGTCATCAACTCGTAAGTTATTGATTCAATTTTCATTGTCTGTAATATTGTAACGAACGAAAAATTGGAAAAAACTCACTCGGGTCTCGTTTGTAACATTCCATATATTTAACGATCTCAGCCAAAACAAATGAGTTAATCGCGTAGAGCGGAATCTCATGCACTACCTCACCGCCATTGCCATTATTTCTGTCCGTATCACCCCCATCTGTACTGTCTTCGGTGTCAAGACATAGATTAACGAAAAAGGAGAGTGTGGCTATATCACTTGGAATTTTATATCTTTTCCCTTCTCTACTTATCTGAGTTTCAGCATCGTTGAATACCCGCATTGAGACAATCGGTGAGAATTCGTTTGTACTGTGGCCCCCCGCTATACTACACAATCTCTAATCTCTTATTGCACTCACCAAGGTAACAGTTTGTATAGCATTATCATTTTCCATCATTGCTTGCTGGTTGACGAAGTCGAGCTGGGCGGTGGACTGTTCTTAAATCACCACAATGTGGTGTGCAGTGCATTGGGGTAGTTTTTGGTTGTAGTGTTTAGGGTCTATGCTTGGGCTGAAATTTTAGACAGTGTGGTCACGTGACTTTGTAACGATTCCTACATAGACGTAGGTATCAATATAAACACTAACTACTTGCAGGTGGGTTACACTTACTCTTTCACAAATATCTACCGTAGGAAGTATTCATACAAACAACTCCTCAAGTACATCAATACCAGGAGATTTCAGCAACAGACACAACAAATTATAGTTGTCTTTGAAACCTAGATGCACATCCTTTTTGATAGTGGTCCACAAGGTGGAGACATCACTTATAATGATAGCATTGTAATAATCTTTCGAATCAGACAGCTTGCGTGAAAGATCATGATATGAACAGACGGTAACAAAATCCCGAAGACACATTGAAGATGCATGATAAAAACATAACTTGAGCCATACCAACATTTTTGAAATTTCCTGTGTTTCCCAGCGGTCTTTTGTGACAATGAGAGTATGCTTTACATCACGTTTGTCGATATGAAGTTTTTCTTCCTTCAGAAATAATATGATTGAACTAATGATTGTTTTCCAATCTGTTTTGTGACAATTAAGTCTGTAGAACTGTGGGTTGGACGTGTGCGCTACCAAACGAGGCTCAGTAGAATCAAAAACATAGACTTTAGAAGTCATTTGTTCCATTGCTTCAATCCACTTCTGCGATGTCATTCGATTGCGATTTCTCTGTCCATTCAAGCCACTTACGAAATGGCAACAGAATGCAGAATCATTGGCGCCAGGGGCAAAGAAAAGTGATCTCTCTGGGATGAATTTTGATTTGAGATGAGCTTTGACAGAGCATCCTTTTTTTGTGCAAAAGCGGTCGTACATGCCGAAGCCATTTGCTCTGCCTATAATTCCGCAGCAACGATCCAATGTAAATGTTTCGTTGATATGAACAATACCGACATTCTTGCTCTCGAAACCCTTAGGACCTCCACTGTAAGGGAATATTCCAACTGCAGCGTACGCTGCCTCTCCGATGACACTCCCTCCTGCAACGACTGATTGACGAGCAGCTCGCTTGTCATGTAATGTGGAGGTAAGTGTGATTTTCCAAAACTTTTTGCTGCATTGCGTATTAGGATTTGGATTATCGATCACGATCGTGTCACTTGTTTCCTTATTAACTTGTTTCTCCTTGTGTTCTGCATTACACGAAGTTTGTTGTTCGATGACGGTCTTGTCACTTGTTTCCTTATTGAGTTGTTTCACCTTGCGTTCTGCATTACACGAAGTTATTAGTTTGATTGTTACTGTAATTTCGGCACTGTCTTCAATGGAGTGAAACATTTTCTCATGCATACTGCGGCGATGGTGGCGGAGACCGATGGTGGCGGAGACCCTAAATGGATGGTTTACAATGTTATTTTTTGATATTTAGTGTTGGCGTTGGGCGGCTACAATACCATAATATTTTAGTAATTTACATGGTGGGGCTGAAATTTTGGTACATGTGGCCACGTGTTTTATATTGAATCCTACGCGAGTCGTAATTAATGTTTCATGTACTACAAAAATCAACAATATGTTAATATTGTTTATCTTGAGTCATTTTAGATGTTAATATCATGTGTAGCGTATGTTAATATTGTATATCTAGATCTAACATCCAAAACCAATTTTCTACGCAAAAGTTTACGAAGTGTGACTACTACCTACATATCTCTTCGAGATTGTTGGATTCCGATTTTTATTAAGTACCATTTTACCTTTGGGAGGAACAATATTGCAATTGTACCATAATCTATATTTTTCTGTGAAGGAAGGTGTAACTGTATATTTCTTCTTTGTTAAGTCGATTACCTTCCCTGTTAAAACGCCACTGGCCCCATCAATACCTAAGATATAATATTTTAGTAATTTACATGGTGGGGCTGAAATTTTGGTACATGTGGCCACGTGTTTTGTATTGATTCCAACGCAAGTAAAAATTAATGTTACATCTTCTACGACAAACAAATATAAATATAATATGTCCTTCCAAGACATCACATTCAAACAGAGGGTGGCGTTGGGTGGCTACACTATGGTACAGTAGCTTGTGTCCGATTTTAACACCCATGAAATGCATCAATTAGTGGACATTTGGTGTCAACGGTCAATTGAAACAAGAAGAAAATGAATTTGACCTGTAAAGTTTGCAAGCTTTCATCCATTTACGACGCCCCTCAAGAGGGTACAAAGTATGATTATTTAAGCTGCAGGGGATGTAAAACAGAATTCCTCTGCTGCGCCGATTGTGAATTACAAGTTGATCTCGGAAATAGAACATTTGTGAGATTTGGACGGACTCCGGTCTCCTATATGAGACAACATTTTAGGGTTGCACACAGACACACGTTAAGCGACAAAGAGATCCCTACACAAGATCATCAAAAGGTTAAACGACAACGTGTAGAATACGCAGAGGTTTATTCTCATGAAGATCATGACCTGGTGGACGAACACGATATCTTTGGAGTTTCGGGTGGGTGCGGTTATGACTGCAACGGCATGGGTGATGTTAACGAAGATGATACTGGTGATAGTCCATCAACAGCGGAAGATTATATGGATGACAAAAATCTGTTCAATCCACTCCTCATACAGAATGAAATGGATAACCAGCTGACGGAATGGGATGATATACAAAACAAAATATTTGAGTGTTATCACGATTACATAATGTGTGACCTGGATCCGAATTCTCCACCTATGGAGGAAGTATCCCCGTTGGATACTGACGAAGATGTTGCTGACAATGCTGACATGCTTGCTATCACCGCATGTGAGGAAGCTGATAATTATTACAGATATGACGATTTTTCGTTCTTAGACACTCGGGAAGAACATGATAAGTTCGTAAGAAAGAATAGTCTTCGGAAGTGTCACTGTCAAAACCAGCTGTATTTTTATCAGAAGTATTTCCAGAAGGCTAAAAATAATTGTGACAATACAGGGGGTTATCGTGGTTTGGTGGGAAGGGCGAACGTCGGCAATCGTGAGAACGTGCACATACTTGTGGGCGAAAGGGAGGCACGAGTTATATTCAAGTACCATCACATCATCATGAAACTTCCCGGTGAATACAAACAAGACTTTGTGACATATGACAATGAGAAATTTGAACTGTTCGGATTGGGGTCCATAAATCACGATAATGTTATGACAAAATTCCCACGTGAAATGAAAGAGGTTAAGAGATTTTTCACAAATGGCGCGCACTCCATCATGAAGAATTTCCCTATTCCGGAGGTATTTAACATAAACAATCATGCATGTGTCAGTTTGCAAGAGACGATTAGAATTATGGCTGGCCACCATGGCTTGTTTGGATTTGCCTGGGATGGTCGAACAAAGGAGCCCAACAAAGACGGACTGAATGGTACCCAAGCAATGGCCGACCTCGTCAATGACATAGTTGATGCCATGAAAATGGATGGATTATCGGATGAGTCTATTCGTGAGACAAGTATTGGCTGGGTGTACTTTTGGAGTGACTCGTTCCTTCGATGTTTTGTTAAACAAAAGGATAACAGTGTCTGGATTATGACCGCAACCATTTGCCCTCCACTGGAGGAAATGAACAGTGGCAAATACACACATGTATTGGCAATGGGGAAAAGTACTGAGGACCACACACCTGTCATTGAATACTACCACAGAGAGGTCAAAAAATTGATGAAGGGATTTCTTACCTATTTCGGAGTCGCAAATGAAATTCGACGTATGTCGGTCGGATTCCTATTCCACTCGTCTGATAGACCAGAAAGACAATTTGTCACTAACACAAGGAAGGAGGGCCATTTCGGAAAGTGCGCCAATTATGCGTACTGTGTTGACTTCGACAAACTACCAGCATGCAAGGAATGTTACAAAGAAATCACTTCCAAAATTCTTGCCCGCAATCACATTTCAGAATCTCGCCCATGCAACAAATGTTTCCGATGGAATATTGATCCAAACGACCCATTTCAATCAAGTAGTCCTGTCCCAGAGAACTACCCTTTGGGACCAGATGAAATAATTTTGGAAGGAGAGACATTGAAGCCACCACGCACCCGTAGACCTGGAATGCGATTCATTGGGCCAGTGCTACTCACAGGGGAATTCATGGTGTCAGTTTGTTTGTTTGCGTATGAGGCAAGGAGATGTAATTATTGGTCGAAAGCAAACATGGAAGAATATCTGCGCACATGCAATGTTAGACAATCGCGGATCGAGCATATCGAAGCAGTGGTAAAGACAGACAAAGCCAATCAAACGAGATCGGGGGTTGAGGCTTTAGTGCCGATAGTATGGCTTCCAGAATACGATTGCTTTAAGAGACACAGATGTCCCATGGCGCCTATGCATGCGATTGCACATAACATGACGGCACATGTTATGGATTTTCATCACCAGATTCTCTCGAAGTGGAAGAAGTTTAATGAGTTCGTATCTTTTGCCAATAAAATTATATCACACATCGAATCTTTCAAGTTGGAATGGTGCAAGGTAAAAAGTCTTCCAAAGGCATCATGGATTGGAGAGAATAAAATGGGCTTTGTCCGTCTGTCTTCCTATTTGTATGGAATGTATTTCCTGAATGCAAAAATTAATTCAGAGCTAAGCATGCACGTCGCGGACATGAAGCGTATGATCAATGCTTACCATGCCCTTGTATCTTTGTTGATGTCAAAGAAACAAAATTCTGAGTATAATGCACGGGACCACATGAGACTGTTCATGTCAACTGCTCACTATGCACACCTAAATTTTGGTAATTTTTCAGATTCTGAGAAGGACGCAAATAAAAATATCAACCAGAAGTCGAACAAGAGTAATGGAAAGGCCAATGACCTTATGCAAAGCATTTCCAGGGAAGACATACTTGAGTTGCTTGATAGATTAGATATTCAAAAAGCCAGTGGCATGCAGACCAACAGAGCCAGACTTGGGAAGATGCCGATGAGTCACCTTAGGCAAAGACTCAAAGATATGGGTGCTGCAACTAATGGGAAAAAAGTAGAACTGCAGGAACGACTATTTAAAATGTTGCTTGGAAGGGATGTTGAGCTGACTGCAACGAGCAGTGTGATGCAAAATACTGACCAAGGAATAGCTATTAAGAACGATGACTTAGTATGGAATAAAGGAGCATGGCTTAGTTTCCTGGCTAGCATTGAGGACCAACAAGAGTACTTGGGTCCACTGACCTTAATCTGGTAAGTGCAGATTTTAGGTGGCTGCACTTGTCTGAAACGATATTTCAGCTAATCCTGAACACCTGCAGGGAGGCTAGAGACGAAAATTCTATACAGGATCCAAAATCGATCCTATGGGCTATGAGAAAATGCCAAATGTACCGTGAAGGAAAGATTAGGCTACTTCATAAGCTTTCAGGCATGGAATTTCTGAATAGGGAATATGTGTCTGTGTCTACTCGGCCTGATCGGTATAAAGGTTATCATGTTTTTCAAAATAAATCGGAAGTAGAGGATAGATTTAAATCAGGAAAACCTTTGTCCTGCTTTCGCCTAGATGGTGATTGCAATGCAGTCCATGTTGCATTCACTAGAGGAGAACCAGAACAAAGAGGAGATGAACATGAAGTCACTTTCCTATCATTTCGCTATCACACATCACAAATGTACACTCATGAGACAGGAATGCAGTTCTGTAGGTTTGAGTGTACTAATGAGGTTTCATCGGTTAGAAAAACAAGCTTGAATTTATTGGATTATGCACTCATGTTACCCTATTCAAAGATGGGTTTTCCATTCCAAAGACAGTTTACTCTCGTGTATTCTGATTGGGACGTTCTTTTGTGTGATAACAATGATCCTGATAGCAGTAAGGGACCCGTCTCAGTGCATTTCCCTTTGTTTGAATGTGATGTCTTGTAAGGAAATATTATATTTATATTTGTAAGTCGTAGGAGATGAAACATTGCGTAGGAATTAATACAAAACACGTGGCCACATGTACCAAAATTTCAGCCCAACCATGTAAATTACTAAAACATTATGGTAGTGTCAGCCTCGCGATGAAAAGAAAAGCATGCATCATATTTATTTCTATTTTACCTATTATGTAGCGTAGAGTCATGTTTCCCGCAAAATCCAACCCCGGGAATCTAAAGGGACAATGATAAAGGCGAACACAGTATGGGAAGTGGTTCTAAAAGGAAATGTCCGTCGAAATCGGTCATTAATGGGTGGTGGGTGATATAATCCGGTGGGTGTTTCAAGATGATGACCAAATCGCGCCAGAGTTTCTTTGGAGAATGGAAGTGCACGGTGCCCTCACATGTTTATTTTTTGATTGTCACTTTGTTATGTCACTTTTTAAAGTACTAGATCCTACTTAAGGTACCAGTGGCCACACGTGTCAAATTTTCAGCCGCGCAATTGATTGATATCATTTTTTCCATGAACAGCCACATCATAAATACTTATTCTTCCCGAAATGATTTCTCCACCAAATAATCCACAACCCGTGGTTTTTAACATTAATAATACTCACGGAAACAACTATGTTAACCATGGTGTCCGGTCACAGACACGAGAGACCACAGGTGAGGAGTGTGCTCAAGCGGGCCACGTGCTCGCTCATAGGTCACCTCTTCGTGAGGCTGAAAAGACGGGCGAATCTTCCACAACTTCGAACAATCTCATGGGTTTCCGTGAAGGGGACGACACAAACTCGCTCAACAAAGGAATAGGAACTAGTTCCAATGGCTCGCATTCACCCAACAAAGAGCGTGACCCGGAATACACAACAGACCCAAATCATCCGTCCATTGCTGCGCAAAATAAGATCGTAACAACCACAGACGGACTTGGTATGGTGGCAAGTGCCGCACCATGCAAGATCAGTGTTGAGACAAACAGGGAAGGCGTTGTTATATTGGATGGCGGACTCGTTCCATACAAAAAGGGGGGTCTCACTGTTGCACATGCAACAAAATACTGGTCCTATTATTCTCATATCCTTCCTGGCATAAACCGTACTAGCTTTCCGGCTGTTACAGAGGAAAATATGCATGATTTCCTTCAAAGGTTATGCTCAATCCGCCAAGATGTGGTCAGAATCGGGAAAGCTTCATTCGAAGCAGCCATTGTCGCAGCGTTCAATCAAAGCGGACACACTAGCAGAGGTCAGCCAATAACCAGCACTGCTGATGTTGAAGACCTTATCTGTAATTGGAAGGGAAGTGTCTTAAGTTGTCTCCAGATCAATTGGAGAAACATTCACAGTCTCAACACCGAGAACAGTGAATTTCTCAAAGAAACGCTTCCCATGGCAATTGTTGTGCATGGAGCAACTCATGATCCGCCGTATACCATCAGTGACGCTATCAGTGATAAGGCTGATACAAAAAGAAGGGTGTCGAATCATGGCTTAGTCAAACTTGCAAACTCTGCCTGTGTAGATGTAAAGAAGAAATTTCAATATCTTGAGGAAAAGGTATTTGGAATGTCTGTGAGAACCAAGGCAGGGGGCAAACAGCATGCACATGCTGATCATTATGAGATTGAAGTTTCGTTTGATAATCAGGCAAAAGGACGATCTAAGACATACATATTGGTGCAGAAGCGATTGTTCAAGGGAGGGCATTTTTCTGACATTAATCCACCAACTGAACAAGATCTACGAGCACATCTCAATAGTGGGGACGAAGTTAAGATCCTCTTACAAGCTGCTGTCTCAAGAGCAAAGAGGGCAGGGATTTCCCGGCAAGTGCTATCATCATGCATGGATGATTGCTATCGAGAGGTAAACTGTTCATCAAGCATCACTCTTCCTCCTGATTTGGATGATGTACTTGATCTAAGTGCGTCTATAGAAGGCGAGTCATCGTCAATCGACTGTTTCTCTTGGGATAAAGGGATGGAGCAACATACTCCATCGACAGAGAATCCCCCACAATTGGATGAATACTGGAGGATTCCGCATGAACAGCCTTTGCAGCTGGGGCAGTCTTGGCAGTGGCAGCACCAGCAGCCTCCAAATATAGAGTTGCGAAAACAGGTCCGGTGCATACAGCGGATGAAGCCAAATCAATTGAATGGGCAGGAGCAACAGTTTGAAGGGAGGGCTACGCAGCACAATGAAGAAATGATGCAGATGGTACACAATGAGCAGGAGAAGTGGATTGATCCCCATCAACAGGTGCAGCAGTCTCCACGGATAGTGCTGATGCAGCGGATGGACCAGAACCAGCAGACACAGCAGCCATTTCAGATTGATCCTAAGAATGATAATAAGGAAAACAGCAGAGATGGAGGTAAAACTGGCACAGAGCCAAAACAGCATAGTGGTCTACATCTACAACAACCACTTCAGATGGAGTCAGAGAAGCAGCAGACGACACTGAAACCTGCAGAGCCACAACAGCTGAGTGATCTACAGCTGTTGGAGCGATTGAAGGAACGGGTGCGTCGACTTGAGCAAGATGCTCAGCAGCGGGAACAACAGCAATTGCATATAGCTATGGGGCATGATCCAAGCCAGGATGGTCTGCATGATGAGCAACCGCAAGAAGCTCAGCGGGAGGAACGGCAGCAAACACAGATGACGACGGGACAGGGGACTAACGCACTTGAATTCTTTGAGTCCTCCTCCGAAAGACTGTTGTCTGGTCTGCAGAAGACCACTAATGGGTATTGTGAAGATGATGAATCGAATTCAAGTCTCGACATTGGAGATGAATCGATCAGTATGCAGCAGCAGTATCCAGTTCAGTCCATCCTTCATTCTAAGTTTGAATCAAATGGTCAGCAAAAGTACTTGATCAGATGGACGGGAGATCATAAAGATAGTTGGCAACCTAAAGGCAACATTACATCTGATGTCATAGAAGATTTCAACAAGAGAAAGGTTCAAGAGAAAGCAAACGAGCACTTGGCTAAGGTATCAGTGTACTCCATTCAAGGTATACTTTTTGCTATTTCCGTTTTGCCTTCATGTGTCACTCACATTGGATTCATTTCTTCTTGGTGAATTAGGATGCCATAGATAAGGTTGTTCATACCATCTTGTATTCTAATAAGAAACCAGGAAAGTCCAGGCTGTACAAGGTTCGTTGGGTGAAGGAGTACCCTGATGAATGGTTACCTTGTTACAAGGTTCCAAAAGGCTTAAGAGTCGCTTTCGAGAAAAGGAATGCCACTCGAAGAAAGGGGCAAAAGGATCAAAACACTTCGTCTGTCGAGACCTCTGTCAAGGCGAATGCCGTGGCTCAGCAAAATGAGGTAGAAGTATTTATTTTCATGTAGCATGAATGTAATTGTTCGACTAACATTGGTTATCTTCTTATATTTTGTGTGTTTAGGACGCAAAACGCAAACAGGTGTCACAAACACCTGCTGAAAAATCAGGAGAAAGAGAGTCGGTGGTGAGTGAATGATAAACTGCCTTTGTCTCCTGTATTACTTTTCACCTCATGCGTACAATTTTTTATTTCTTTCTTCTTCCCATGTTTTTGCACCGTGAGTACAGACGAGTGCCTCATTGTTTCCTTAGCACCCTCGCATTTGGCATGTAACGTCCTTTCCTTTTTAGCTTCATTACCAGGGTCTCAAAAGCGGTCTCGTGAGTATCTGGTGTACTAGTGTCGTATATTCACCTCTTCCGTCAAATTTGTGCTCAACATATGTACACTTTTCAGTATTACCCTTGTCGAATGTCTCGTGGTGGGTTCTCAAGCTGCAGGAAGATCATGTGCAGTATCTGCATGGAAGATATGATGGACAGTCCAGACGCTGATCTTGCTGACAGGCATGGGAACAAGTTAAAGAGAAGTAGACGTCAGATAATCGAATTCATGACGAAGCCAAAATCAAAATGTGTAGTAGATTGGAGCAAGTGTCACCATGATACCGCAGAGGGATTTCAGGCAGAAAGCGATTTCACATATCTGAAGAAGTCTTTTCGTGATGGAATGAGGAAGACTGGGAAGGCTGATTCTCTTCTTGACAAGAATTGCATGAAATGCAACAAACCCCTGCTTCCTATAGACGAGGGTGGCGATGGTGACTGATTATAGACATGAAACGTCTGCTTCCTTTCCACGAGTTTTGCGATAATGACTTATGATTGACGTTGAAGTTTGGAACATGTTTGATGACGCGAAGGGTTGAGTGGCCCATTGCCACCTTCCACATCACCGTTTGGTTGATGTGGACAATTTTTATGGTGTGGTAAAGGAATCCCAGTGGGTTTGAGTGGATCGTCACGGTGGACTAGGGAGCATGCTGCTGGGGCTGAAAATTTGTCACCTGTGGCATTTTGGTGGGCTCGGGGTGGTGGGCAATGTGAAGGGGTACTGTAGGCAAGTAGGCGTAGCATAATTTGTAAGCCTAAGCTAGCTTCCAGCTGTAACCTACCTACCTCCAGTAACCCGCCAGATCCCTCCCATACGTAGGAATCTCTACTTCGGCACAATTGTGCGAACTCCGGTAACCCTCCCGTACACTCCGGTAACCCTCCCGTACACTCCGGTAACCCTCC
>VFQT010002511.1_pt1 | contig 18646 bp, 18 predicted proteins | sample 3512381 | NCBI WGS metagenome assembly VFQT01 (sample SAMN10412376, study PRJNA504923) | tailings metagenome | isolation source: Relicate 2 Philex TSF3 active mining site | place: Philippines: Tuba, Benguet | collected 2017-08-29
ATGATTTTTTAGACTCTCATCGCCAACTAATAAATTATGAGTCTTTAAATAGTTAATGATCTGATTAGTATCTGAAATTGCTCTATAGTTATCAACATTTTTTCCTTGAAGAAGAAGGTCAGCAAGTTGTGCATACCCAGAAAAGACATCAGTCAATGTTTTTTTTAATGTTTTCTTATCGTTAAAAGCATCCTGAGTATAAGCAAATTTAAAATTTTTTTGATTTGCCGTTTGTTCATTTAAAGGATATTCTTTGTTAAAGTATAATTTTAACTCATTGAGTGTCATATGATCTGCATTTAATCCAGAAGCTGGAGCTCTTCTAGTAGACATCTTTGTTTGTTCATCGCTTCGAGCTAAACTATCAATAATTTTTTCTAAAGCTTCAAATCCATTACTTTGATTATGTAGAAGAATAATCTTATCTAAAGCTTCTTTGCTACCTTCAACTTCTTCTGCGTTACGTGTTTTAACTTTAAAATAAGCGTCTAAAAAAATTTTTTGTAGTTTTAAACTATCTTCTGAATCATCATACTCGCCATTAGAATGTTCGTTAAGTCTCTTAAGAGCAGTATTAAGATAATCGACTGCATCTTTTTTATTTGATTCAACTGTAGTTGCCGCAGCTACTATGTCAAATTCATCATCAGCGCTAGCTGAAGCTGATTGAAGCGCATAAATTTCATCCATTGCATCTTGAATCGATTGTCCAAATTGATCTCTGAAGTCTTGAGCAAAGCGTGCAAAATTGCGTGGTTGAGTACTATAAAATTCTCTTACGGCATCAACTAAACTTAAGGCTTTTGCTTTATCCTTGTTTTGAATTGCTGCTTTTAAATCTCTTGCTGCTTGGCTTGCTTGAAGGGCTGTTGACCCAGCAAGTAATGCGCATAGCGCCATACTTTTAATGAAAGTATTCATATGTTTTCTCCTTGTTTTTAATTACATAAAAGACTGTATTTAACTACAAGTATGAATAAGTTATTTTCAATCTGTCAATAATAAAAAATAGGTATAAAAAAAGCCCCTGGTTTAAAGGGGCTTAATTTTGGCTTGCCAAATGTAAAAGGTTTCAAGCATATCTTCTAAGTCTAGATTTTACGCTAAGGAAGAACATTTAGCATTTTTAAGTTATTAATATCTGCAGGTAAGTATTTTGAATCTATAGAGCCATAAACTTTAAAGGTTTGATCTACAATATTATTAAATTGACGAATAATTTGATCGTAATCTGATTTTATAGCAGGATTTTTTTGTGCAGTACTTGCAAAGTTACCTTGAGTGCTTACCAATAAATTATGAAGACCCAGGATTGATTGTTCTAAATTATTTAAAGCAGTTACTGTTGCTGCTGATGGGCACTGCTCAGTATTATTTGTTGCTGCAACAAGATTATTAATTTTATTAAGAAGTAGTGGAGCAAGTCCGTTTGCATCTTTTTCGTCACCAAATTTATGTGCGTTTAGCCATGCTTGGCGATTTTCAATTTTTGCAGGAGATCCTTCAAATGAACTGTCCCCTTTAAATGCTGTTTGGCAACAATCAACAATTAAGTCCATCATACCGCTTATAAAGCGAGGATATTTTGATTCATCTTTTAAATAATTTGGATCATTTCGTCCTGATGTTCCATCGGCAAATGTTAAAAATAGAGCTTCATCATTGCCACCTGTTAACCAGTCAAACCATCCAGCACCAACTGTTGGGTTTAAAGTATCGCGCAATGAACTAAGCGGAGTTCCAGATTTTGGGTTTAATGTTTTTAAAACACTTTGCAATTTTCCTGCATTTGCAACAATTGATTGTTGTGTTGGATTTGCATCAGCAACAACTCCCCAGCCATTTAGATTGGTGTTTCCTGCAACAGCTACAATTACTTGATCATAAAAACCTCTTAAATAAGGAAGGTAACAAGTAGCAGGGTTAAAAAAATCTTGCGCTTTTTTTAAAGTTGCTGCGTTGTTTGAATATTGAAAAGCATTGGTATCAGAACCATATTGTAGCGATGCTTGAACGAATGGAATGATGTTGGCATCAAAAGACCCAGTTGCAGAACTTAAAGTATCAAGCGCAGCACTTACTGTTTTTTGCGCATTTACATCAACTGAAGCTTGAGAATGTTGTTGTAAATAGGTAATTGTATCAGCTGCATTGAGTCCTTTGTTATTCATTAGAGAAGTAATATCACTAAATGTCATATTAAATTTCTTTTCAAAAAGCGTATCAAGCCCTACGTTGTATGTTGCAAAATTTTGTGGTTGTGTTGCATAAAAAGATTGAACTGCAATACCATCTTGTAATGTTTTGACTAAATCAGGTGATGGGGATGCAAGATCTGCTTTTAAATCTCTAACAGCTTGTGAAGCATGCATCTTAAATACAGGTGTTCCTGCTAAAAAAGTGAGCGCTATAAACAGCGCGTATGAACTATTTTTTTGCATAATATAAATCCTTTTTATTTATTACTTAAAATGAAATTTGAGCTTTGCCCCACAGACCCCATCTATTAAGTGAGGCGTTGTGTTGCGAAAATTCATATGATGCGCCAATTTCAAAGTTGCGCGGTCTTTCACCTTCAAAAAATCCGCCAAGTCCGGCATGAACGGTGGTAGAAACATACGCAGGGTGTGCTGCTGAACTAAGATCTATATCTGATTCTTGAATAAAACTATCTGATGCAGCTTTAAGACCATCTAATTCTGTTCCAATCGATCTGAAGGGATTGCTTGTTTGTGCAGTATCTGGTATTAAAGCTGCAACCATTGGGCCTTGTTGCCAGTTGTTTGCTAATGTAATTTCTTCAGATTGACGTAAATTGGTGGTAAATCCTACATTCATATGTAATTTATCGGCCACGTAATGGAATGCTGTATCAAATTGAGCTGCAAGACGCGGAGTTACCTTTGCATCTTGTGTCATTAAATTAATACCAAAACTTCTGCTATTTAAAGTATTAGCAACTTCACCAGCTCTTGCTGCACCGCTGGCAAACATTGATAAATATCTGCTCCATGGTCCATTACGATACAAGTCAAAGGAGCGTTTTTGAGTGTTTTCAAAAAGGTATTGTGATTCTGCTGCCCATTGTACCCATAATCTGCCACTTGCCATTTTGCACATATCAAATTGGCCGCGGTTACCAAATAAGATTCCTGCATGTCCGTTGTTGCCAAGCATTGGTTCAAAAACATAAACGGCTTTTGGTTTGTTACTTGTTGGAAGTACTGCACCAATATAGGTGGTCATATATAAATTTGACCAATCAACACTATCATAACCAATGCGTAAGGTCATATCACCAAGGCCAGTTTTTTTCTGTGCTCCATCTATTTTGCCATAACTCATGGCTTGTTGTCTAAAAGCATCGCGCATAGAAGTTACGGTTGTTGCTCCTTGAATACCTACCACTGCACCTGCTGCTAGTGCTGCGGCTGTTAAAGAATTACCAGCGCCACCCCCATTATTTTGTATTGATTCAGAAAGTCTTAAATCATTGTTTACATGAACCACAGGCATATCTAAAGAGCCCCAAAAATATTCTCTAAAATAGCTGCGTGCGCTAAGACCAAAACCAACTACAGTGTGCACAGGGTCCATGGTTAAAGTGCTTGCATAATTATAATTTAAAAATGAACAGTTAAAGTTGCCTACTTGAATATCTTGTGCTAATTCTTGTGAATTTAATAATCCAACTCCACTTGCGCTATTTGAAGTTGTTAGTGTTTTTTTATTATTAAATAAGAAATAGCGGGCTAAATCATCATTGTTGGTTGATCTACTTCCAAAGACGTATGCTTGAAGACCAATTTGTTTAAGAGCGCGGCCGGTTGAATGTGCGTCTTCAATCAAGGTATTATGAAAGGCAAGATGTTTATAAAATGGATTGATTGAATAAAAACTGCGCGAAACATCATTTGCGAGTGCTCCCGCCATAGTAGCACAACTTGCCACTAGTAAAAGACTTATTCTTTGTATCTTTTTCATGCAACTCTCCTTGTTTTAGTTTGCAAAAAACTTTTTTCCCCTCTGCTTTTTAGGCGTATACTGTTGTACACTACCATGGCTTAAAATTAAAAATCAACCATTTGAAATTCTTATTTTTTTGATTTTATTAAGGTAATACGATAGCTTTTGATGTGACATATGCAACCGCATGAAAGGTATAAAGAATGATTGCACGGGTACGCGGAACGCGAGATATTATCGACACACGAATGTTTAATTTTGCTGTTGAGCAGATTACGCGTATTCTTAAACTTCATAATTATCAACAGATTATAACTCCTGTTTTAGAACCACTGGAGCTTTTTTGTAGGTCATTAGGAACAGAAACTGATGTGGTTAGTAAAGAGATGTTTATAGTGCAATCTTCTTCTGTGCAAGATGATGATGCAAAAAATAGTATTTGTTTACGCCCAGAAATGACCGCTTCCATAGCTCGTACCTTTGTTGATGAAAATATTCAAACAGTGCCGTGGAAAGTGTTTTCTATAGGGCAGTGTTTTAGGTATGAACGTCCTCAAAAAGGGCGTTACCGTGAATTTTATCAGTGCAGTATAGAACATATTGGAACAGCTTCAGTTGCTCAAGATGCCCAGATGATTGCCGTTTTAGATTACCTTTTTGGACAGCAGTTTAAATTGGTTAATTATGCAGTTCATGTAAATTTTTTAGGAACTCCAGAAGAACGTGCTTCTTTTAAAGAAGTACTTGCTGTGTTTTTAAATCAGCATGCAGAAACATTGTGTGCTACCTGTTTAAAGCGTAAAGAGACTAATATTTTACGTGTCTTTGATTGTAAAAATGAAAGCTGTAAAGCAGTATATCGCAATGCTCCTCTTTTAACTGATTCATTACAAGAGGCTTCACAAGAAGAATGGAAAATATTACAGCAATTATTGGGTGCTCTTTCTGTTTCTTTTATTCATAATCCTTTTTTGGTGCGTGGGCTTGATTATTACAATAAAACAGTTTTTGAATTTGTAAGTGCCGATCTTGGTGCACAGTCAACGTTTTGTGGCGGCGGCAGGTACGATAAATTGATTGGTGAAATTAGTGGCAAAACAGATCAACCGTCTATTGGTGCAGCGATTGGTATTGATAGATTGTTGATGCTTTTAGAAAATGTAAAAAATCAGTTACCTGTGTTATATGATCAACGCCTTTCTGTTATTATTCCCGTTGCTTCTGAACAGCATACACTTGGATTGCTGTTAACTGATGCCTTGATTCGTGCAGGAAAAACGGTTGAAATGCTTTCTGATGGATCTTTAAAAAGTATGATGCGCAAAGCTGATCGTATGGGGGCTAAGTATGTTCTTATAGTAGGAGAACAGGAGATGCAAGATGGAACTGTTCTTATTAAAGATATGCAAGCAGGTAAAGAAACGGTTGTTAAGCAGATTGATGCAACAAAATTTTTATAATAATTTTATTCAGGGATAAAAAATCCATCGGCGCCTTTTGGGCTATATCGTTTCTCTTCTAACTGATTATCTAAAACGTCTACTGCTTGTTTATATTGTTCAAAAAGTTCCTGTACATAACTTGTATAATTAGTTAGTGCTGATATCATAGTTGTATGAAGATTTTGCAATCTTTCTGTATCGATTTCTCCCGGAATATATCCAGAAGATCTTCTGCGTTCAGTTTGTTCATAACTTTTGCGTCCATGGTGAGGGTGTAAAGATGCCTCTGTTTTATGGGTAATTAAAAAACTAAAAATAAGTAATTGTAAGACAATTTTTTTTATGGCCATAAGCCATCCTCCTTTTAAGATATTTCTTTCTTATGATAAAAAAAGAAGTAAATTATAATCAATAATATCTAATTTTTAAGCTTTATGAGTAGAAAAAAATGGAAATAGCGGTTGTACTTGCAGAGCGTCACTGTACTCAATGAAAGCAAGATTACCAAATGCTATAAGCATAAGGATTATACAGAATGGCACTGCTATTATAATGCTATCCACTTTATCAAGAAGACCACCATGTCCAGGAAGTAATGAACCAGAATCTTTAACTCCAGCACGACGTTTAAACCACGATTCTAAAAGATCACCAAGTGTTGCAACTATCGAAATTATAAAAGCTAATACAAGTAGCCAATAAGCTCCTTTAAAAGAAAAGTAACCGCCTGACAACCTGTATGCCATTAGTGCGCAGTATATTCCTACTATACCACCAATAAAGCCTTCCCATGTTTTATTGGGAGAAATTTTTGGTGCTAATTTATGTTTCCCCCAAATGTTGCCTGCAAAGTAAGCAGCTGAATCATGCACTAAAATAAGAATTATTAAAGGTATGCTTAATGTGTTTTGTGCAAAAAGAATAAGTATAAAAAGAGGTAAGGTTGGATAAAAAGGAGTTACAATCCAGAAAAATAATGTTTTGGGTGATACGAGTCTTGGCCATTCAACAATCAAAATCCATAAAGTGATAGCTATAGTTAAAACAGTAGGAGTCCACCATGGTGCATAAAAATATATAAGAGTTCCTAAAGCTAAAAGAGGAACTGCTGTAAAAAGTCGTTTTTTAAGATTTTTAAGAAAGTTTTGATCCATAAGAGCTTTCTAACTTTGCTCACTAAAAGCATTGGGGATATAGTTTATTAAGCGATTTTGATATACTAATGCTACATCAAAGCGATAAATATATTCAAGAGAATGGAGATGACGTTCCATCATAAACTGACGTGCTGCCGTAACAACAGAACGTTGTTTTGCCAGGGTAATTACTTGTGAAAGCTGAAAATGTTGTGATGCTCGTGTTTTTACTTCTACAAAAAGAACTATGTTTTCTTTAAAAGTTACAAGATCAAGTTCTCCATTGCGTGTTTTCCAGTTACGTGCCAGAATGGTCCATCCACGCTGTTCCATTAAGTGTGCCACTAACTCTTCACCTTTTTTACCGCAGGCAATGCGATCAAAAACGAGAGACGTATTTTTTGTCATTATGCGGTTCTTCTCGTTTTGCTGTTTTCATAAATGATGGAAAATCTCTATTCATTTTTGCAAGTACTGTTGACGCATCTTTTGTAAGGCCTTGTGCATATGCAAGTCTATATTCTAAATACAGAGCATCTGGTTTTAAGTTAGGTAATCGAGGAACATAGGTATTTTTAATAGTTGCAAGACGTCCTTGAGCAGCTTCGTATTTTTTATCTTTTAAGTAAAATTCAAAAATACCTAGTTCATGTTCATATAGTTTTCGATCGCAATGCTGTTGGATTTCTATTACTTGAGCAAGATATGTTTTATTACCTTTATCTTGGTAAAGCTGTGTAAGATTTCTGGTATCAATTGTTTTTGTTTGGCTTCTGTCTGAAGAAGGCGTTAAAAAGTATTGAGCAATAATTTCTTTATAAAGAGCATATTCAGCTTCTTTATGCGCTCCTGGATATAAAGTGCGAAAGTCTTCATACACTTCAATAGCATTTTTGTATGACATTTTTTTAAATAAAGTATCAGCTTCTTGTAATTTGAGTGTACGGCGTTGGGCACTGTCTTTGGTGCTGTTAAAAGCCTGTTTTATAACAATAAGTGCTTCATCATAATTCTGTAACGAAAGATAGCAATCAATAAGAACAGTAAGTTCATTAAACGGGATATCTTTATAAGATTTACGTTTGGTAATTTTATTGATCTTTTTTTGAAGAGCCGATTTTTCTTTGCTATTTAAAATAGGATCTGGCATAAGATTGGGTGATTTTTCAATAGCAAGTATTTTAAATTCATCCGGAGTTATTGTTTTTCCGACCATATTTTTTTGTCTATCTTCTTGAAAAGAAGATAGAGTCGTTTTTTCAGCAAGATGTTGCACTTCTATTGCATAAAAAGATGAATGTATAAGGGCCAGTGCGGAAGTTATAATAAGTTTTGTATATTTCATAAATACCTTTTATTGGTTCATACTTCTTCTACTTTTTGATACTTTTTTACAAAGATGGAGAATACCACATCAGCTGCAGTGCTGCAAGGCGGATGGTGGCATCATTAATAGTTCACACCTTAAAGATGTTTTGGTATGGTGTTTTAGATAAGGGCACATAAGGCATTAAGTCATTAAAGAAAGTGGTATGCAATGATAAGTAGATCGGTATGGCAAATGGTGGTTGATAAAGGTGTATTAACTGCTGATCAGCTTAAACAGTACCGTACTGAAGCAGCACAAGAAAAAAAGCTTCTTTATCGATTTTTAGTTGATGGTAAAAAGATTGACGCTCAGCAACTAGCTCAAATTTATGCAGATTATTTTGGATACCCTTATTGTGCGGCTATTTCAGATGATATGGCAGATCCTCAAATTTTACTTAAAGTCCCTATGAATTTTTTACGTGAAAATATTTTAATTCCTCTTAAGACTCACACCAAAGTAGTGATTGTTGTTGCTGATCCAACTAATCTACAGCCGCTTGATGAAATGAAGCTTGTTTACGGATCTGATGTTGAAATAGTTGTTTCAACGGAATCTACCATTGTTAATGCATTGAATCATTATTACCCCCTTGAAGGTGGTGATGAAATGATAGAAGATCTTGAAGAAGAAGCTGATATGTCAGAAGTTTCTTTTGGTGAGATTGATGAAAAAGATATTATGAGCGGAGCAAATGAAGCTCCGATTATAAAGTTGGTTAACTATATTTTATTTCAGGCAGTTAAAATGAATGCTTCTGATATTCATATAGAACCAGCAGAAAAAGAAGTTCGTGTACGTTATAGAATTGATGGTATTATGCATCTTTCTATGGTTCCACCAAAACGTATTCAAAATGCTTTAATTTCACGCGTTAAAATTATGTCTGGTGCAAATATTGCAGAAAAAAGAAAACCACAAGATGCGCGTATAGAAATTAAAGTTGCTGATAAAGCTTATGATATTCGTGTTTCTATTTTGCCTGCAAAGCATGGTGAGTCGATTGTAATGCGTTTGCTTGATAAAGAAAAAGGATTTGTGCTTCTTGAAAAAATGGGATTTAGTGACCGTGATTTGCGTACCGTTCAAGCGATGGCATCAAAACCGAATGGTATTATTTTGGTATCAGGGCCAACCGGTTCTGGTAAAACTACTACGCTTTATTCCATTCTACATAAATTAAATGAACCGACAGTCAATATTATTACAGTAGAAGATCCGGTAGAATATCAAATGGCTGGAGTAACTCAAGTACAAGTAAATGAAAAAGTAGAGTTAACTTTTGCTGCAGCACTTCGGGCTATTTTGCGTCAAGATCCTGATATTATTATGATTGGGGAAATGCGAGACCATGAAACATCACAAATTGCTATTCAATCTGCACTTACGGGGCATTTAGTGTTAAGTACTATTCATACTAACAGTGCTCCTGCAACTATTACTCGTTTAATTGATATGGGTATAGAACCATTTTTAATAGCATCGTCTATTGAAGGTATTATTGCACAGCGCTTAGTAAGAAAATTATGTGCAGATTGTCGACAATCATATACACCTACTCCTGAAATTTTAAAAAGTTTAGGCGTAGAAAAATTTGATGAAAAAGTAACTTTTTATAAGCCAGTTGGATGTCAAAATTGTAATAACTTAGGATATAGAGGTCGATTGGCAGTGTATGAAGTCATGGTTATGACAGAAGAGTTTGCACGCCTTACTATTGAGCGAGCATCAACAGATGTTTTACGCCATCAAGCAACCAAAGATGGTATGACGTTATTAGTGCAAGATGGTGTTGAAAAAATTAAATTAGGATTAACTTCAGTTGAAGAAGTTTTATCGGTCGCTTCGGCCTATACTCAAATTGATTAATAAATTATAATTATTTTTCTTCTTTTTAAGAAAGTTATTGTTATGAAAATAAAAATTTTTTGCTTATTTGGTTTTTTCTTAGGGATTCATGCATCTCAAAAATTTACAAATTTGCCTCCTGAACTATTAGCATTTGATGAATTTTATAAAAAATTAGATAAGGTTCCTTGGTGGGATCAAAGAGCTCCATTTAATAATTTAAAAAATAATGTAAGAGCATTCAATGTTTCTGATAGGCTTCATCTTGAAGCAATCATGTATCTTTTAGCAATTGATTTTAAAGACTATCAACGATATATTAATGTTAAATCTTTACAGAATCAGGAGCAGCCATAAAGGTGCGAGCTTGTGCTTCTGCACTAATGACTGCTTGAGCAAGTCGTTCAACTTTTTGTTTTAATCCTTCTTCTTGTTCTGGATTATAGAGCCATAGAACTTTTTTTTCTGCTAGGTCATTTTTAATAGCGGTATAAGTTGTTGCAGGCATGTGTGAACCAGTTAAATCTAAAAAGAAGCAGTATCGTTCAATAAGCCTCCAATATAAAAGATTGATTTCATTGTCATCGATGATAATGTTCTTTTCATACAAATTAGTAAGTAATGTGCCTATGTTTTTAAAAGAACGCCATGTCTCAATTTCGTCTTGTGGTGCCCATACTGTTTTATCTAAAACAGTACCAATAAAATTACCAATAGTGTATCTGAGTCGATCTGGCGTTGTTGCATGAAATTTTACTTTTTTGAGTATTTCATCTGATACTTCTTCAAAAAATCCAACAGGGTTTTCTGTTAAAACGGTAAATCGTTTTTGAAAGTTTTGCCATAATGTTTTTTTTATTTCTTTCCATAAAGATTGTTTATTAAGAGGCAGTACTTTTTCAAAATAAGAGCTGCTTGTTAATAATAATCTTTGCACTGCAGCTTCATTAACAAAAGGGCACGCAACTATTTTTTGATGAAAAAGATGAATAATACCATCATAAAATTCTAATGGTTGTTGTGTATTTTGAGCAAATTCAAAAAATTGCCTCATGTGAGAAAATGAATGTGGTAAAAAATGTTCGGTATATTCCGGTTTATTAAAAATATTAAAAAATTGTAATACTCCTTCTTGAGTAAATTCTATAGTGGGAGCAATTAAAGAAAGTTGATCTTTAGCAAAAGGAATAGTTCCAGAAGAAATAGTCTTTGTTGTTGGAATAGTAATTGAAATAGGGCATGAAATAGGAACATCAGTAGAAGACACAGTTTCTTGTTTGAGTCTTTTTTTCTTACGAGATTCTTTTTTTTCATGTGATGTCACAAATTTTATGGTAGAATCTTGCATAGTTATTGGTTTTTCACTATGACTAAAAGAACTGCTAAAAAAGCAAGCCCATAAAATGGTTACGTATAATATCATGGCGTATACCCTTTTTGTAAAAAGTAAAACAATGGCAGTCTATCATAAAAAAGAACAAGGCTGGTAAAAAAATGTTAGTGAGGGGAGAATAAGACCCATGGCATTATATATTTATCAAGGGTTTGCGCACAATGGGTCAAAAACTAATGGCTCTATTGATGCCACTTCAGAAGCTCATGCACGTGATCTTTTACAAAAAAAAGGAGTTTTGCCAACGTCAATTGTTGCATCACATAAAATGCAAACATCAAAAAATTTTTTAAGTACACTATTTGCACCAAAGGTGAGTGCTAAAGAAAAAGTTATATTCACCAAGCAACTTGCTGTTCTTTTACGATCAAGTGTGCCCCTGCTTCAAGCAGTTGAGCTTTTAATTGAACAGTTTAGTGGTGAGCTTAGAACTATTTTAATTTCCATTAAAGATGGTCTTAAAGAGGGTATTTCTTTTGCTGATGGGCTACGTCGATATCCCCATGTTTTTGAAAATATTTATGTTCAACTTGTGCGTGCTGGTGAAGCAAGTGGTAAATTAGAAATGATTCTTGATCGATTGGTAAATTACCTTGAAGGTCGTGAAGAGATGCGTAAAAGAATTTCTGGTGCTCTTCGAGGTCCACTGATTCAATTAGCATTGATTTTTTTAGTAACAATTTTTTTGTTAACTAATGTTGTTCCTTCACTGGCTGGAACATTTTCTAGCCAAGGTGCTCAGCTTCCTCAAATGACGCAGCTTTTAATGACCATGTCAGATATTATTATGGATCATTACATTTTATTAACAGTTTTAATTGGGCTTTGTATTGGCTTTTTTATCTATTGGAAACATACGACAGTAGGTTCGTATACATTTGATGAATTTAAATTAAAAGCACCTATCATAGGTTTTTTTTCTAGAACTAATGCAGTGGTTCAGTTTTGTGCAACGTTAGGAATGCTTTTAGAGGGTGGTGTATTGCTTTCTGAAGCCCTTGATATTGTGTGTAATATTATTGATAATCAAGTACTTAAAAAGGCTCTCCTTGAAGCGCGTGAAAAAATTATCAAACAAGGTAAAATGGCTCAGTATTTAAAACAAACAAATGTATTTCCTCCTATTGCTACTTATCTAATTAGTACAGGAGAAGAAACGGGTGAACTTGATACTATGCTGTTAACTGTTGCTGCAAATTATGAAAAAGAGTTAATAGAACGAGCTGATAATCTTTCTGCATTAATTGATCCTATAATGATGATTATAATGGCAGTAGTTGTTGGATTTATTGTAATAGCAATTGCGCTTCCTATGCTTAACATGGGTCAAGCGTTTGGTGTATAACATATTTTTATGAAAGGATTATTGATGATAAAATCATCATTACGTTCAGGGTTTTCTTTAATGGAACTTATGATCTATATTGCAATTGTAGGAATTATGCTTGCAGTGGTTGGACCTAACGTAGTTAACTATTTTAGTAAAGCTAAGTCTTCTACTACAGAACAAACACTTAAAAGTTTAAAGCAAGCAATTGAGCTGTATAATGCTCATACTAGTCAATATCCTGAATCATTACGTGATCTTGTACGTCAGCCAATGGATGAAAAAGTAGCACGTAAATGGCAAGGTCCTTATATTGAAGTAAAAAATGATGAACTTCCAGAAGATGGCTGGGGAAGAGAATTTATCTATAGTGTTGGTGAGCCAGGATCAGGAAGATCTTATGACTTATATTCATTAGGAGCAAATGGTGAAGGATCGTCTGAAGCTGAGTGGATTCGTCCATAACGTAGTAAGCGGTTTTTCGATTCTTGAACTTATTGTAGGAATAGCAATTATTGGAGTACTTCTTACTGTTGCTATTCCTGCTTTTAAAAATCAAACCCCGCAAGCTCGTCGAGATATCTTTTTAGAAAATATGAATGCTCTAACGCGAGAGGCATTAATTCGTGCATTAGAAACAGGGCGTCCTCATAGAATTGTATGCAATCTTGCTGCACGTACTGTTTATTTAGAAGAAAAAAAAGATGAAGTTACGCGTGATGGAGATGAACTTTATGAAAAAGTACAACCGCGTATTGGAGCAGTTGGAGAGCAAATACCTGCGACGTATGAATTTCAAAACTTTTATATAGAAGGTGTTGATGAATGTGCATCTCATGGTGCAGGAACGCGCATGGAAGATGTGTGGTTTTTTGTGTTGCCAGAAGGTTTAGCGCAAGAAGTTTTAATGAATATTATTGATCTTTCTCAATCAAAAGAAGGATTTCCAGGGTTTCCGTTTAGTCTTTTTTTAAATCCGTATCAAGTTCAATTTGAGATGACTAATGAATTGCAAAGATTATCTTAAACAAGGTTCGATTTTTTTAGAAACAATGCTGGCACTTGCAGTTTTAGCACTTATTCTTTCAGCTGTTTTTGCATTACAACTTTCTGTATTTCAAAGGGTAGTAACTAATACTTATAGATTTTCTCGATTTGTAGCAATGGGATCTGTATTTCAAGAAGCACTGCAAGATAGGGTTTTTGAAAAAAAGATTATGCATTATGAAAAAAAGATAGAAGATCCAGAACAAATTATCATACTTGATAGAGAGCCTGTTAATGCTAAAAGCTCTTTGGCACGATTTAAAAAACTTTATATACAAAAGGCTCTTGGACAGTGGAATGATACAAAAGGGAATCATCAAGAAGTGGTAGTTGATTTTGTTTTTATTCCTGAAAAGAAAAAAAGGGATGAACTAGAAGAGCAGCACAACAAGCAATTACCAAAGGGTCTGCAATGAATGTAAAGCCAGGATTTACGATTCTTGAAATTTTAATGGGGATTGTTCTTTTTTCATTAATTGGTGGGGTGCTTTTTCAAAGCATGGGGTTGATTTCAAAAGTTTTAAAAACAGTTAATTTTTTTATATCAGGTGATATGCGCAGTGCCGTTTTAGTAGAATTATTAGAGCGTGATTTGGCAGGTGCATGTGTTCCAAAAATAGTAAAAATAGAAGTGGATACCATAAAAAATAATGATCAAAAAAAAGAAGCGACTGAAAAAAAAGATTCTCCTCAAGAAAAAAAAGTATTAATTCCACATCTTTTTACCTATGAACATGATGAGCAAAATAATCTTTCTTTTTTTTCTTTTATTACAACAAATCCTACTGCTGAATATGCTACAGCAAAGAAGCGCCCTGTTCGTGTGATCTATACATTATCTCCTGACAAAGAATATGAAGGTGCATTTGTTCTTAACAGGCAAGAAACAGCAGATTTTATGAATAACGAATACACTCAGCAAGACAATCAAGATATACGTAAAGTTGCGGTTGTTTCTGGTATTAAAAAATGTACGTTTGAATGCATTGCCTTTGATGTAGAACAGCAAAAAGATATCAACAATAAAGCAGATCAGCAAAAAATGCAAAACAATACAAAAGATCAACAGCAAAAAAATAAGAAAAAGTATATCAAAAAAATTGTTAAATATAATCTATGGAATGCTAATACAGAAGAACCTGAAGAAAGAGTCAGAACGTTACCTTTGATTCCTGAATTTGTTCATGTTTCATTATCTTTTGTGCATACTGATTCTCTTGTGGGAGAGACGGTTGTTGATGTTTCTATTGCAACATTACAATCATTAGAAACAATTACTCTTGAAGACGTGCAGCCAGTTTCTTCAAAAAGTGATAGTAATGAAAAAGTAGGACATCTTTTTGATGAAGAAAGATTATCAGAAAGTTTAGGAGATAAACTTAATGCTTGGACCAATCAAGTACCACCAAGTTAGAAGGTTTGTAAGTTACTTATTGGGGATCATTTGAAAATTATTTTTATATGAAATTTCAGGTGTGTCATGCTGATGTAACGAAGCATCTAGGCTTAGAAGTTAGACCAAAAAAATTAAATTTGTATAAGTTATGGTTTAAAGGTTGATAATAGTATGACAAATAATGATATCAAACCAGGATTCATTTTAGTTTCTACGTTTTTGATGTTAACTGTTGCTATGTTAATAGTAACACGTATGTATTATAAAGGTTCAATGTATAATTTATACATTCCAACGGTTACTCAAAAAGAACAAGCGCGTAGATTAGCCTATTCAGGAATTCATATAGCAATATGTCAGCTTTCTTTGCATGATTCAGATATCATTTCTGATAGTAAAGAAGAATCGCAAGAAGCAAAAGAAAAAAAGAATACTCCAGAGCAAAGAAGAAAAAATTTACTTAAAACTCTTTTGCATGTTTTAAATAATTGGCAAAAATTTGTACTTGATGAATTACAAGATGGTGTAGATGGTGAAATTGGCATTTGCATTACCAGTGAAGAAGGAAAAATTCCATTACAAGGACTTATAGATTATAAAAAAAGAACTTTTTTAAAAAAAGATAAAATTGATGGAGCTGAAATTTTAAAAGAAGTTTTTGAAAAAGTAAGATTCAATAATCAAGAAGGTGATATTGTTCAAGCATTACAAAGCTTTATAAAAGATTGTTCATATACTTTTGTTGATGCTGCGCAACTGCTTTCCATTAAAGAATTTAAATCATTTCCTATCCAATTATTTTATGAACCATCTTTGAATTCAGATGAAAAAAAACAGTATTATTTAGCGGATCTTTTTACTTTATGGAATAATAATCCAACTATTGATCCTTTATTACTTTCTCCCTCTGTACGATTACTTTTAGGTTGCGAGTATCCTTCTGGCAAAACTGATATAGAGTCTGAACAAATTACTACTACAGCAGAAAAATTTCCTTTTTCGTATGTATCTTGGCAAAAAGATTGGGATACGTATTTAAAACCTATCTACAAACAGGAATATAAGTCTATTCCTAAAGCGTTTTTGCCACTTTTGAGTGGAAAATTTGAGCCTCACCTATTTTCTGTGCTATGTTATGGGAAAATTGGCCGCATAAAACAAAAACTTCTTGCTATTATTGAGCGGTCTTTTACCGATGTTGGAGAAGTTTTTGCAGTTAAACGAGTATACTGGCTTTGAGTGAAGGAAAAGAGTGCGTATAAACACAGAAACAAAAGTTGGTTTATTTGTCATTAGTGCGTTGGGCATATTTTTTTATATGACGTTTCATCTTGGCGTGTTCAGATTAGACACTATAAGATACCAATCACATATAGTTTATTTTAAGGATGTTTCGGGTCTTGCCAAGAAAGCTGATGTTAAGATTGCTGGTGTAAAAGTTGGATGGGTAGAAGATATTAATTTGGTAGAGGGTAATGCAAATTATCAGGCTCGTGCCGAAATTAAAGTCCATAAGAGTTATGTTTTACGTTCAGATGCACATGCTTCAGTTAGGCAAGATGGTTTATTAGGAAACAAATATCTTGAAGTTTCTCCAGGTGATTCATTACTTCCTCCACTTGGTGGTGGTGCTTCTCTTGCAAGCCCAGGAAGATCCCCAGCTTCAGTTGATGATCTTTTACAGCAATTTAAAAATATTGCATCAAATGTAGAAGATGTAACTGATGCCATAAGAAAATCAATAGCGGATCAAGATGGTCGATTAATGTTACAAGAAACATTTAAAAATATTCATCGTGCAACAGAAAAAATTGCATCGTTTAGTGAAGTGGCTGATAGATTGGCAACGCGGAATGAAAATGATATCAATGGTATTGTCAGTGATATTCGTGCATTTGCCAGTGATCTGCGTGAAGCAATGCCAACGTTTAAAGATGATATGCATCGTTTAGCAGAGCGCCTTGATACTAAAACACTTCCTATTTTTGAACAAAATGTAGAAAAGATTGGTAATACTTTTGGTAAAGATTTTGGTGGTATAGCTAATAAACTTGATAGTACAGCAGATGCTATTGAAGAGTTTGCATTACAAGGACGTGATACTTTAAGAAGTGCTGGCGCAGTGGTAGATAAAATTAATGACGGTAAAGGTCTTATTGGAAAATTGGTTAATGAAGATCAAACGTATCATGATTTAAAAGTTGCAGTTCAAGGACTTAAGAATTACTTTTCTAAAATTGAAAGTCTTGGTGTAGTTTTTGATTCTCATTTTGAAACAATGTATAAGCCAGCAGAAAATTTTGAATTGCGTGATTCAAAAGGTTATTTAGATATTCGTGTGCATCCAAATGAAGATCATTTTTATATTTTGCAAATGATGGGTTCAAATAAAGGAATTGTAAAACGTAAAGTAATAGATAAAAAATGGTACGATGCACAAAATTCAGAACTTATTCCTGCTCAATTAGCCTTGTCTGATGATAAAAAATTAAAGTATGCACCCCATATAGAAAAAACAGTCCGTATTCGTGATGGAGTTCAGTATGGGTTTCAGTTTGGAAAATCTTTTAAAGACATAGCATTTAGAGCGGGTCTTATAGAAGGATCATTTGGTGCAGGGATTGACTATGATATTCCTTTTGGTGCAGAAAATCTTAGATGGGTTACTTCATTTGAAATGTTTGATATGCGCGGACGTAATCGTATTGATGACCAACGTCCACATCTTAAATGGATTAATCGTGTCTTTTTCTTGAGAAACTTTTATTTTGATTTTGGTGCTGATGACTTTATTAGTAAACAAAATGCAAATACCTTTTTTGGTGGAGGTATTCGCTTTGCTGATGATGATATAAAGTACTTTATTTCTAAGCTTGGCTTTGGTAGTGGAATGGGCCAATAAGTTTATCGCCAAAGCTATTTTTAAGCTTAAATAAATTCAAAGACACCATTTGAACTATTTTCTATTTGTGATAAAATAATTACTGTTCAAAGTTAATTTTTTATGGAGGTTATATGAAAAAGTTATTAATTATAAGTTTATTATTGAGTGTAGTGGGGGTACAAGCTGCTCAAAATAATCATGCTTTACATGGATTAAATATCCTTGCAGACGTTGCTCTTAACGGACAACCTCAATTAGAAAAAGATTATATGGATCTGCCAACTCTCATTCCTTTAGAACAAGATGATATGAATATGCCACCTGCTCCAACTTTTTTTATACCAGAAGAAATAGAACATGGTGGTCATGAAGATTTAAGTGATCAAGCCCCTGGTGGAAAATGGAAACAACATCAGTGTAATGTATGCCATCAAAATTATTCTACGAAGTCTAGTTTAACTAGACACATGAGAATTCATACAGGAGAAAAACCATATAAATGTGAAGAATGTCTTAAAGAATTTTCTGACCCAAGTGGTTTGAAACAACATATACAAACACATAAAGCAGAAAAGCCCCTTGCATGTGAACATTGTGACTATAAATGTTTTTCCAACTCCGATCTAATTAGACATAAAAGGACACATACAAGAGAAAAGCCCTTTCAATGTGCACGTTGTGGTAAAGGGTTTGCTCAAAAGAGTAACTTAACCGCCCATTTAAACAGAAAGACTCCATGTGAAAAAATCTCTGGATTACCTGTAGCAGAAGAACAAAGTTAAGAAGAGAATGATGAAGAAGATATTGAGTAAGAAAAGTATACAATATAATAAGTAAA
>VFQT010002512.1_pt1 | contig 18645 bp, 13 predicted proteins | sample 3512381 | NCBI WGS metagenome assembly VFQT01 (sample SAMN10412376, study PRJNA504923) | tailings metagenome | isolation source: Relicate 2 Philex TSF3 active mining site | place: Philippines: Tuba, Benguet | collected 2017-08-29
ATGGTCTTTAGTCAATTTGCTCGCGGTGCCCGTTACGAAAAACGCGCGAACGAGGAGCTTGCATTTAAACTAAAAATTCTTGGTAAAGCCATTTTTGAAGGTCGCCAGGTTTTGGAAAGCTCTGAGGTTGTGCTTGTAGGAAAAAACTGCATCATTGACCCAAGCGCTGTGATAAAAGGTCCCACCATCATTGGTGACAATGTCCATATTGATGCGGGCGCAGTGATCGATAATAGTTATATCGGCAACAATGTAAATGTGGGGCAGGGAGCACAGGTGATGCTTTCTGTGGTGGGCGATGGCGCTTTTCTGCCTTTCCGAGCTGCCCTGTTCATGACTACCTTGATGGACAATTCCATGTTGGCGCAAAATACTTGTCTGCAAATGTGCGTGATCGGACGCAATACCTTTATTGGTTCCGGTTCGACCTGGACAGATTACAACCTGATCCCCGCACCCATCCGCGCCCGGGATGGGAATGGCAACTTGAGCATCTCGAACCGTCCGGTGTTGGGTGGGGCAGTGGGGCATAACTGTCGCATTGGTGCAGGCATGATCATTTATCCGGCACGCACTATCGAGTCGGATGTGGTCTTGGCGGCTTCAGCAGAGAGACGCGTTATTGACCGTGATATATCATTCGACCAGAGTGACCATCATAAATTGAAACTGGCTCACCTGCATCAAACTCCCTATCATCGTAACCGTAAAGCAGAAGTTGAGTCATGGTAAATGGATAGTTTCGCCTTCATTATTCACCCCATCGATCCCAAGCGGGATGTTAGCCGAAAGTATCCGTTTTTGGGAAAGGTGCTCACCGAGAAACAGATCGACTTTTTTTCCACATTTTTTCCTCCGGTTTACATTTCTGAAATCGAGGGAATCACCTCTCAGGCTACCGGAAAACAGATCAAAGGCTGGTTCCTTGCATGTCCGTATACTCCAAGGCGGATGATGCAGTTGCCTGAGCGCACGGTATATCGTAAAATTATCCAGACAGGTCACGCTGCAGAAAAACTTGGCGCCAATATTCTTGGGTTGGGTGCCTTCACCTCGGTGGTGGGGGATGCTGGCGTCACCATCGCCAAGGGACTTGATATCCCCGTCACTACAGGTGACTCTTATACCGTGATGATGGCGGTTCAAGCCATCCGTGAGGCGGCAAAGGTCATGGATATCAAGATGTCGGATGCGACGGTTGCTGTTGTGGGTGCTACTGGATCGATAGGACGAGTCTGCGCTGAGCTGATCGCTGGTGAAGCTGCCCGGACCTTGCTAATAGCCCGGGATGAGAAAAAACTTGAAGCATTGCAAGAAAAGCTCAAGGTCCAGACGAGAAGCGAGCTCTGCATCAGCACTACGATGGATGTGTTGAAGGATGCGCAGCTTATTCTGACGGTGACCAGCGCGATCCATGATGTCATTCGCCCGGAACATTTGCAGCCGGGAAGTGTGGTCTGTGATGTGGCCCGCCCCCGCGATGTTTCTGCAATGGTCGCGGCGGTGAGAGATGATATATTAGTGATTGACGGTGGCATGGTGGATGTGCCCGGCCCCGTTGATTTCCACTTTAACTTTGGGTTTCCAGAGGGCAAGGCATATGCTTGTATGGCAGAAACGATTGCCCTTGCATTGGAAGGTCGCTTTGAAGATTACACGGTCGGTAAAGACTTAACGTTAAGCCGTGTGCAGGAGATCACAGCGATCGCTGAGAAACACGGATTTCGGATGAGCGGGTTTCGTTCATTCGAACGCGAAGTGACTGAGGAACAGATTGAAGCCGTTCGTCGAAATGCCCGCAAAGGACGTGCTTACAAAGTAGCGCAATAAAAAATGCAATGAACAATGTTGTTTGTTCGAAAAGCAAAATTTTGACAAACAGCAGGAGGCTTACATGGGAACTGCTCGCCTTTTGGTAGTGGAAGACGATGTCGACATTGCCAACATGCTAAAAATCTATTTCACGGGTTTGCAATATGATGTTGATGTTGCCAACCGTGGACGTGATGCGCTGGAGAAGACCCGGCAGGTTTTGCCGCATCTCATCGTGTTGGACATCATGCTGCCCGACATTGATGGGTATGAGGTATGCCGTACGCTGCGTACCAATACGCGCACCAGCCATATCCCTGTGATCTTCCTGACCCAAAAGGACGAACGCAGTGACAAGCTTCAGGGTTTGGAACTTGGCGCGGATGATTACATTACCAAGCCATTTGATATTGAAGAATTGAAGTTACGTGTGCAAGGTGCGATCCGCCGTGCGGAACGGGAAAGCCTCACCGATCCGCGTTCGGGGTTGCCTGCGGGACGCTTGATCGAAGAACAGTTGCGCCGGATCATTCGCGAGAAATCGTGGGCACTGCTGGATCTTCGCATCAATAACTATGAAGCGTTCAAAGATGTGTATGGCTTTGTGGCAGGCGATGATGTAATGCGCTTTGCTTCCATGTTGATCGGCGAGGTGGTGGATGAATTGGGAACCCCGAATGACTTTATCGGGCATGCTGGGGGAGATAACTTCATCATCATCACGACCACCGAGGCGGCTCCGTTGATTCGACAGAAGATCAAGGACAGGTTTGCCGAGGAAGTACAGAGCCACTATAACTTCATCGACCGCCAGCAGGGTTTTATTCAAGCCCCCAAAGCGGAGGGTGGCGTTGAAAAAGTTGGGTTCATGACATTTTCAGCGGGGTTGGTCTCACCTGACCTGCACTCTTTTGCCGATATCCGAGAAATCACAGAACTGGCGGCTGAAGCACGAAGACAAGATGCAACAACAGCCACTGGTGTCTAAGCATTAGCGAGTTTTAAATGTCTATTGGGTTGGGCGTTGGTGTATTCATCGCCGGGCTGGTGATCGTTACACTGGCCTTTCTTTTGCTACGCCTTGTTGCACGCACCCACGCTGCTCCACAAGAAAGTTTAACTTCCCCTGTTTCTACAAAATCAAATTCACGCGACGCGGTCATCGTCATTCAACCCGGCGGACGTGTTGAATATATCAGTGAGGCGGCTCGCCCTTTTTTCAATCTGCGTGAAGATGAGCCGTTCGATCTTGAACGGCTTGCACGGCATGTGCGACCGTCGGACGATTTCATTGATCTGTGTGTAACACCCGGACTCAAACGCGTTTCCATAAGTGGAAAACCTGCTGAACTTGCTTCTTATGAAGTTCCGGGTGCGTATCCGCGCATGTTAATCTCTGTGCGTGGAAAGGATTCTGTTGTTGCAACAGCCACGAATGATACGGAAGACTCTGATGAGATCCTGCGTGTGGCAACTGAGTTCAGTCAAGGTATTGCCGCTAGTCTCGACCTGGAAACCACTGTTCGGGCGATCCTCGATCATGTTGGTCGGCTTGTACCCTCAGATGTATTGGAATTGAAATTGTGGAATGTGGAACGTAATACGCTCACACCGTTCCGCTTTCAACATACAACAACGAGCAAGGTGACCACAGCGTCGCTTTCGCGCTTTGGCGGGTTGACCGACCAGTTGGCAGCGAAGAGAGAACCGGTCATTTTTAATGACCTTGCTTCGATCCAGGAATTTTCGTCTGGTAATGAATTGAATCCCATTCATTCGTACATGGGCATTCCGCTCATGGCAGGTGGGGAGCTGGTTGGAACATTGGAAGCGGGCCAATTAAGCAGTGGGGCATTTGGTCAGCATGATTTAAATCTTTTGTACCTGATCTCAGGGCAGGCGGCTGTTGCCATTCGCAATGCGCGATTGTATGAAGAGGAACAGAAACGCCGTGCTGAACTGACCGGCCTCGCGAATTTAAATCAGGCGCTCGGCTCTGTGCGCGATGGTCAGGATGTGATCGTGCAATTGGTGGAAAGCATTGCTCCATTGTTCGAAGTGGAGATCGTCGGCTTTCTTATATATGATGAGAACAAGCGCACTCTCGAAGGCAAGATCCCATTTCGCGGGCTGCCTTCACATTTCGTAGAGATCTATCGAACTAACATTCCAGCGGATAGCCCAGCTGAAGCCGTGATTTTACGGCAGGAACCGGTTATTACGTCGAATGCAATGGCAGATGAGAGTTGGCGTGCGCTTGGGTTGGCGGATATTGCCACCGCAGCGAGTTTGCGTGACATTGCACTGGTTCCGCTTCTTTCTTCGGGACGCATGCTCGGTTATCTTCAAGTTGGGCATCACGCTCGAGGTGTGTCTGCTTTTGGTGCAGAAGAACTCCGCTTGATGAGTATCGTTGCAAATCAGGCCGCATCTATCATTGCAAATGTCATGCTGGTCCAACAGTCACGTACGCGTGCACAGCGGGCTGATGCTCTGCGGCGCATTGCCAGTTTGGCAGCTTCATCTGCAACCTTGGATGAGATCTTGAAGTACTCGATGGTGGAATTGGCGCGCCTCTTCAATGCCGATAGCGGCGCAGTCTTCCTTTTGGATGAAACGCGTGGAACGCTTTTATTGAATCCGGCTTCCATGTATGGAGTTCCTCAAGAGATCGGGGATAACTTTATTCAGATCTATTTGGATGATCCGGATTACCGTCATACGGTTTCTGGCAGTAAAAGACCTTTCCTTTCAGGGCATATGAGCATAGAGCGGCGCATCCTGCCCGCGTATCGTCCGTTGGCGACCGCACTTGCAATGGAATCGGCAATGGTCGTTCCACTGGTGGTTCGTGACCGCAGTGTGGGCGAATTGATGCTTGGGAGCAAACGGCAGGATCATTTCAACTCTTCAGACCTTCAGGCGGTCTCCACTGCGGCAGGTCAACTTGCTGCAGCCATTGAATCAGCCGGGCTGCTTGCTCAAACGGATGATATTCTCCGTCAACGCTTGGACCAACTTACATCGATCACTCGTGTTAATCGTGAGTTGATCTCTTCGCTCGATCTGAGGCATTTACTGAGTGTGCTGCGGGATGAAGCCATTCGTCTCTCTCACGCAAATTGTGCTTCAAGTGTTTTGTTTGAACATAATTCTTCAACGGTTGAACCTGTCATCCAATTCTCGATCGGTTGTGAACGCGCTGCCACAGTGACCTCTCCTGAGTGGACAGTGTTGAAAAGCGGTGAACCACTCGTCATTTCTGATTACGCTCGTGAGGCAATTCTTCCGCCGCATGAGAATGCGGTATCTGCTATCATTTTGCCAATCAATTTCCAATCGCGGAATTTGGGCCTTCTCACCGTTCATTCGAACCGCCCCGGTTTTTTCTCAGCTGAGATAGTAGAACTCCTGCAAATGTTGGTGTCGCAAGCGGGAATTGCAGTCAACAATGCCAGCCGCTATTTGATCGAAAGACAGCATAGTGATTTGATGCGCCGCCGCGCTGAAACTCTCATGCGCCTGACAGACGTCAGTTATAACCTTGGTCACGACCAACCTCTTGATCAAGCACTTCAAATGATCGCACGCGCCGTCCGCGATGCGACACCGTTCCGTGTTGTTTTGGTCAGCATCTTTGAAGCCGAAACAGGACAGTTACGCCGGGTTACTGCAGTGGGTGTTAACCAGGAAACCTGGAACGAACTTTCTGCACGCAAACAGCCATTATCAAGTTTGCAGCAATTGTTGCGATCTGAATTCAAGGTCAGCCATTCTTACTTTATCCCAGCTGACCAGACTCCGATCATTCCGCCAGATGTTCACAGTGTTGTGGTGGATGTGTCCAAACCAGCAGCGAAGAGTTCCAATGCCTGGAATCCTGATGACATTCTTCTCTTACCGCTTGAGAATTCAGATGGGCAGGTAGTGGGTCTCATCAGTGTTGATGATCCTTCTGATGGGTTGCGCCCGGATAAGGCTACGATCGAGGCGGTGGAAGTCTTTGCGGCACAAGCGGCTTTGCTCATTAGCAATACCTTGCGCCAGTCTGAATTGCGTTCACGTATTGATTCGCTATCCTCTGCGTTCGATCGTCAACAAAAACTCATTAACATGGCGAAAGATGATCTGCCCATCTTGCTCCGCAAGGATTTGGAACAGACCATCTCGCTTCATAATTTGGATCGACGCGCTCAACGCGTGCGCGCTGGGTTGGCGATCACTGAATCTGTCAGTCGCCAATTGGATGCTGGTTCGGCTCTTTCTGCGCTCGGACGCGAAACGTTAACCCAACTTGGGATGTCCGTTGCGTTGGTTGCTGAAAATACTCCAGATGGTCCGCGTCTGCTGCATGTGATGGGCAGTTTGCCGCGTGCGACGAATGTAGAGGCATTGTTCGGTCAACGTAACCCTTTGCGTTCCTGCCTGCAAAATGGACAGCCCATTTTGATCCCCAATCTCGATGAAGATGATGAATGGCGCGATGCTTCGCTGCTCACTTCATTGCGAGCCAAAGGTGTGATCTGTCTGCCCATTGTGGTGGAGAATAAACCTGTTGCAGCCATGCTGGCGGCAAGCCCCGAGGCGATGCCATCTTTTACAGATGAAGACCGCCACGTGTATACCCAGATCTCTCAGCAGACTTCGGTCATTCTACAGAATATCTCGCTCTTGAACCAAACCCGCCGCAGACTGGACGAAGTGAACCTGCTGCTTGAATTCAGTCGTGGCTTGTCTGGTATGGATGCAGACTCGGTGGTTGAGTCTTTGTTGGTGAGTGCACGGCGCGTCATTCCGAATGCTCATGCAGGTGTGGTCTTAGTTTGGAATAACAAGGCGGAACACTTGACTCCACGTTCGGTTTCAGGTTATGCCGATAACGAAAGCATGATGAAGATCAACTATCGTTTGGGAGAGGCTCTGCCCGGCACTGCGTTCTTGAATCGTAAAGCACGCCGCGTGGATGAAATTAACTTCCCGCGCGATTACAACCTTAATACCGAAAACCTTGCTCATTACCGTCAGGCAACTGGTGGGCGTTTGCCAGTATCCTGTTTGATCGTTCCGATCATTTCAGCAGAACAGAATCTGGGCTTGCTTGTGCTCGATAACTTCAACACAACGGCAGCTTTCCGCCCTGAAGATGAAACTTTGTTGACCTCACTCTCTCAACAAGTTGCACTCTCACTCGACAATATGCGGCTGGTGCAGACCTCTCAGGAACGTGCTGGTCAACTGCAGGCATTAAATGATGCTTCTGCTTCGTTGACGACCAGTTTGAGCACTGAGCAATTGGTTTATTCTCTGTTGGACCAACTCAGCCCGATCCTGCCATTTGATACAGCAACCTTGTGGTTGCGTGAAAAAGACCGCCTCACTGTAGTCTCCACCCGTGGCTTTTCAGATGTTGAGGAACGGCAGGGTCTGTCCATTTCTGTGACAGATAGTGCTTTGTTCAAAGAACTGGCGCAGACAGGTCAACCCATATTTATCAAAGATGTACGTGAGGACCCGCGCTTCCCGCCGGTGGATGCGCCACGCCTCTCCTGGTTGGGAATCCCGCTTATTTATAAGAATGAATTGATGGGTGTGCTTGCTGTGGAAAAATGGCAGTCGAATTTCTACACCCGCGAACAGATGCAAGCAGGCCTGACTTTTGCCAGTCAGGCAGCGGTCTCGCTTGATAACTCACGTCTCTTTGAAGATAGCGTAAGGCGTGCTACTGAACTTGACCAACGCTCTCAACGTCTAACCGCGCTCAACCGCTTCACCTCAACACTGACACGCTCGCTTGATACTGAGCAGATTCTCACTGTAACAGCAGAGGAATTATTCCAAGGCTTGGGCGCCAGCCGTGTTTCGATCGTTACGTTCGAACGTGGACAAAATCTGTGGAAGTCCACATTGCCGCGCATTCGTGCCAAACTTCCGCGCATTTTGCCGGATGCACCCATTTTCAGCCGCTTGCGCGAATCGCAGGGTATCTTCAATACAGATGACGTTCGTAATGAGCCGGATCTTGTGTCTCTTCTTGAAATGCTGGGAGAACAGGCTCGTGCGTTGTTGATCCTTCCTTTGGTCAGTGGTGGTTCGTTGACGGCGTTGGTGTTCGTTCAGTTGACAGGGGAGATGCGCTTCAGTATCAACGAATTGGAAGTGGCCCGTACGATCACCAATCAGGCAAGCATTGCGCTTGAAAATGCCCGCTTATATCAATCGTCTGTCCGCATGGCAGATCGGTTCGCTGTGTTGAATGAAACCAGTTCACTCGTCAGCGCAAGCCTCAACCCAGAGGAAGTCTATGTTTCTGTGCATCATGCTGCAGAACGACTCATGCCGCTCGATTCTTTCGTTATCACATTGTTGGATGCGAGCACGAACGAAATTGATGCTGTTTATCTTTATGACCGCGGAAAGCGTATCCCTGGCGAGAGGGTGCCATTTGGTCAGGGCTTGAGTAGTGAGATCATTCGTGCTGGCAAAGCGTATCTGACCTCAGATGCCACCAAGGAAGCTCAGATTGAATTCGTGGAAGCTGGCGATGACGAGGATAATACAAAGTCTATCGTAGCTGTTCCCATGATCCTGGGCACCAGAGCATTGGGTATGCTGTCTGCTCAAAGCTATCAATCAGGTGTCTACACCGATGAAGATGTTCAATTGCTTGGCACGTTGGCAAACCAGGCTATTGTTGCCATCCAGAATGGACGTCTTTTTAACGAGACTCAGAAGCTTGCTGCTGAACTTGAAATGCGTGTGTTGGACCGTACTGCTCAGTTACAGCGTGAAAAACAGAACACCGATACTCTCTTGCGCATCTTGACCGAGGTGTCTTCCAGTCTCGATCTGGACCGTGCATTGAACCGAACACTTTCATTGTTGAATGATGCCACTGGCGCTGAACAGGGTACGATATTGCTGGTCCATGCAGAGGATAACTTACTGCATTACCGGGCAGGTTATGGTTACTTGTCTGACCGAACCTCATCTTCTAACAAGGGCTTTACATTGAAGATCGGCGAAGGCTTGGCGGGGTGGGTCGTCAAACACCGCGAAGCGGTGCTTATCAATGATCTTTATGAAGATCCGCGTTGGGTACGTAGCACAGCTACTGGTCAAGACCACCGAAGCGCGATCGCAGTTCCAATGTCGGTGGGTGAGGACTCCATTGGTGTCTTGATGGTCTTCCATCGTTCGAAGGATTTCTTCAGCCCAGAACTGCTTAATCTGGTGACAGCTATTGCAGGTCAGGTGGCGGTGGCGATCAACAATGCCCGCCTCTATGAATTGATCCGTGACCAGGCAGAGCGCCTTGGTTTGATGCTGCGTAAGGAACAGGTCGAAGCGAGCCGTTCACAAGCCATCCTTGAAGCTGTGGCAGATGGCGTGTTGGTGACCGGCGCAGATAACCATGTTTCCTTCGTGAACTCATCCATTACCCGTGTCCTTGGTGTCGAAGATACCCAGCTGCTCGGAAAATCATTGGAAAGTTTTGCAGGGATATTCGGCGGCTCTTCTGTTGAATGGATCAAGACCGTCCGCCGCTGGTCAGAGGACCCGTCCACATATCAGATCGGCGAGATGTATGCGGAACAGTTGGAGTTGGAAAATGGACGTATCGTCCTCATCCACTTGGCACCGGTGATCCTTATTAATGACTTCCTCGGTACCGTGTCCATCTTCCGTGATATTACCCGCGAAGTCGAAGTGGACCGCCTTAAGTCTGAATTTGTGGCAACGGTAAGTCATGAACTACGCACACCAATGACAGCCATCAAAGGCTATGTGGATATTCTGACGATGGGTGCCGCTGGTGCCTTGAACGAAAATCAAATGCACTTCCTTGAAGTCGTGAGGAACAACATTGAAAGGCTCAACATCCTTGTTAGTGACTTGCTCGATATTTCCCGTATCGAATCTGGTCGTGTTCAATTGGAACAAGGACATGTTAATCTATATGATATTGCTGAAGAAGTGGTGGCAGAAGTATTGCGTCGCTCTCAGAACGAAAGCAAACCCATTGCCCTCTCTCTGGATGCGCCTAAAAACCTGCCACCAGTCAAAGGCGATGGCGCGCGTGTCCGACAGATCATCAGTAATCTTGTGAATAATGCTTTCAATTACACCCCTGAGAATGGTGCGATCTTGGTGAACATTCACCCAACAGATAGTGAAATCCAGGTGGATGTGCAGGATAACGGGATCGGCATCAAACCCGAAGATCAGGATCGTGTTTTTGAACGCTTCCATCGTGGCGAGCACCCTCTGGTTCTCTCCACTCCTGGAACTGGTTTGGGGTTGCCCATTGTCCGCCAATTGGTTGAAATGCACAATGGACGTATTTGGATGAAAAGTACAGGCATACCAGGTGAAGGCAGCACCTTCTCCTTTACACTGCCTGTCAATAAAAACGGAGCATAAATATACATGGCAAGAATTTTGATCGCAGAAGATGAACCTGATATTCGTGAACTGGTGGCGTTTACATTGCGCTTTGCCGGTCATGAGGTGACCACTACTGCCAACGGCGAAGAAGCCTACCTCAAAGCACAGGAGATGATCCCTGACCTCATCCTGATGGATGTGCGCATGCCGAAGATGACCGGCTATGACGCCTGCCGCGCCATGAAATTGATCCCATCGTTGAAAGATATCCCTGTTGTCTTTCTTTCTGCCAAAGGACAGGATTCAGAAATTCAAACCGGGCTCGATGCAGGCGCAGAGGAATACTTGCTCAAGCCATTTGCCCCCGACCAACTTGTGGATCGGGTGAAAGCCATCCTTGCGAAATTTGGAAAATAAATGAGCGCAATCATTCTTGACGGTTCGATGGTGCATTATGAGGCGTTGGGACGCGGGCGTCCCATCATCTTTCTGCACGGTTGGGTCGGCTCATGGCGTTATTGGATCAACGCCATGCAGGTCGCATCCACATCGTTCCGCGCCTATGCCATCGACCTCTTTGGCTTTGGCGATACCGTCCGTGACCCGAGCCGCTATACACCCGAGCGTCAGGCTGAATTGCTCAATCGTTTCCTTGATGAAATGGGTATTGGTAAGGTTGCACTGGTCGGTCACGATCTTGGTGCGCTGGTTGGTTTTCACTTCCTGCGCGGACGTTACGAAAGCGTTGACCGCATGATGGCGATCAATGTGCCGTTGGAATACGACATCCTCAATGCTCGCATGCGGACGGCTCCCGCCACTGAACTTGCCGAATGGTTGACTGGCAAACAACCGGATGCCATGACCGCCCTTTCAGACGCCTCAAAAGTGGACCCGGCAGCTGTTACCACCTCAATGAGCAGTTTACAAGCTGACAGCATTTTCCCGCACATCCGTGGTTTTGGTGTGCCTTGTTTATTCGTTTACGGCGCAAACAACCCTGCCATGACCATTCCATCGGCAGAAAACAATAACCTTAACTTGCCCATGCACATGCACCAGATCAACCTCGAAGGAGCGGGGCACTTTCCCATGTTAGATAACCCTGCCCAGTTCAACCGACTCCTCACAGACTTCCTCGCCCTCGACTCGGGTGTCACGCCCAGAGAATTGCAGCTCAAAGAAGAATGGAAGCGTCGTGTCCGCTAAGAATACCGTGAGAAAAACCATCTCACGGTATTTTTTTACTTGACATTCCATTCCCACAGTCCTATACTCAAATCACAATTGAACGGAGAGCCTTTACGAAAGGCTGAGAGGAGCGTGAACGCGCTCGATCCGCATCACCTGATCTGGTTAATACCAGCGGAGGGATTTCTCAATATGCCTGCAAACATCCTCCGCTGCCGAGGATGTTTTGTTTTAACCGACCACAGACGATTGACCATGGTTTTCCATCGTCAATCATCCATGGTCAATCGTCTACTATGAGAATCATTATCTTTGCCAACGGCAACTTGCCGAACCCCGAAAAAGCCCGTACCCTTCTCCGCCCTGATGACTTCATCCTCTGCGCGGACGGCGGCACACGCCACGCCCTCGCCCTGGGACTCACTCCCAATGTGGTGATTGGGGATTTGGATTCGGTTAAGGATGAAGAAAGAATAAAGATGAAAGAATTGGATGTAGAGACTATTCAACATCCTACTGATAAAAACGAAACCGACCTTGAGCTTGCAATCAACCATGCGCTCACCCTGAACCCAAGCCAGATCCTCATCCTCGCCGCCCTCGGCGGTCGCATGGACCAGACCCTTGCCAACATCACCCTCCTTTCTGACCTGCGACTTTCGACGTTCGACGTTCGATTAAGTGATGGCGTAGAAGAAATTTTATTTTGTAGAGACCAAGCCCAGGTCGAAGGAAGAAGCGGAGATATCGTCTCACTCATCCCCTGGCAGGGAGAAGTGACCGGTGTCTTCACCGAAAACCTGCGCTGGCATCTTCATCATGAAACGTTGTATCCCGAGAAAACCCGCGGCATCAGCAACGAAATGACAGCCGATGTTGCCAAGGTTTCAATTAAGAGCGGATTACTGCTCATCACTCATATTACTGGTCACTAAAAAGGAACACCCATGAAAAAAACATTTCCCATTCTCTTTCTTCTTTCCTCTTTCCTCTTCGCATCCTGTGCCCCCCAAGGACCTGTCACCCTCACAGTCATGACGCACGACTCGTTTGCGATCAGCGAAGATGTTGTAACTACTTTTGAAACTGCAAATAATGTTGATGTTGTTTTTCTGGCGAGCGGTGACACGGGCACCATGCTCAACAAAGCCATCCTCGCCAAAGACGCTCCGCTGGCAGATGTGATGTTCGGTGTAGACAACACCTTTCTCTCTCGCGCTCTCGAAGCGGATATCTTCGATGCCTATCAATCCCTCGCGCTCAGTGATGTGCCTGCTGAGTTTGTTTTAGACGCTTCATATCGTGCTTTGCCGGTTGATTATGGCGATGTGTGCATTAACTACGATAAAAAATATTTTGAAGAGAATAACCTTGCCGTGCCTGCTTCGTTCGAAGATTTAGCGAAGCCCGAATACAATGGTTTGCTTGTGGTGGAAAACCCTGCAACTTCTTCGCCCGGCTTGGCGTTCATGCTTGCAACCCGCGCCTACTTCGGTGACAGCTTCCTCGATTATTGGCAGAGCCTCAAAGACAATGGGGTGGTGGTGGTCGATAGCTGGGAAACTGCCTACTACACCAACTTCTCCGCCTCCTCTGGGCAGGGACCTCAGCCGATGGTCGTCTCCTACGCCTCGAGCCCCGCCGCGGAAGTCTTCTTCGCCTCCGAGCCGCCTGCTGATGCCCCGACTGCTTCCATTGTCGCTTCGGGGATGTGCTTCCGCCAGATCGAATTCGTTGGCATCCTCAAGAACGGACAGAACCGCGATCTCGCCGAAAAATTTGTAGACTTCATGCTGGGCAAGCAATTCCAGGAAGACATGCCGCTCAATATGTTTGTTTATCCTGTGAACCAGATCGCACAACTGCCTGAAGTGTTTACGAAATATGCCCAAGTTGCAAGCCAGCTTGCTGATATATCCTATGATGATATCGCTGCAAACCGCGATGCGTGGATCGAAGCATGGAATGAAGTGATGAAATAATAAATCATTCACCACAGATGGACACGGATAAACGTTGATGGCAAAGCATCCAATTCATCTGTGTTTATCTGTGGTTGAAATTTCAAAATGAATCTTTCATCGGTACTTTCCACTAAAACACGTTCTTATCTGTCTGCCAATTCGCGGATTTTGCTTTGGGTTCCCACCCTTTTCTTTCTTCTTTCCTTTTTCTTCTTCCCCCTCTTCAAAATCCTCGCCCTCACCTTCAACCTCTCCACTTTCACCGACCTCGATAACCTCCTCGTCGCTCGTAACTCGTTACTTTTTACCTTCTACCAAGCTATCCTCTCTACCCTCCTCACCTTCGCCCTAGGTCTGCCCGCCGCTATCCTCTTTTCCAAATTCGACTTCCGCGGCAAATCCCTGCTTCGCGCGCTAACTGCTGTGCCTTTCATGCTGCCGACTGTTGTTGTTGCTGCGGCTTTCAACTCAATCTTTTCCCCACGCGGTCTCTTTTCTTTCTTCTTTCCTTCTTTCATCATTCAACCTTCCCCCTTCATCCTTATCCTCATCGCCCACACCTTCTACAATACCTCTATCGTCATTCGCATCGTTGGCAATGCCATCTCACGACTCGACCCTAAACTCGAAGCCTCCGCCCGTTCCCTCGGCGCGGACACGTTCCATGTGTGGAAAGATGTTATCCTCCCAATCCTTCGTCCCTCGCTTCTCGCTGCTGCCCTGCTTGTCTTCATGTTCGACTTCACCAGTTTCGGCGTCATCCTCCTGCTGGGCGGATCGCAATTTGCCACCCTCGAAGTGGAAATCTATATCCGCGCCCTGCAACTGCCTAATCTCAACCTTGCTGCGCTTTTATCCGTCATTCAACTCGTCTTCACCCTCATCTTTTCCATTCTCTACTCACGTACCATCAACCAAGTGAGCACCCAAACCGCCCCACGTTTTTCTACCGCAAGACCTCCTAAAACTTTCCAAGAAAAACTATTCGTCGCCACACTCGCCCTTCTTCTTTCCTCTTTCTTCTTTCTTCCTCTCATCTCCCTCCCCATTCGCTCCCTCACCCGCCTCGAGGCCGACCGAGGACAACGCGACCAAGTCCAATACGGGTTCACCACAGACTACTACGAAGAACTCTTCATCAACCGACGCGGCTCGTTGTTCTACGTCCCGCCGGTGCAAGCTGCTGCCAACTCACTAGGTTTTGCAGGCATTACCGTCATCCTTTCACTTGCACTCGGTTATCCCGCCGCGTATGCGCTAGCCAAACCGACTCGTCTCGAAAAATTTCTCGACCCCTTCCTTATGCTTCCTCTTGGCGCCTCCGCTGTAATGATGGGACTTGGCTTCATCCTCTCGTTTGGGCGGCTCATCGCTTCGCCGTTCTTTATTCCCGTCGCACACACACTTATCGCTTTACCCTTTGTCATTCGTACATTGCAACCCGCACTCGCATCCATCCCTGAGCGACTGCGCCAAGCAGCATCGACGCTTGGGGCATCACCTTTCCGTGTTTGGCAAACCGTAGATTTCCCCATCCTTTCACGTGCCACGCTTAGCGCTGCCACTTTCGCATTCACCGTCTCGCTCGGCGAATTTGGCGCAACACTGCTTATCACCCGCCCCGAATATCCCACCATCCCCATCGCCATCTCGCGCTTCCTCTCGCAGCCCGGCGGTCTTAACTACGGTCAAGCCATGGCAATGGCAACTGTCCTCATGCTGCTGACCACGCTCAGCATTTTACTCATCGAAAAATTGCGTTTCAACAACGCCGGAGAACTCTAATGCTCGAACTTCGCAACGTCGTCAAATCCTATGATGGGAAGCCGCTGCTCACCGATATCTCCTTCACTGTCTCACAAGGGGAAACGGTTTGTTTGGTTGGCGCATCGGGCAGTGGCAAGAGCACCATTTTGAGGATGATCGCTGGATTGGATTTTCCTGAACGTGGAGCGATTCTGCTAAACAACCTTGACCTCGCTCAGACACCGCCTCACCTCCGCGACTTTGGCTTGGTCTTCCAAGACTATGGGCTTTTTCCTCACCTGAACGTTTTTGACAACATCGCTTTTGGTTTAAAGATGCGTAATGTCCCTGCTGAAGAAATCAAACAACATGTTACTTTGCTTTTGGAACAAATTAATTTGTCAGGTTTTGAAACACGAAGCATTATTGACTTATCTGGCGGTGAGCAGCAACGTGTGGCTCTTGCGCGTGCGCTTGCACCAAGTCCACGCCTGCTGATGTTTGATGAACCTCTCGGCGCATTGGACAGGTCACTGAAAGAAGACCTGCTCAACGAAATTCGTGGCATTTTGCATAAAACAAAGATTCCCGCTATTTACGTCACTCACGATCAGGAAGAAGCCTTCACCATCGCAGACCGCATTCTTGTATTGCACGAAGGCACCATCATCGGTGATGCTGCTCCGCATGAGATCTGGCGTGAGCCCAAGTCCGCGTTTGTGGCGAAGCTAATTGGGATTGGGAATGTCATCGATGGGGAAGTGGTAGCAGAGAATCAAGTCCAAACCGCATTTGGTGTTTTTTCTCTAGACTGTAAAAAACAAGTTGGAGAGAAACTTCAATTGCTTATAACCGTTGGGGAAGAAAAGGGAGAGGGGATTCAACTCACAGTGGAGGATGTACTCTTTAAGCAGGATCAGTTCCAAGTCAAAGCACGAGGCGGGCTTGTCATCCACATGAAAGAGGCACCAAAGGTTGGTGACGTCATCACTGTAAAGGTTCAGGTAAAATGCCTGTCATGAAAATCCTGAAAAAGAATCTGGCAGACGAAGTGACCTGGCAATACGATGGTGAAGTGCTGCGCCGAGATGAAACCTCGATCACGGTTGAAGCGTTCTTCAATCGGGATGATATGCCATTTCAAGAGATTGTTTTAAAACGCAACGACCGTTTTGTGGAAACCTTTTATACTGATAAGTGGTTCAACATTTTTGAAATTTATGATCGTGACGATGGTAAGTTGAAAGGTTGGTATTGCAACATCACCAAACCTGCCATCATCGAAGAGGGGTTTGTGGCGTATGTTGATCTGGCTTTGGACTTATGGGTTTCTGCAAATGGAGAACAGACAGTTTTGGATGAAGATGAATTGGAGGAGTTGAAGTTGGGGGAGGAGTTGAAGAAAAATGTTTATATTGGTTTGCACGCATTGCAAGCTTACGTAAAAGAAAAATACCCCCAAACTTAACTGTATAGAGTTTTCAGAGGAAAAAGCTCCCCTTCAATTCGAAGGGGAACTTTCTGCTTAACCGACCAATGTATTGCGGAACCAATCGCCGATCAGCCAGTATTTGAAATCCTGACCTTGATTGCATTGAATGCCTGCGTAGGTTCCATATACGAGTGCAACCAGTGGCATGGCACTGATAATGCATGCGAACGGAATTAAGATCAAACCGACGATGAAAGCGCTTAATGCACCGGTGATTGCCCATACAATTCCAGTCAAGGCGCCGCCACCGACCCACCAAATGAGTTGGAAGACCAATGCCTGCAATGACTGGTATGCCACGTAGCGAGAGCGATCTTTATAGATCATATAAATTGCCAATGGAACGATAGGACCTAAAAATCCGGAAAATAGATTTGCCAACACACCCAAATGGGCAAGCATGGCCCATTGGCGTTCTTCCGCCGGGGTGAGAGGAGCAAGTGGTTGTTGGGGCATTTGTTCGTTCATTTCATTCTCCTTATTATTTGGGAAGTCTATCATTAATACGTATAAAATATCTCAAGGTCGCAGAAATAAAAAAAGACCCGCGTATTCGCGGGTCTTTTTTAGAACGAACTAGATTATGCCCAGCCCTGATTGTGAATGAAATCAGTGATGACAGGGATGCGGATGTCCTGACCCTGATAAGCCTGATATGCCCACCAGAGCAAAGCAAACGCAAGGACGCTACCACAGCCGAGGGTGACAGCCGAAATGATGGAAATGGCGAGGGAAGCCACGAGGGACTGCACAGCGCTGAACTTAACGTACGGACGAGCTTTTTTGTCTTCCATGAACAAAACAACAATGGCGATCAAAGGGATCAGATAGCTGAGCATCGCCCAGAGTTTGTCGTCCTGTGTAATATCAGACATGGGTGCTTGAGACATGGTTTATTCCTCCGAATAAGTTGGTTTGAATTTTTATTATTTTACAACCTTTCACCACAGGATGCAACCAAACAACTTCACCCAATGGTACTGTATGCTGTAAAGCACCAAATTCCGCAGAAAATTTCCATAATTAGCGAGACAAGCGGTAGAATCACCCTATGTCTATTCGAGTCGTTTTCATGGGTTCGCCCGATTTTTCACTGCCCACTTTGCGCCAACTTGCACAAATTTATCAAGTGGTGGGCGTTGTTACTCAACCAGACCGTGCCTCCGGGCGCGGACGTGAACTAAAAGCCCCGCCGGTCAAATTGCTTGCGCAAGAATTGAACATCCCTGTGATACAGCCTCAGAAACTGCGGGAGCCCGAAGCGATGCAGCAATTGCGCGAATGGAATCCCGACCTCATTGTCGTTTCTGCATTCGGGCAGATATTGAAAAAAGATGTGTTGGATCTGCCAAAATTCGGCTGCATCAATGTCCATGCCTCTCTATTGCCACGTTGGCGTGGAGCGGCGCCGATCAATGCCGCTGTCCTTGCCGGGGATGAAGAGACAGGTGTGACGATCATGAAAATGGATGTGGGGCTGGATACAGGTCCCATGCTTTCGATGAAAAGAATCCGCATCAAACCAGACGATACAGCGGGTTCACTCTTCGAGGCGCTATCCACACTGGGAGCAGATCTCCTTATTGAAACCCTGCCTGTCTATATGGATGGAAAGATCGCACCTGAGCCGCAACCGGAAGATGGGGCAACCTATGCACCCATGCTCAAAAAAGAAGATGGACGGTTGGATTTCAATCAGTCTGCTATTGAATTGGAGCGACGGATTCGTGCCATGAATCCATGGCCGGGGGCATGGTTCGAGTGGAATGGCAACCTGCTCAAAGTAAGTAGGGGAGTTGTCAGTGAGGGGAGAGGCAAGGAAGTGGGGAGCAGGCTCATCGTCGACGGAAGACCCGCAGTACGGTGTGCGGATGGCATTTTGATTCTGGATGAAGTCCAACCGCCAGGCAAGAAGGTTATGCCGGGGAAGGCGTTTTTATCTGGCGCACGAGATTGGGAATCGTCGTAGCAAATCATAGTTGGCGGGGTTTTTACTGTCAAACCAATCCTTGGAGGACTGATGTTTAATTGGAAAGTATTTCTGGCTGAGTTCAT
>VFQT010002513.1_pt1 | contig 18643 bp, 11 predicted proteins | sample 3512381 | NCBI WGS metagenome assembly VFQT01 (sample SAMN10412376, study PRJNA504923) | tailings metagenome | isolation source: Relicate 2 Philex TSF3 active mining site | place: Philippines: Tuba, Benguet | collected 2017-08-29
ACATCAATCCGGCAGTGGCGGATACATGCGAGGTGCTGTTCCGCATGGACATCTCCCCCGAAGCGAGGGTCATATCGAAGCCTGAATTGCCGAGTTGCTGATCGAAAGTGAGTTGCGAGAAGTCGACCCGGTTATTGTTTCCGACCACTCCGATACCCAGTCCCACTCCGCTTCCATTGGCATCCAATGCGAAATGATAGGATCCGTTCAGGCTGAAATAATTGCTTTTGTACAGACCGTCCATGGCCTTGTCTGAAATGAACATTCCGCCGATGCCGAAGTAGTTGCTTTCATCGATCTCAAACATCTTCGCATCCACACTTACCTGTCTGGTATTATAGGTGGAGGATTTCCCAAGCCATTGGCTGCGGGCGTTGACCATGACCCGGAAATCGGTATCATAGCGGCCTGCCAGGGCAGGACTGATGTTCAGGGGATCGGCGTTGTATTGCATAAAACCCGGGTCCTGTGCCATCAGGGTATTTCCTGATATCATCAGGAAGCATGCGACTGCATATAGATGGATCGTTGTAGTCTTCATCATCCTGAAATTATCTGACGAGCAATATGTTTCCTTCCCTCATCACAGTATTTCCTTTGAAGTCGGTGCCACGGGCCACCCAGTGATACACTTCCATCGGGAGGTCCCGATCCTTGAACTTTCCATCCCAGCCTTGGGCAGGATTCCGGGTCTCGAATACCAGTCTTCCATACCGGTCGAAGATGCGGAAATAGTCCACGGATTTCAGTCCGGCCGGATAGGCTCTGGCCAGATCGTTAACGCCATCACCGTTCGGGCTAAAGGCCTTGGGCACCAGTACGTCCACCATGGAGGAATCGAATACATGGACCTTGAGGGTATCGGTGGTGGTACATCCGTCCGTTGAGATCATATTCACATAATACACCTGTGTCTTGTTATAAGTGAACACGGGTGATCGGAGTCCGTAAGCGTCCAGTCCCCAGCCGGGCTGCCAGTCGTAGCGGTAGGTCTGTCCTTCAAAGGCACGGGCTGTCAGCTGCACCGGACGATTGGCATTGGTAGTGACAGAAGGAAGATGCACGGCTTTGATGGGGGCGGCAATATTGATCAGGCTGTCCCGGGAGATCGCGAAGAGGCAGGTCCCGATATGCGCTGACAAGGTGATCTTCTTCAATCCCGGCTTCTTGAAGGTGGTCATGGCATTGAAGGTCTTCGCGGAGTCCTCATTGTTGAAATTCCATGTCCAGCGGGTCTGCCCGGCAAAAGAGGTATCAGAGAGATTGATGAATTGCTTGGGTGCGTTGATGCAGTTGATCTGGTCGTTGGTGAAACGCAGGTTCCAGTTGCGCAGATCATACATCCTTATGCTGTTGCGGGTCATGTTCGTACATCCGTTGATATCGGTCACGCGGGCGTTGTAATTACCGGAGAAGAATGCTTCGAAGTTCACGGCATTGGCTCCGCTTACGATGGTGTCGTTTCTATACCACTGGTAGGTCCTTCCGTTTGCATTGACATACAGGGGTCTTGATTGTCCGAGACAGATGAGGGTGCCTTGCGGTGCCAGCACAGAATCCTGTGGCAGCGGATGTATGGTTTGTGCGAACTCTGTCACCGGAGATCCGTTGGCGTTGACATTGCTGCAGAAGGCGTCGCTCACACTGATCACCCGGATCCGGTATTCACTGGCAGAAGGGTAGTTGGTCTGCACGAGGTTCAGTACAGGAATGTTGATCGCGGACACCTGGTTCAGTACATTATCCTTGTTGTCAATGTATTGGATCGACCAGGGGGCGGTGCCGGTGAAGCGGAACTGTACTGAATCGGTGGCCTGTTCACAAACCCCGGCGGCACCCGTCAGGCGGGCCGTTGGGGTAGGGTTAACGCTCACGCGTAACCGAAATGGCGTTCCAGCACATCCATTGGTACTGGGAGATACCAGATAACTGGCCGGTACGATATTGTTCCCGTTGTTGCGGAGGGTCTGCATCACACCGGGCATCAGCAAGGTATCGTTGTCGGTGTAGCCGGAGAGGGTGGCAGAGGGATTCGGCTCTGTGAATCTCCATTTATAGGTGGTTCCGGCGGGAACGCCCGCGGGGGCGAAGTTCATCAGCTTGTTGTTGCAGGTGTTGGCGGTCTGATCGCCTACCAGGGATGCAGGTTTGACGGTCACCATCACATTGAAAGGCTGCAGGTTACAGAGCGGGTTGGAGGGCTTGATGGTATAGACCGCCAGGGCATCGATGTTCGTAAGGTTCACCAGGCTGTCATAGACCATCGTGGCAGGTGCTGTCGCCGGTCGATAGGCGGTGAGCGTATTCATCGGAACAACGGCCGGGGCATCCCAGGTGTAGGTGGTGCGGATCGGCATGAGGTCGGTCGTCAGACTGAAGGCGGTTCCGCTGCAGATGGTGATCTTCCTGTCTGCCAGCACCGGTGCGGAATTCAGCGTGAATGTCACGTACTGAAGGCTGTCGGTACATCCGTTGAAGGATGTGCGATACCGGTAGGTGACCGTGAGCGGTTGGGTCGTGGAATCGATCAGGGTCTCACTGATGTTGAAATTCCCTTTGGCCGCGGGATTCGCGAGTCCGGGGATCGCATCCCTGCTCCAGGTGAAAATGGTTCCGGGCGTCTTGCTGGTGGGAACATAGTTGAATGGTGTTCCGCTGCAAAGGGCGGGCAGTGAAGTGGGACTGCTGAGCACCGGTACCGGATTCACGACGACATTCAACTTGAACGGGTTCCCCAGACATCCGCCACTTGCGGCGCCCGGAATGATGGGGACGATGTCGTAGACGGCCACACTCTGTGTATCGGCCAGGTTGGTGAGTTTACCTCCTATGTTGGGCAGCGGCACGATCTTGTTTTCCGTGGCACCGACCAGTCCATTGGGCATCTTGGGCATGTTCCACAGGAAGACCGCATTCACTGAATTCGGCGGGGTGATGTTGAAGTCGCGGCCGGTGCATACCTCCTGTGTCTGGTCGTTCAGAGTGAGCACGGGGTTGACGATCTCGTACACGGTCTGCGTCTGGGTACATCCATTGGCCGACAGGGTATAGACATAAGGTACCCGGACGGTGTTGTAGGTATTGTTCGTGAGTTTTTCGCTGATGCTTCCTGTGCCGACGGTGAGCGGTTCAGCGATGCCCACGACGAAGGAACGGGCCCAGGTGAACGTCACATCCCGTGTACTGCTCACGGGCGTATAGTTGAAGGTACGTTCTGAGCAGATAGGTACGGGTTGCAGGGGGCTGACCAGTTTCGGCATGGGATTGAGCACCATGGTAACGGACTGTGTCTTGGGATTGACACAACCGTTATACATCAGCGAGTAGTTGTATTTGACCGTCAGCGGACTGCCGGAGGTGTCTGTCAGCACCTCGCTGATATCTGCGTAACCCGACGCCCGGCCGTTGGCCAGTCCGGGCATGCTGTCCCGCGTCCATATGAACGCGGTGGACGGGAAGTTGCTGGTTGGGGTATAAGTGAAGGTGGAGCCGCTGCAAATGGCAGAGGCATAGAGTGGACTCGTCAGGACGGCGGAGTTTGACTTCACCTTTACCTTGACTGGGAACACCTGTCCGGTACATCCATTGGCGACGGGTGTCACGCTGTAGTAAGCGAATCCTGAAGTGGTATCGCTGTTTGTGTTTCGGAGGGTTTGGGAAATCGCGTTCACCGGAGATGGCTGGATGGCGCCCCCTCTGATGCCGTTCGAGTATGTCGGCTCGTTCCAGGTGAACAGGGTACCCTGCGGCAGGCTCTGCGGCATGACCACACTGAACGGACTTTCGCTGCAGACGACGGAGTGGAGCGTATCCGTGATGTAAGGTGATGCCTTGACGGTGACCAGCACGGTGAAGGCTTTACCCGGACATTCGCCGAAATAGGGCGTCAGCTTATAAGTGGCCTGTACGTCGATCGTGTTCGTGATATTCGTCAGGGCCTGGCTGAAGGAGGGCACCGGCGTCGGTTGTGCCGCTCCGCCCTTCACGGCGTTCGGAATATTCAGGATCGGGGCATCCCAGGTGAAGGTGGTGATATAGGGCAGGGGAGTGGGCGACATGCTGAAGGGGAAGCCCGGACAGATGGTGGTATCCTTGTTTGGCAGCGTGGGATTGGGATTGACGGATGCCACAAAGGTGAACGGCTTTCCGGCACAACCCTGCGCGACAGGTGTGACGGTATAGGTCGCCTGCGCTACGGAATTGATGGTATTATATAATGTCTGCGTGATGCTCGACACCGGAGATGTATTGGCCGATGCACCTGTCAGAGACCCGGCAGGCACAATGTCCGGCAGTCCCCATTGGTAAGATGTCTGGACGCCCACCAGATTACTGCCGGGTGCCGAGGCGAATGGTGATCCGCTGCAGACGATCCGGTCTGAGGTTGCGACGGAAGGCCTGGGCCTGACGACGACAGACAACGTGAACGCGGATCCGATGCACTGCCCTGTTTTTGGAATGATCGTGTAGGTGGCGGTTGCGCCGGCATCTGCTCCGCTGTAACTCAGGTTCCCCATGATGGCAGAGTCTCCATCCGGCAGCTGGTTCTGTGCGCCGGAATTCAGGCTGACGCCGGTCATCAGGGTGGGGCTGGACCAGGTGTATGTCGTTCCGGCCGGTACCGGATTGGGGGTGACCACAAAATGATCATCCGAACATACGGCCTTCACCTGATTGCTGACACTGAGGCTGGCGGCGGTGAGGACCTTCACGACCAGCGTGAAAGGTGCGCCGACACAATTCTGAGGCGTCGAGGGGGTTAGTCTGAACGAGGCATAGGCCGTTAAGGTACTGTTGTTATTGATCACCGGGGAAAAAGCTGTTTGATTGGTGGCGGCACCGACACCTCCGCTCAGCGCACCGGCAGGGAAAAGTTGCGCGGCTCCCCAGCTGTACCTTGTGCCAGCCGGGATATCTGAAGTGGGGGAGAATTGTGGAGCAGATCCACCGCAAACGGGCAGGGTATCATTGTCTGTCGTCACCACCGGCACCGGGTTGACCGTCACGATCAGGTCAAAGGGCTGAGATACACAATTGAATGCCCTGGCAAATACATTGTAAGTAGCCGTCTTGGGTTGGGCCGAACTATTGGTCAGGGTCTGACTGATGGGCGGGTCCTGAAACTGTGGAGCAGGAGTCTGTGGCAGCCCGCTTCCGCCAGACACCGTTGCGTCCTGGTACTGTGGTGCCGACCAGCTGTATTGTGTGTTGGCAGGAATTCGGCCACTCGTGGGGGTCATTCTGAAGGCAGCACCACTGCAGGCAGATGTGTTTTGAGGTGAATTGATCAACGGCTTTGGATTCACCGTCACGACATACTGAACCGTGGCATTTGCTGCGCAATAAGCATTTGTGGCTGTGCCATAAACATGGATCGGGGTAATGTTAAATATGACATTCAGGGGATTGGCTGTATTGTTGTTGATACCGGACTGATTGAAATTTCCAAACTTGATACCTGTTGGACTATAGGTGCCCGGGGACATACCTGTCAATCCGGTTACAGACGGTGTCGGCCAGATGTAATAGACATCATTAGGTAGTTGTGTCGCCGGGACAAAGGGCTTGATCCCTGTTTCACTGCAAATGGTGTCATAGATGATCGGGGTCTTTATATCCGGTGTCGGGATCACAATATAACTAAGCTCCTGGCTGTTCTTGCAGCCATTTGCACCCGTCATTTCAATGATGTAGGGGACAGGGACATTTTCTGAAGTGAGGTTCACTACCCGGTCATTGATGATATTGACCGAGTTCGTGGCGGCCGGGGTTCCCAACGTATCAGGACGAGACCACTTCCAGCCGTCAGTGGGTACTGCAACCACATTGGTGGCTGCGAGCGCTAGGTTGCTGATCGTGCCACATCCTGTACCCGGCCAGTTGGTAGTGGTCAGGCGGGGAATTTGAGCAATCGCAACCGTCATCACAAATTTCTTCGTCGGAGTCTGGACATCTGTGATGTCAAAAATGATGTTTGCCGTTGCTGTGGCCGTGCTTGCCAGGCTCAGGGTCTGATTCAGGGTAACTGAATTTGTGATACTCACGGCTCCTTTAACAGTGGTGGAGGCTCGCGGAACGCAAGTATATTGTCTGCCTGCCGGGAGCGGAGAGGCGAGGTCCGCAGAACTGCCACTGCAAAAGACGGCGGAATATGTAATGTTGGTGGTTTGTGCATTCAATACAGACGCCAGGATCAGGGAAATCAACGCGATGAAGGCGCGAATAAAACGCGCCTTATATGACAGGAACATGGGGCAGTAAGCTTTGGCTTGTTAATCAAATCACTTAAATTAAGCGTGATTAAGCCCGCCCCTTCTATTTTAAAATAATCGGTCTTTAATGAACATCAGTGGTATAAAGCAGGGGATAGACGGAAGGGCTTTCGGAGAAAGTCCAACAGAAGTTTAGGGATAACCTGGATGGCGACAGATGAACTTTATGGTGACCTGAAACGATCCCATATCCAAAGTTCATGTTGGAAGGTAAAAGCGGTTCAATGATTTCGCAGCACCTGCAGATCAGCGGGGTTTACATTGATCGGGTCATGGCATTTGTCCGTTCCTTCGGGGCCTTGCTTTCCTGGTAGAAATTTTCTGGGCCGGTAGTGGTATGTTTTCTGGCTTTGGCTTTTGGGGATGAGGGAGTCCTGCCATCAGGTCGTGCATGCCAATCCCCAACGATCCTGCGATCTTGTATATATGAAAAATGCCGGTATTGATCTTGCCACGCTCGATTCGGCTCAATTGCGTGTATTCCATTTCAGCAGCAACTGCAAGTTCTTCTATAGATAGTTTACGTTCGTTCCGGCATTCACGGATCCGGTTACCGATGTGTCGGGTTAATTCCTCCTTGGAGAGCGGCATACAGGGAAACAGGTGTTTTCTGGGCTTGCCGGAGGGGTATGGTTTCTTCCGGTCAGCGCGGTGAATTGGTCTGGTGAGTTTCAAAAAAAGTGAAGATGCCGATAATCAATTGATTGCGCAATGTCAAATCTGCCATCTGGGCGTATTTTTGGGTCAGAATGGGGATGAAATGCCTTTGCTCCCCCGGGGTTTGTCTGACTTTTTACCTCAGATGATGCCTGTATCGGGCAACGTTGATATTCTCTTCACTTTCTCAAGAAGACCGGAAGTTAGGAGGAGTCTGGGTGCCAGGGGTGGTGAAAACACCGGAAAAAAAGTGTGTTTTCCTCATGGAGGAGAATGAAAAGTAATATAAAACGAAAAAGTCCCCGGAAGGGGACTTTTTGCGGACCGGACGGGGCTCGAACCCGCGACCTCCGCCGTGACAGGGCGGCATTCTAACCAACTGAACTACCGATCCTTCAGATAATTTCAGCGCTTGTAGCGATGTTTTATCGTTTCGGGAGTGCAAATATAGACTTTTCTTTATTTCCAACAACAAATTTCCTCCTTTTTTCCCTCATCCCTTACCTTTACACCACGGCAAACCGTCCGACAAACCATCGATTATGCCCGAACTAAAGAACAGGCAGTTTCTGGAATTTGAAAAGCCGATCAGGGATTTGTATGACCAGATCGAACAGTTGCGTATCACTTCTGCAAAAAACGATATTGACCTGACGCAATCCATTCGTCAGCTTGAGGATAAAGTGGAAGAACAGAAGCGCACCATTACTAAGGGGTTGACTTCCTGGCAGAAGGTTCAGTTGAGCAGGCATCCTGACAGGCCATATGCGTTTTCTTACATCTCAAGGATGTGCGATCATTTCACGGAATTACATGGAGACCGCAACTACAGGGATGACAAGGCCATTGTCGGGGGGTTCGCACAGCTCAACGGGCAGACCGTCATGATGATCGGGCATCAAAAAGGCATCAATACGAAGATGCGTCAGATGCGCAACTTCGGCATGGCCAATCCGGAGGGGTACAGAAAAGCGCTCAGGCTGATGAAGCTCGCCGAGAAATTCAACAAGCCCATCATTACCCTGGTGGATACACCTGGTGCCTTTCCGGGCATTGAGGCGGAGGAGCGGGGACAAGGGGAGGCCATTGCCCGTAATATCTACGAGATGATGTGTCTTAAGGTGCCCGTTATCTGCGTGATCATCGGAGAGGGCGCCAGTGGCGGTGCCATGGGGATCGCTGTAGGCGATCGGGTTTTAATGATGGAAAATACCTGGTATACAGTGATCTCTCCGGAGAGTTGCAGTTCCATACTTTGGCGAAGCTGGGATCAAAAGGAGCGAGCGGCTGAGGAATTGAAACTGACACCTGAACATATGCTGGGCTTCGGCCTGGTGGACGGCATCATCCCTGAACCACTGGGCGGAGCGCACTGGGATTACAATGAGGCATCGTCCATCCTCAAGGCGCATCTGCAGCCTCTGCTGGAAGAACTCAGCTCGATAGATCCACAGCAAAGGATCGACCAGCGCATCGAAAAATTCAGCCGAATGGGATGCTGGGAAGAAAAGGCCGTCTGAATTCGATAACCCGACACGAACAACCATGACCAAACAACGATTCCATGGCACAGGGGTGGCCATGGTAACCCCTTTCAATACGCAAGGGACCGTAGATACCGAAACACTTACCTCACTTGTGGAATTCATGATAGCAGGCGGTGTGGAATACCTGGTGGTATTAGGTACCACCGGCGAAACAGCCACGCTCGATCATGATGAGAAACAACTCATATTTTCTCATGTTGCCGGGGTCAACGCAGGCAGGATCCCACTGGTGGCAGGCATCGGAGGGAACGACACGCGCAGCGTAGTAGCCGATCTCAAGGGCTTCGATCTTCATGGTTACGACGCCGTGCTTTCCGTTAGTCCCTATTATAACAAACCCAGTCAGGAAGGACTTTTTCGTCATTACAAGGCCGTGTCGGAAGCAAGTTCGCTGCCTGTCATGATGTACAACGTCCCAGGCCGCACCGGCATGAATGTAACGGCGGAAACCACCATTCGCATCGCCAGGGAATGCCCCAATATTTTCGCCACCAAAGAGGCCAGCGGTAACATGGACCAGATCATGCGCATCCTTCGGGATAAGCCGGATGACTTTCAGGTGATCAGTGGAGATGATGCCCTCGCCCTTCCGATGGTTGCGTTGGGTGCCACCGGTGTCATTTCCGTTGTCGCCAACGCATATCCACGCATCTTCTCAGACATGGTGCGTGCCTGTTTACGCGGAGACCTTAAGTCGGCCCTGCCCACCCATAACCGTTTACTGGAAGTCGTGGAGACGCTCTTCGCGGAAGGAAGCCCGGCCGGAGTAAAGGCTTACATGCAGGAATTGGGTTTGTGTCCGGATCATGTAAGGCTACCGGTGGTGCCGGTAAGCGATGCGCTCAGGACACGGATCAGGTCACTCATCCCGGGATTACATGCAAATTGATATTTATTGCAATTATAGCATCAGTAGCATGAACCAATGATCAGGATATTTTGTTTTTTGGGAGAAAAAGTGGGGGCATGGGAATAAAAACAAAGTTGTGTGCACTTGCAATGATCATACTGTCAGCGCAGGCAGGACTGATCCCTTTTTTCTTTGTTACGGACATCCGCCCGGATCTTGTATTTGTTGCCAACGAATCCAACGACAGTCCTTTTATCCCTGACGGGCCCTCCACATCCGATGAAGACTCCAGCGGATCGGTTTGTCTGGATCTTGAAGAAGAAATGTTGCAACCACATTCGTTCCAGCTCATACAGCCCATCAACCATCCTCAACCATCCATAGGCATCAACTCTTTACATATTCCCTTGCAGGGAGGATTCAACGGCGTGTTGAAGCCTCCACAATTCGTCTAGAACCCCACGCGTCCGGACATCCCCGCACCTTTCAGTGCACATTCTTCACCTCAGTTTTAAAGGTCATGATTTCATATCCTGTCCTCCGCACAGCCATTATTTGGCTGGGTGGAGCCGTATCATTTTTTTCCTGCGACAATAAAATGGTCAGTGATGAGACCGCAGCAGATGTTTTCCCGGTTGTAAAACCACATCGTATCGATACCATTTTCACGAAAGAATATATTGCCGAGATCAATGCCCGTCAGAATGTGGAGATCCGGACAAGGGTCAAGGGATTCATTGAAAAGATCCATGTGGATGAGGGCAAGCCCGTTCAGGCAGGGCAGTTGCTTTTTACACTGGGGAGCAGATTATTTCGCGAGAACCTGTTAAGTGCCGAGGCTGCCTACAAGAGTGCATTGGCGGAGCGGAAGGTAATGGAGGTGGAGTTGCAGAATACCCAGACGCTCGCCTCCCGAAAGATCGTTTCAGATTCGGAACTGAAGATGGCCATCGCGCGGAAGGAAGCTGCGGAAGCCAGGGTAGAAGAGGCGCTTGCGGCCGTGGGCATCGCCCGATTGAACCTGACGTATACCGAGGTCAAAGCACCCTTTTCCGGGGTCATCAATCGGATCCCCTACAAGACGGGCAGTGTGGTCTCTGAAGGTGATCTGCTCACGACTTTATCGGATAACCGGGAAATGTTTGCCTATTTCAATATGTCGGAACGTGAATTCATTAAGCTGATGAAGCGTGACAGCCTTGGGAAACGGGATGATGTATCATTGGTCATGGCCGATAATGAGGAGTTCCCGGAGAAGGGACGCATCGAAACTGCCGAGGCTGAGATCGATCGTTCTACCGGAAATATCGCTTTTCGGGCACGTTTCCGCAATCCTGACCAGTTGCTGCGACATGGGAGCAGCGGTAGGATACAGGTGCGAGAGGAACTAAGGCAGGCCCTGGTCATCCCGCAACTGGCGACGTTTGAGATACAGGACAAGACATATGTTTTTGTGGTGGATAGTTCCGGATTGGTCCATTCAAGGAACATTACCCCCCGGTTGCGCTTGCCTCATCTGTTTGTGGTCGAGTCCGGATTGGATACCAGTGACATGGTGATCCTGGAAGGTATCCAGTCAGTAAAGGACGGCATGAAGGTCAACGTCCGTCAGCCTTAATCATCGCGTTCCTCACCGGAAATAAATATAAGTATGACTGCTGCATTCATACATCGGCCCGTGCTGTCCATTGTTGTCTCGCTCATCATCACGCTGGTTGGTCTCATCGCATTTCTACAGCTGCCTGTTACCCAGTTTCCGGAGATCGCCCCGCCGGAAGTGAATGTCACCACCAAGTACACCGGCGCCAATGCCGAGACCTGTGTCAAGGCAGTGGTGACCCCGCTTGAACGTGCCATCAATGGGGTCCCCGGGATGGCTTACATGTCTTCCGTTTCAGCGAACGATGGTACCAGTATCATTCAGATCATCTTCAAGCCGGGCATTGATCCGGATGTTGCTGCCGTTAATGTTCAGAACCGCGTGTCTGCTACGCTTGACGAACTTCCTGAAGAGGTGATCAAATCTGGAGTTATCGTAGAAAAGGTACAAAACAGCATGTTGCTGTACGTAAATCTGCTCAGTACGGATAGTACGATGGATGAGAAGTTCCTCTATAATTTCACCGACATAAATTTATTGTCCGAGCTCAAGCGTATCGACGGGGTTGGCTTTGCTGACATCATGGGGTCGCGCGAATATTCGATGCGCATTTGGTTGCATCCACAGAAAATGGCATCCTTTGGCATCTCTCCGGAGGATGTCATCCAAAGCCTGAAACAACAGAATGTGGAGGCTGCGCCGGGAAAGATAGGGGAGAGTTCCGGCATGCGTCCGCAGTCACTGCAATATGTCGTGCGATATACCGGAAAATATAATACGAGTGAGCAGTATGAGCAAGTTGTGATCCGCAGCACGGAAAGCGGAGAACTCATCAGGCTGAAAGACATTGCCGAAGTCGATTTCGGTTCACAGGATTATGATGTCATTTCCAAGGAAAACGGGAAGCCATCGGCGGCCATCATGCTGAAACAGCGGCCGGGAAGTAACGCCAGGGTGGTGATCGCCCAGGTGAAGCAACGAATGGAAGAGTTGAGGCGTGACTTCCCGGCTGGTGTTGATTATACGATCAGTTATGATGTGTCATCTTTTCTGGATGCGTCCATCAACGAAGTGGTGAAGACCCTGATAGAGGCCTTCCTGCTGGTATCGCTGGTTGTATTTATTTTTCTTCAGGACTGGCGTTCAACGGTGATCCCGGCCATCGCAGTTCCGGTCTCATTGGTCGGCACCTTCGCCTTCATGGCACTGTTTGGGTTTTCGCTGAACATGATAACATTGTTCGCGCTCGTATTGTCGATCGGCATTGTAGTAGACAATGCCATTGTGGTCATTGAAGCGGTGCATGCGAAGATGGAGGAATCACATATCGGTCCGCGCAAGGCCACAGAGCGCGCGATGCGTGAGATCAGCGGTGCCATCATCGCCATCACGCTGGTCATGTCTGCCGTGTTCCTGCCGGTGGCTTTTTTGCCGGGTTCTGCAGGGATCTTCTATCGGCAATTCTCCCTGACACTTGCTGTCTCCATCGTGTTATCCGGAGTAGTTGCCCTGACGCTCACTCCTGCACTTTGTGCCACCATGCTCAGGTCGACTCACGGTAACGCACACACGAAGTCTGGGCCCTTACATTCATTTTTTAATGGCTTCAACCGCTGGTACGGCGGACTCTCTGACGGCTATCGCAGATGGATCGGGCGGATCGTGAACCGAAGGATGGTCACCTGGGGTGCGTTGATCCTGTTCCTGACTTCGACAGGCATCATGGGTTCGATCCTGCCCACCGGCTTTATTCCCAATGAGGACCAGGCTACCATCTATGCGAGTGTGACCACGCCTTCCGGTGCGACCCTGGAACGTACGGAAAAAGTGGTCGATGCCATCCAGGAGACGGCGATGAAGGTCGATGGTGTGGCCTCCGTGTCAACCCTTGCAGGATTCAACGTGCTGACCGACGGGACGGGCGCCTCTTACGGGATGAATCTGATCAGTCTGAAGCAATGGGATGAACGCAGCCGCACCGATAAGGAGATCATCGAAGAGTTGAAGGAACGGACCAAGAACATCAAGGATGCGCAGATCGAATTCTTCACGCCGCCTCCGGTTCCCGGTTTCGGTAATGCTAGCGGTTTTGAGCTGCGATTGCTTGATCGGACGGGTAAGGGAGACCTGAAGCGGCTGGAGCGATTGTCGCGCGCCTTTGCCGACACGATGGCGGCCCGTCAGGAGATCCTGAATGCCTTCACCACTTTTGATGCGAGTTTCCCGCAGTACATGATCCACATCGACAATGCCCGGGCGGCCCAGAAAGGAGTCGTTGTGGCGGATATTCTCGGGACGCTGCAGACCTTTCTGGGCAGCGAGTACGCCACGAATTTCATTCGGTTCGGTCAGCTCTACCGTGTCATGGTGCAATCCTTGCCCGAATATCGGGCCAAACCGGAGGATATCATGTCCCTTTACGTGAAGAACCGCGATGGGGAAATGGTGCCTGTCACAGCCTTCTTGCGCATGGAGAAAGTATATGGCCCGGAAGTGATCACCCGTTACAACATGTACCCGTCAGCGATGATCAACGGTGAGCCCGCACCCGGTTACAGCAGCGGACAGTCCATTGCTGCGATCCGGGAAGAGGCGTCGAAGCATTTGCCTGCCGGGTTTACCTATGACTGGGCGGGATCCACCCGCGATCAGGCCATGGCGGGGAACGAAGCTGTATTCATTTTCCTGATTTGTCTGCTCTTCGTCTATTTGCTGCTGGCTGCACAATATGAAAGTTTTCTGCTTCCGATGCCGGTGATCCTTTCTCTGCCGGCAGGTATTTTCGGAGCATTTCTGATGCTCTGGTCCATGGGACTGGAAAACAATATTTACGCCCAGGTGGCGATGATCATGCTCATCGGACTGCTGGGCAAGAATGCCATCCTGATCGTGGAATTCGCCGCCATGCGACACCGGGAAGGCAGGACGCCCATGCAGGCGGCCATTGAGGGCGCAGTATCCCGACTCCGGCCCATTCTGATGACATCCTTCGCCTTCATCGCCGGACTGGTGCCGTTGATCTTCGCTTCTGGAGCGGGTGCGATTGGCAATCGTACGATCGGTGCAGCAGCGGCAGGCGGGATGCTGTTTGGTACCATTTTCGGCGTGCTGCTGATCCCAGGGTTATATTATGTTTTTGCAACCCTGGCTGACCGCATACGCAAACGAAACAGGAAGGAGGAGAAACCGTTCACTGAAGAAATCTGACACATGACCTACTCACGATCACGTATAAGCGAAGTTATATTTATCGTCGGCATTCATCTGCTCTTCCTGGCAGGATGCCGGCTTCCCCAAATGTCAGCATTGCCTGGGATGCGCACCTTGCCGGCCGGGTGGGAGGGGGGCATAGACACTGCTGCACCTCCGCAGAGGTTGTTTAGACATGATCCGTTGCTCGCTGCGCTCATCGACACGGTCCTTGCGGGTAATCAGGATCTGAAGATGGCCACGGAAAGGATCAGGATGGCTGGCGCCGTTGCGGCGCAGGCTCGGGGAATGATGCTGCCGCAGGTCAATGCCGGCGTTACGCCCAGTCTCCGGAAGTTCGGACTTTACACCATGGATGGTGCAGGGAACATCGTCACCGAAATGGAGAACGGAAAACTAATACCGATCGATCTGCCGGATTTTATGCTGGGGATGCAGGCAAGCTGGGAGGCAGATCTCTGGGGAAAACTAAGGGACAGAAAATCGGCGGCCCGTGCGCGGTTCTTGGCCTCCGAATCTGCCCGCCAATTATTACGGACGGCATTGGTGGCAGAGGCAGCATCGGCTTACTATGAACTGGTGGCAGCCGACCAGGAACTCAGGATGCTGGATCAAACCATCGCGTTGCAGGAGGAGGCCCTGAGCCTGGTCAAGGTGCAAAAGGAGGCTTCTGTGGTCAATCAGCTGGCCGTGCAGCAATTTGAGGCGCAATGGCTGGATCAACAGGGGCTTCGCATGCAGGTCATGCAGCTCATCACGGATACGGAAGCGCGGATCAACGCCCTGGCCGGACGGTTCAACGCCCCGATCCCCCGGGATTCAGCCTTTTTTTCCGCAAACGCATTGCTTTCGCTGAGGCCGGGTATCCCCGCGCGCATGATGCAGAACAGGCCTGACATCAAACAGGCTGAATGGGAAATGACCGCTGCCCGGGCCGATCTGGAGGCAGCCAGAAAAGCATTCCTGCCTTCCCTCATGATCACGGGCTCGACAGCTTTGCAGGCCTATCGGCCGGGTGCGCTGATGCTTTTTCCGGCGTCGATCGCTTACAGCCTGATTGGCGGACTGGCCGGACCCGTCATCAACCGAAATCAGATCGCCGGGGAGTTCACCAAAGCCGATGCCCTCAGACGGGAGGCGATATACAATTATCAGTCGAAAATAAGCCAGGCCTATCTTGAAGTGCACCGGGAATTACGCCGGCTGGATAATCTTCAGGGCATTTTCGACCTCAAGCGCAAGGAAAGCGGGATCCTGCTTGCGGCGGTTGATGTCTCAAGGGAGTTATTCAGGTATGGACGGGCAGACTATCTCGAAGTGCTGCTCGCCCGGCAGAACGCGCTGCGCGTGAACATGGAACTCATCGAAGCCCGGCGCATGCAATTCCTCACGGCTGTCAGACTCTACCGGGCACTCGGAGGGGATTGAGGCCAGATCGTCAACGGATCAGATCTTTCTGATCACTTCGGCGGAAGGTACCCGCAGGCGTTGTCCGTAGATCCCCGCTTCTGTCCCTTTTCCGACGGCAACGATCATGCAGACTTCTGCGCCCCGGGGCAACCCGAGTGCGCGGGCGACCCTGACCCGGTCGAATCCTTCCATCGGGCAGGTGTCGTAACCCTCAGCGGTGATGGCCAGCATGAAGGTCTGCGCCGCCAGGGCACAGGATTTGTGCAGGATGACCCGTCTGTCACCCGGACGCCCCAGCCGCATGAAGGGCCGGAAAAGTCCGGTGACCGAGGTCAAAACCCGTCTGGCGAGGGTAGTGAGACCCAGCGGGTCGGATCCATAAACCAGCGACATGAGGCTGCCATAATATTTTCGCATGAGTTTATTCCGACGTTCCTCTTTGTCGGTAACCGCTGCCGGAACCTGTTCGAGGTTCCACTTCGCCCGCGCACGCCAGAGATCCCCGCGGGTGACAAAGGCTACCAGGTGATCGGCAGTGGATGCCGCCTGCTGGCCCATGCAAAGCGGGACCATCCTTTTTTTCATGGAGTCACGCTGGATCCAGACGAACTCCCACAACTGCATATTGCTGCTGTTGGGGGAAAGTGTCGCCAAATGCAGGCATCGCTCCACCACGGCATCCGGAACCGGATGTTCGCGGTCGAATTTGCGGTTGGATCGCCTGCGATCACAGATCGCGCTGAATATCTCATGGTCACTCATGGTCATATGCTTTGAAAAATAACAGATCGACCGCCCGTCGGGATGGAGGAGAAGCCGGGCGGCACACTGGTCAACCTGCGATGCGAAAATATTTTAGTTCCCGCTGATCATTTTTTTATTTTTTTTGTATTATTGCATTAATAACGCCAAACCCTGATACATATGAAACGATTAATCCTGTCCTTATTCACGATGCTGTTTACCGCATCCCTGTCTATGGCAGCTGTTCCGACGCAGGTAGCAACCCTTCCGTCCGGAGATCAGAGGGTAAACGACAATGTCGACAAGATCTTCCGCGATAATCTCACTGCATTCCTCGAACTAACCCCACGCAGTTATGAGGAAATGACCGGTGAAAAGTTGACCCTGAAGGAAACGTTGAAGTTGAAGGCAGCTCAGAAAATGGTCAAGGATCAACTCAGGAAGGCAGACGGGGAAGACACTTTTCCAAAAGGTGCTTACATTGTGCTGGTCATCCTCGGTTGGGGGTTCATTCCCTTGGGTATCCTCTCCGACTGGAAAGGAAACGACTGGTGGATGAATCTCTTACTCACCTTCCTTTGCTGGATCCCGGGCGTGATACATGGCCTGGCCAAAATGAAGAATTACTACAATTGATGGTCCTTCTGACCGATAATGGTCGGTGAAACAGGTCATGCATGCCCAAAGACATGCATGACTTTTTTTTTTCAGGAAATGTCAATGAAAAAGGATATTTACATGAAAGAGTGGATGCATAAAGGCTGGTTGGCAGCCCTTTCTCTTTTTCCGATCCTGCTATGGCTTTTGCCCGCCGGATTCTTTGACCGAACGGGAGTGGAACTTTGCCCTTCCAAATACTTCTTTGATATAGAGTGCTTTGGATGTGGCATTACCCGGGCAGTGATGCATCTGCACCACTTTGACTGGCGAGAGGCGGTCTATTACAACAATTTGGTGGTGGTTGTGTATCCTGCCCTCGTCATCACCTGGTTCATCTGGTGGCGGGCCGCATGGCGGAAGGTATCAGTGCCGGCTAAATCTCCCGCTGTCTGACAGACAGCTGTTCAAACTTCCATATCATATGAGCATAACCAGATCAAATAAAGCCTTGACAATGAAAGCTACGTCGGTCATGATACTGATGACCACCCTCCTTATATCCTGCGATAAACTCAACATCGTGAACAAGGATGGAGAGGGTTTTATCACGTACAAGATCTCGAAGGGGCAGCAATCTGCATCCCCTGCCCTATATAAGTATTATTCGAACCTCACAGAATTGAAGTTCACCGCAAAATTCGACAGTTCCGCTGTCTATGCCACCGTGAATCCAACGAATCAGTTGGATATCAATAAATTGTATGGCTTTGCCGACGACGACAAGCAGCATCATATCAGCAGTGCCCGGATCGGCTGGCGCTGGTACACCAATCGGCTGGAACTCTTTGGCTATGTGTACAATGATTCCATCCGAACGACCCAAATCATCACACAGGTCCCGCTGAAAACGGATATCCCTTGCTCCATAAAAGTCGATGGCACGCGGTATGTGTTTACCGCCAATGGAACCCAGATCACCATGGCTCGGACAGCCAAAACACCTGCCGGGAAGGGATATCGCCTCTATCCTTACTTCGGAGGGGATGAAATGGCTCCTCAGGACATTACCATCCAGATCCGGGAAGACTGATCTCTTTCCGGGCGTCAACCCCGGGTTATTTATCTACTTGTCAACAACGGAAATCCTTTCCTTCCATGTCTCGTCATCTGCAGTCGCTCAAACGCATGGTATTGAATCGGGGGGCGTACCTGATCAGTTATTTCCGACTGCAGAAATTACTAAAAAAAGTGGGTCCCGGTGCGCTGATCATCGATTGTGGCGCGAACGTTGGCGAGATCAGCGCACTATTCCTGGACCGGGGAGCAGATGTCATCGCTTTCGAGCCGGACCCTGTCGCCCTGGCGGCACTGCGTCGCAGGATCGGACACCATCCCCGACTTACGCTCCATCAACAAGCGGTTGCTGACCGGTCCGGTCACGCCTCATTCTTCTTTCACAAGGATCGTTCCGAAGGATCGGATGCTGCTGAATTCACGGTCAGTTCCACGCTGGTGGCGGAAAAGCGCAATGTGGATACCGGTCATTCTATCGAGGTGGAACTGGTCGATCTGGATGCTTTCATTGCATCCCTGGATCGGAAGGTGGATATCCTGAAGATGGACGTGGAAGGCGCAGAGATCGCCATTCTATGGAAGATGCTGGACAGTGGCAGTTACCGGAAGATCGGACTCATGCTGGTGGAAACTCATGAAACCAAGATCCCCGGACATCAGGAGGAGGTCGCCCGTCTTC
>VFQT010002514.1_pt1 | contig 18636 bp, 14 predicted proteins | sample 3512381 | NCBI WGS metagenome assembly VFQT01 (sample SAMN10412376, study PRJNA504923) | tailings metagenome | isolation source: Relicate 2 Philex TSF3 active mining site | place: Philippines: Tuba, Benguet | collected 2017-08-29
GATCAGCCGCGCCGCTTGAAAAACGACACCCCTGCGGTGCTCACCGGAGGAAGACCAAGCCCCTCCGAATTGATCGGTGTTGTCGATCGCAGTTGCCGTGGGTTCCGCATTTCTCAGCAACATTGCGAATGGCGCACGCCTCCATCCGGAGGGCGCCCAGATGAAGCCCTGCAATACCGTCGCCACAAGACCGACGCCGGCATAAGGTGCTGGACATTGCGAACTGCAACTTCAGAGACAATCAATGTGCTGGGCGAAATCATGAAATAGCCAGCGTTTCAGAAGCCCCTTCTCGCGCGCAAAGGACCCATATTCTGCGCAATGACAAATTGGCGACACCGCCCGATACGGCGAATTCTGTTACGCCAGTGCGGCGCATGTCGCATGGCCATGAAATCTCCGCCCATATGGGACGAGATGATCGCGCGCAACCACACGGCGGCTCACCCCATTCGCGGCCTCGGGCAGAGAGGCTCGCACCGTCACGACGGTCAAAAACCTGCGAGAGATGATCGGCGTGAATGGCTTGTTGTGCGCGTTCCGCGCGGATCAAAGAAAGAACGCACCCCGACTCGAAACGGGAGACACGACGGCCGCCCAAGCACCTTTGGCATACGAGCGAAGAGCTTGCGTGCGCCAAGCAGCCAGTACCATCCTTGCCTGACCGATGGTGGGCGCCTGCGCGGTCGGCGCGCGTGGCTGAGACCCCACGACGATCTCACTCACTGCGGACCATGGTGGGATGCGCCAATTGCTCTATCGTGCGCCCACGCGCCTAGCCAATTTGGCACACTGCTCTGAGTGAAATCCCTCAACGTCCACGACGCGCGCGGGCAACGCGATACGATGCGATGCAGTAGTACTGTCCCGTTACTCGCGCTGTTGTCTGACAAGGCATTCGACCGGCAAGCGGCTGGCCCTGTCGAACCAGCACGCCAATCGACCAACCGCTTACCGAAGGGGCTACCTCGGACTTACCGACGGCGTCCGCGGTGATGGCGCCACGGCCGGTGCGGGCGCCAATGATGCCGCCGGTAGTGATGATACCGGAACCGAGGATAATGCGGCCCATGGCACCAGCGACCGCGACGCGGCGCCCAATGACAATGACGGTACGGTCTGAGATGGATCTTTTCGACGCCCGATGTACCGACATCGATCAGTGCTGGCGTCCGCCCCACCGGCGCGGCTTGCGAGGACGGCGCAAAGCCCATAATGGCTACGAGCGCCGCTACGACCATCAGCAATCTTCTCATCGACTGGGTTCCTTTCCATTCGTGCTGACTTGAGAACCACGTCACGGTGCTTTGCAAGAAAAGTCACCGCAGCGCGGCATTGCAGGCTTTGCGAGCCTGTTCCGGGATCTCCGCGAGAGCCGCCTCAGGGCGAAGAGGATTTCCGCAGAATATCGGCGATCTCGTCGAGAATGACCAACCTGCGCTTACGTGCATCCTCGAGCGTCTCGTCCGACACGGGCTCGACGTTGGTCTCCATACGGTGGATCGCCCGATTCAGTTCGTGATGACGATCGGTCAAACTCGCGAAATGTGCGTCCCCCATCTTCAGGTCCCGGATCAGCGCTTTCTGCTCGGGGAACATCTCGTCGAGTTCGTTGTGCGTATTGCGGTTTTCCAACATTCTTCCTCTTTCTTCCATCGCCGAGCCGTCGTCGCCGTGGCTTGGCGATGGAGCGCGACACTTGCGTACGAAAAAGGTACTCAGACCGAAAGCGACCACCATGACCAAGATCAATGCCGAAGCAGAAAGCCCTCTGCCGACAAGCATCGCTCGTCGAGCCCGCCGGCCAGAAGCCGGTCGGCCACACAATCGCTTTGGCAATGCTGTTGTACTGGGCACTCTCTTCTGCCCAGATGGCCTTGTCCGGCGCGCATGAAAATCGCCGTGGCGAGAGCAGACGCAGGCATGGCCGCATGATTATCGCCGGCCACGCGTGAAACGATCAGCAGTCAAATCGATAAACCGATCCTAGACGGCTTCTTGCTCCGCCCCTGCCGCCGGAACATCCGCCCGCTCGGCAATCTGGCGAAGCGCTGCGTCCAGTTTCCCAGGCGAGAAGGGCTTCTGAAGAAAAGTATCGGCATTTACAGTCAACCCCTCGACAGGGTGACCACTCATCAAAATGACATGCGTGACATGGCCGCCACCGAGGGATCTCAACTCTTCCACGACATCGGTGCCGCTCAGCCCACGCATCTTCTCATCGATTATGAGGACGTCGGCGGAATTCAAACGTAACCAGCCGAGCGCCTCTTTGCCGTCGCCAAATGCGTGCACTTCATACCCCGTCGCTTCCAAATGAAGCGACATGATGCGCAAAACGGACGGCTCGTCATCCACGACGACAATGCGCAGCATTTGGTGCCTCGACATCGATTTCGGTTGCTTCGATTAAGTCCGGACATTTCAATCCACAAGACACGTACGATTACGTACGGATAAACTCACTCGGAAACATAAACAAAAATAACGCGCAATATCAGCACTTTACGACCCGTCCGAGGATGAGTGAGCGTGCCCCCTTGCATGCCGAAAACGCCACATACAGCGCTCAAGGAGCCCGAACTGCGCTGCCTACTCCCGTGATTCGGCACGGACATCCCACGCAGCGGCTCGATATTCTCCGTCGCTGGAGCACCTCGAGCTTTGCAAGGTCACTGAAAAGCCAGCAGGACGGTTCGTCGCGGTGCAAATGAGCGCGGCCATTGCCACCACTTCCGATCTGCGCGAGAGCCCAGCTGCAAACAGCTTTCGAACGACGTTCACTATTCTTCGAAGCGGGGTAGGCGCATCGGCTGACTGGCCTTGGCGTGATGGCGCCGATGGATCGGGCGAACTCCCGGGGCAGTCGCCTGCCGCAGTGCCGAGAAACTCCTTCCATCGCGGCGCTGCGCAAGGCTCGACAATGAATCGGCGTGGCCGACACGCCCGTCGGGCATGGGATTCATGTTGCGCGTTGGAGAGCGCATCAGCGGAGATAGCTAAGGCAAGGCACCGGATCTCACCCCTTCCAAGGCTGTAGACATGGCGCACCCGGCAACGACTGGGAGCCCGGAATTTCGTTCCCGGCTCTTGCCGGCATTGAACCAGAATGCTTGCTGCCCCACCCCAGCGGGCTGATCTTTCTGCGAAGTGCGGAGCACCTCGACCACAGCGTGCGACGTGACTACTTCAAAGCACTCGTAACGCGACTTTGCTCAAGTGCGACTTCGACCCTCGCCAATGCTCGATCCAGATCCTCATCCATACTTTTTTTGACGTGGGCCACACGCGCCACCCTATCCTCGATGTCGGCGTTTTCAGAGACGATAGTGGATGTCAGATTTTGGACGATCTCCAAATCCCCTTCCTGGCTGATGCGGGCCAGCTCCCTCAACCTATTTATCTCATCAAAGATTTTCATTGCGCCCCTCAGCCGTTCCAAATCTTAGTTTTTTGACGGTTACGCGATTCCTGAGTTCTGCGGAAGATTGGCATAACTGTTATTGAAACGATCCATTCGCCGCCGGCACCGCACTTCATTACGCGTTTATTCCTAGGCATAGTTACGCAAATCCAGGATTCGTGCCTCCGAGCCTAAGCAGGCACCCATGCTACGTGTAATTACCTAAGCAATGTCACTAATGGCGCCTCGGATAATCAACACGTATTATTTTCGGTTATCCTCTGCGCGTAATTTTGTCGATGCGCGAATTGTAGAAGCGCTCAATCCCCTCGATCTCCGTGCTGGCCCGGAAAAGTCCAAGTGCATGGCGATAACATCCCACTGCCAGAGCGTAACTCCTGGATGCCTCATGCACTATTCCTGCCTGATCCCAGGCCCAAGGATCGTTCGGCGTCTTATTGAGCTGCTCACGAGCCAAAGCTTCGGCCTTCTCCAATTTTCCTGCAGCGACGAGGTCGTGCACCTCATAAACACTCGCCATCGATGCCCCCCATATTCCCGATAACCGACGTTGGCTCACATGTTTATTTGCCGTGGAATATTTCCAGATTCGAGAGCGCTAAGCCATGACGAAAGATTACCGCTGAATTTAGCGGCTCAATCGCCAGCTATGCGGCGGCTGATGCGGACGATCAGGGGGGACTCGCCCCCCCGGCGACGCCAGCCGGGTCGGGATGCGCGAACCTGGATTGCCAGCGCCTCACCTGCAACCGCCATTGCCGGAACCGGATGCGTCGCCTGTTCGCCTGGACACCGCGTCTGGCCTCGGTGACCATGCGATTCTCGAATGAAAAGCCCCTGTGAGGATTGTACGAATGAAGACAGATAAGACGCCGCCTCTTCTTTTCGCGCCGCTGGCGCTGCGCTCGGTAGAACTACCCAACCGCATCGTGCTGTCTCCGTTGTGCATGTACGTGGCAAAGGACGGCCTGCCGAACGCATTCCATTTTTCGCACCTGACGGCCTTCGCGCGGGGGAGGGTGGGGCTGGTGTTCACGGAGGCGACGGCCGTTGCACCCGAAGGGCGGATCAGTCACGGCTGTTGCGGCCTGTGGAACGATGCACAAGTCGAAGCATATCGTCCGATCGTCGAGGCGATCACCGCGCTCGGCGCGGTGCCGGCCATCCAGCTCGCGCATGCCGGCCGCAAGGCCTCCGTACGCGAGCCTTGGCGTGGCAGTGCGCCCCTGGATGCCAGCGACGTGGCCATCGGACAGGCGCCGTGGCCGGTGGTAGGGCCGTCGGCCGAGGCCGTGGGACCGAATTGGCCCACACCAGCTGCCATGACCGAGCAGGATATTCGCGCGATGGTCGACAACTTCGCCGCAGCAGCGGCGCGGGCAGCGCGAGCCGGCTTCCGCGTCCTCGAGATCCATGGCGCCCACGGCTACCTGATCCACTCGTTCCTGTCCCCGATCGCCAACACGCGCAACGACGGCTACGGAGGAGATCTCGCGGGCAGGATGCGCTTTGCCCTGGAGGTCACCGAAGCGGTTCGCGCGGCATGGCCGCAAGACCTGCCGCTGTTCATGCGCATTTCAGCTGTCGACGGACGCCCCGGCGGCTGGACGATCGAAGACTCGGTGGCACTCGCACGCGAAGTGAAGAAGCGCGGCGTCGATGTCGTCGATTGCTCGTCGGGCGGAATTGCGGGCGCGCCGTCATTTCGGGTCCGCGACGACGGCCAGCCGCTGAAATCGGGCGGTGAGCGTCCGCCGGGTTTCCAAGTACCCTACGCCGACCGCGTGCGGCGCGATGCCGGCATTGCGACCATGGCCGTCGGCGTCATCACCACGGGTCCGCAGGCCGAGGAGATCCTGCAGAGTGGCCGGGCGGATCTGATCGCGATCGGGCGCGAACTGATGTACGATCCGTTCTGGCCCTTACACGAGGCAGAAGCGATGGGATACGACCAGGATCGCCAGATGTGGCCGCCGAGCTATGCATGGGCCATTCATCGCCGCTCCGAGATCAGGGCCGGCCACGCGGCTTCGTAAGTGCCGACGCGACGCGGACAGCCGACAGCCCACATCGAGATCTCAGATCGGCCACCCCCGCCGGAGCGTTCTTGACTTGCGAACCCACTTCAGCACTGGACGCGAAAGCGTCCAGTCGAGCAGGACGCCAAGCGCGTTCTGCGGCTCAAGATGCCAGCCCTTCGACGAGCGCTGCGAGCTCGTCGAGTTTCTTCAACGTAGCATCACGACCCTCGGTCCCGATCGACAGCACAGCACGCTGCATACCTGCATCGCGAAGGGCGGCCAGGGTAGCTTTATCCTGCTGAGGGGCAAACACACTCATCGGGAGGCTGGCCGGATCGCGTCCGGCCTCCGCCACCATCTGGCGGAAGCGGGCGCCGATCTCGATCGGATCCTGGTCCCGGCCACCGAGCGGCATCCATCCATCGCCGTACTCTATGGCGCGCCGGGCACCGTAGGGAAATGCCCCACCGACGATGATGGGCGGCCAGGGCTTCTGCACGGGCTTGGGCCAGCACCACATCGGCTCGAAGTCGACAAATGCCCCATGATACTCGGCGACGTCGCTCGTCCAGATCGCCTTCATGGCGGCGACGCGCTCGCGCATCAACTCGAAGCGGCTTTTGAAATCAGTGCCGTGGCTCGCCATCTCCTCGGCATTCCAGCCGCCACCGATACCGAAAAGAACGCGTCCGCCAGAGATATAGTCGAGCGAAGCGACGAGCTTCGCCGTATGGATTGGATCCCGCTCGACAACGAGACATATGCCTGTTCCCAGCCTGATGCGTTTCGTCACCATGGCGGCTGCGGTGAGCGAGATGAACGGATCGAGCGTCGCCTTGTAATGATGCGGAAGCTCCGGACCGCCTCCCCATGGCGATTTGCGGCTCGTGGGGATGTGCGTGTGCTCGGGCATCCAGAGCGACTCGAAGCCGCGCTCCTCGACCGCCCGACCGAGTTCACCGGGCGCGATCGAATAGTCCGTAACGAACATCGCAATTCCGATCTTCATGGCCAGCCTGCCTCCTCGTTGCCATGCCTTCGGCCTTCGCATCCCCCCGGCATCTCCGAATTCGCGGCCGGTCACGTCAGCAAAGGCGTATGCGCGCGGTCGTCTCCCTTTCGGTCGATCACGCGACGGGGCGACCCTGTCGACGCACGAACCCTTCGACGGTCCGCCAGAGACCTCCACCTCGGCGGCCGCTGCGCGTGACGAGAAGACCCGCGCGGATCCCGCGTAGGCTCATCCGTCAAAAGGAGGGGCGGAACGAACAAAAATCAACTGGTGGGGTCGTCGATGGTGAGCGAAGGCCGCGCCAGATTGGTCAAGGCATCGATGTCGCCGATCTTGATGACCGCTCCCTTGACCTCAACCTTGTAAGGCGAAAGCGAGGCGAACGCACGCGACAGCACCTCGGGCGCCATCCCGAGCCGGGCAGCCAATACTTTCTTTTCGAAGGGCAGTTCGAACCGATTGGCACCGCCTTGCTCGAGCCGGTAAGCCAGGAGCCAGTTCGCCAATCGCTCCAACCCCGATCGTAGCTTCTGGTTCTTCAGCTCCTTGACGACCATGCGATAGGATTCGGCGAGGTCCACCGCGAGGCAACGTGCGAACGCGGCGTCCTCCGAAAACGCGAGCCGGACCGCTTCGGCCGGTAGAAGCAGAACCTGCGCAGAAGTGAGCGAGCGTGCCGATTTCAGATAGACGCGATCCACGATGACGGCAGCCAGAATGAAGCACTGACCGGGCCCCAGCACGGCAACCGTCGTCTCCCGGTCGCGATAGGCGGAAAATACTTCAACTTTGCCATCGACAACAACGTGCAGGAAATCCGCCGGATCACCCTCGCGCACGAGTTCCACGCCTGCGGGGAACCTCTGCAGAAACGAGGCGCGCAGCATCTGAGTCACGAGAGGTTCGGATACCCCCTCGAAGATCCGCAGCTTGCGCATTTGCTCGATTTCGCTCGCGCGCATTCGTCGAACCCTGCTCTCTACGTCGACACACCAAAAGATACAAGGCAACGCTTGATCAAAGTCAAGTATTCACTTGCATTGGCAGCATGCGGAACTTGATTTTCCTGACGCCCGAAAATGATGAAATCGCAAAAGCGCCTTGAAAATGGGTTCTTTCCAGCCGCTATTGACCTAGGTCAAGCCTGCCGGGCGCCTCCGGGCAGAACGATCTCCCTCGCGATTTGCAGTCTCACAACGCAGAGGGGGCGATCATGCCGGGAGGCACGCCAAGTCCGTCGGAACAGAGCAGGGCGCTCTGGCTTTCGACAATTGCATTCACAGCCTGCTTCGCCGTGTGGACGATCTTCTCGATCATCGGCGTCAGGATTAAGCAGAACCTCGGGCTGACCGATACGCAGTTCGGCCTGCTGGTCGCGACGCCGATCCTGACTGGATCCCTGAGCCGTATCTTCCTCGGCATCTGGACCGACCAGTACGGAGGCCGCGTCGTCTACACTGCAACGATGGTCTTGGCGGCGATCGCCACGTTCCTCCTGTCCTACGCGACAACCTACGAGACCATGCTCGTCGCCGCGCTCGGCGTCGGTTTGGCGGGTGGCTCGTTCGCCGTCGGCGTCGCGTACGTCTCGCGATGGTTCCCGAAGGAAAAGCAGGGCACCGCGCTCGGTATCTTCGGCGCCGGCAATGTCGGCGCTGCGGTTACGAAGTTCATCGCGCCATTCGTGATGGTGGCCTACGGCTGGAACATGGTCGCCAAGGTCTGGGCAGTGGCGCTGCTGATCATGGCCGTCGTGTTCTGGTTCACCACCGAGGACGATCCGGTCATCAAGGAGCGCCGCGCACGTGGCGAGAAGGTGCGCTCCTCGCTGATGGAGCTCGAGCCGCTGAAGAACCTTCAGGTCTGGCGCTTCTCTCTCTATTACTTCTTCGTGTTCGGTGCATTCGTCGCGCTCGCGCTGTGGCTGCCGCGCTATCTCGTCGGGGTCTACCAACTCGACATCAAGACAGCAGGCATGCTGGCTGCGTTCTACTCGGTCCCGGCGTCCATTTTCCGCGCTTATGGCGGACATCTGTCCGACAAGATCGGAGCGCGGAGCGTGATGTACTGGACGTTCGGCGTCTCGGCCATCATCTGCTTCATGCTGTCGTATCCGAACACCGACTACGTGATTCACGGCATCAGCGGACCGATCGCATTCTCGACTCGCGTCGGCCTCGTGCCGTTCGTCATCATGGTGTTCGTACTCGGCTTCTTCATGAGCCTGGGTAAGGCGGCGGTCTACAAGCACATCCCAGTCTACTATCCCGATCACGTCGGCTCGGTTGGCGGCATCGTCGGCCTCGTCGGTGGCCTCGGCGGCTTCATCCTGCCCATTACCTTCGGTGTTCTTCTCGACCTGACCGGCGTCTGGACGAGCTGCTTCATGTTGCTCTTCGGCATCGTGATGGTCTCGCTGGTATGGATGCACTTCGCCATCCAGCGGATGGAGCGGGAGGCGCGCCTGCCGGCAGAGGCGACTTTACCGCAACTCCCCGAAATGCAGGCCGTCCACAAGCCCGAGCACGAAGCCGCACTGGCCGGGTCTGGCGCGATCGAGGACTGGCGCCCGGACGACCGTGAATTCTGGGACAGCAAAGGACGCGCGATCGCGCGCCGCAATCTGTGGATTTCGATCCCGGCGCTGCTGCTTGCCTTCTCCGTCTGGATGGTCTGGTCGGTCGTCGTCGCAAAACTTCCCTCGATCGGGTTCAAGTACACGACGGACCAACTCTTCTGGCTGGCCGCGTTGCCGGGTCTGTCCGGTGCGACGCTCCGGATCTTCTACTCCTTCATGGTCCCGATCTTCGGCGGCCGGCTCTGGACGGCGGCGTCAACCGCCTCGCTCCTGATCCCTGCCTTCGGCATCGGCTATGCAGTGCAGAACCCAGATACGCCATACTTGATCTTCCTGGTTCTGGCGCTGCTCTGCGGCTTCGGCGGCGGCAACTTCGCCTCGTCCATGGCCAACATCTCCTTCTTCTTCCCGAAGTCCGAGAAGGGGAACGCGCTGGCCCTCAATGCGGGTCTGGGCAATGCCGGCGTCAGCGTCATGCAGTTCGTCGTCCCGCTGGTCATCACCGGTGGCGTATTCGGAGCACTGGGCGGCGAGCCGCAGACGCTCTCCAACGGCGCCAAGCTGTGGCTGCAGAATGCAGGCTTCGTCTGGGTTCCGTTCATCATGGTCTCGGCTGTGGCTGCCTGGTTCGGCATGAACGATCTGGCCACCGCGCGGGCCACGTTCGCCGACCAAGCCGTGATCTTCCAGCGTAAGCACAACTGGATCATGTGCTGGCTCTATACGGGAACCTTCGGCTCCTTCATCGGCTATGCTGCCGGCTTCCCGTTGCTCGCCAAGACCCAGTTTCCCGAGGTCGACAGCCTTCAGTACGTCTTTCTCGGCCCGCTGATCGGCGCCCTGTCGCGCGCCGCGACCGGCTGGATCTCCGACAAGTTCGGCGGTGGACGCGTCACCTTCTGGACCTTCCTGGTCATGATCGGTGCCGTTGTCGGCGTCCTCTACTTCCTCGGGATCAAGACGCAGCCTGGCGCATTCTGGGGCTTCTTCGCGATGTTCATGATCCTGTTCTTCGCGACGGGCGTGGGCAATGCGTCGACCTTCCAGATGATCCCCGTGATCATGCGCTCGGAAGTCGATCGCCTGATGCCGCAGAAGAACCCGCAGCAACGTCTGCGGCAGGCAGAAATGGAGAGCGCCGCGATCATCGCTTTCACGTCCGCGATCGCAGCCTACGGCGCATTCTTCATCCCGAAGGCCTACGGCACTTCGATCTCGACGACCGGCGGACCAGAAGCCGCATTGTGGGGCTTCCTGATCTTCTACGTCACCTGCGTGCTCGTGACGTGGTGGTTCTACACGCGCAACGGCGGCTTGCTCCACGACATCGAGCGTGGCGGCGAAGCGGCTCCCAAGCCCTCTCTTCGCCCAGCCGAATGACACTCTCCAATGGAGCCGGCTCCTGTCCGGCTCCAGCCCTCCGGCCCTGACGAGGCATGCACCATGAGCCACTTCATCGATCGACTGACATTCTTCCGCAAAACACAGGAGCCGTTCGCAGACGGCCACGGCATCACCACGAACGAGGATCGGCGCTGGGAAGACGGCTATCGTCAGCGCTGGCAGCACGACAAGGTCGTGCGCTCAACGCATGGTGCGAACTGCACCGGTTCGTGCTCCTGGAAGATCTACGTGAAAGGCGGGATCGTCACCTGGGAGACCCAGCAGACCGACTATCCCCGCACCCGTCCGGATCTCCCCAACCACGAGCCCCGCGGCTGCTCGCGGGGTGCCAGCTACAGCTGGTACCTCTACTCCGGCAACCGCGTTAAATATCCGCTCATCCGCTCGCGGCTTGTCCGGCATTGGCGCGAGGCACGCAAGACCATGTCGCCCGTGGCTGCGTGGGCTTCGATCGTCGAGAACCCGAAGAAGCGTGACGACTACATCCAGGTCCGCGGTCATGGCGGCTTCGTGCGCGCGAAGTGGGACGAGGTCACCGAGATCATCGGGGCCGCGAATGCCTACACCGCGAAGAAGTATGGACCCGATCGCGTGATCGGCTTCTCGCCGATCCCGGCGATGTCCATGGTCTCCTATGCGGCAGGCTCGCGCTATCTGTCGTTGCTCGGCGGTGTGTGCATGTCGTTCTACGACTGGTACTGCGACCTGCCGCCTGCCTCGCCGCAGACATGGGGCGAGCAGACCGACGTGCCGGAATCCGCGGATTGGTACAATGCGGGCTTCATCATCCTGTGGGGCTCGAACGTCCCGCAGACGCGCACCCCCGACGCGCATTTCTATACCGAGGCCCGCTATCGCGGCGCCAAGTCGGCGGTGATCTGCCCGGATTATTCCGAAGCCTCGAAATTCGCGGACATCTGGCTGTCGGTGAAGCAGGGCACGGATGCCGCACTGGCAATGGCCATGGGGCACGTGATCCTCACCGAGTATCACGTCAAGCGCCAGGCCACGTACTTCCGCGATTACGTGCGCCAGTACACCGACATGCCGATGCTCGTGCGCCTCGTGCAACAGAACGGCAAGCTGGTGCCCGACCGCTTCCTGCGTGCGTCCGACTTCGATGCGGCGCTCGGCGAGAAGAACAACCCCGATTGGAAAACGGTCGCCCTCGACGAGAACTCCGGCAAGGTCGTCGTGCCGAACGGCTCCGTGGGCTTCCGCTGGGGCGAGCAAGGAAAGTGGAATATCGAAGAAAAAGAGTCGGGCGGCAGCGCGACGAAGCTGCGGCTGTCCCTCGCCGAGGTGAAGGACGAATTGGCCGACGTGGCATTTCCCTACTTCGGTAACATCGCCAACGAACACTTCACGCACACCGATCACGCCAGTGTTCTGGAACGCCGGGTCCCTGTGAAGCGCATGGCACTTGCCGACGGTGAGGCGCTGGTTGCCACCGTGCACGACCTCTTCATCGCCAACTATGGCGTCGATCGAGGCTTCGGCGGGGAGAACGTCGCCACGTCGTTCGACGAAGACACGCCCTACACGCCGGCTTGGGCGGAGAAGATCACAGGCGTCAGCCGCGACAAGATCATCCAGGTCGCGCGCGAGTTCGCCACGAACGCCGAGAAGACCAACGGCCGCTCGATGGTCATCATCGGCGCCGCGATGAACCACTGGTATCACGCCGACATGAACTATCGCGGCGTGATCAACATGCTGGTCATGTGCGGTTGCGTCGGTCAGTCGGGCGGCGGCTGGTCGCATTACGTCGGCCAGGAGAAGTTGAGACCCCAGGCCGGTTGGGCGCCGCTTGCGTTCGCGCTCGACTGGGGCCGTCCCCCGCGGCAGCAGAATTCGACGTCGTTCTTCTACACGCACACCAATCAGTGGCGTTACGAGACACTCGACGTGAAGGAAATCGTGTCGCCGACCGCGCCTGCGGGTCCGTGGGACGGCGCCATCATCGACTACAACATTCGCGCGTTGCGCATGGGCTGGCTACCGGCCTACCCGACGCTGACGCAGAACTCCCTGTCGATCGCCAAGGACGCAGCTGCAGAGGGCATGGAGGCGGGGCCGTACGTCGCCAAGGCACTGAAGGAGGGCAAACTCAAGTTCGCCTGGGAGGATCCCGACAGTCCGGAGAACTTCCCGCGCAACCTGTTCGTGTGGCGCTCGAACCTGCTGGGCTCGTCCGGCAAGGGGCACGAGTACTTCCTGAAGCACCTGCTTGGCACTTCGCACGGTGTTCTCGGCAAGGATCTCGGCGAGGAAGGCCGTGCCAAACCGGCTGAGGTGCGTTGGCACGAGGAAGCGCCGCGCGGCAAGCTCGACCTGCTCGTCACACTCGACTTCCGCATGTCGACCACGTGCGTGTACTCCGACATCGTTCTGCCGACGGCCACCTGGTACGAGAAGAACGATCTCAACACGTCGGACATGCACCCCTTCATTCATCCGCTCACGAACGCGGTGGATCCCGTGTGGGAGGCGAAGTCCGATTGGGAGATCTACAAGGCGATCGCCAAAGCCTTCTCGAAGGTCGCGCCCGAGGTTCTGGGCATCGAGAAGGACGTCGTGATGACACCCATCATGCACGACGCGCCGGCAGAGATCGCGCAAGCTTTCGAACCCAAGGACTGGAAGAAGGGCGAGTGTGAGCCGGTACCTGGCAAGACGATGCCGGGCGTCACGATCGTGGAGCGCGACTACCCGAACCTCTACAAGCGCTTCACCGCGCTCGGGCCGCTCATGGAAAAGATCGGAAACGGGATCAAGGGCATCGCCTGGAAAACCGATCACGAGGTGGAAGCGCTGAAGGCGCTCAACGGCGTCGTCACGGACGAGGGACCGACGAAGGGCTTGGCGCGCATCGACACCGACATCGATGCGGCCGAGGTTCTCCTGATGTTGGCGCCCGAGACGAACGGCGAGGTTGCGGTGCGTTCGTGGGAGGCCCTCTCGAAGACGACCGGCCGCGATCACGTCCATCTGGCCGCCGTCAAGGAGGACGAGAAAATACGTTTCCGTGACGTCGTGGCCCAACCGCGCAAGATCATCTCCGCGCCGACATGGTCCGGGCTGGAAAGCGAGAAGGTCTGCTACAACGCCGGCTACACGAACGTGCACGAGCTGATCCCGTGGCGCACTCTCACAGGCCGCCAGCAGCTCTATCAGGATCATCTGTGGATGCGCGCGTTCGGCGAAGGCTTCTGCGTCTATCGCCCGCCGATCGACTTGAAGGCGATCAAGGGCGTGCAGGGCATCAAGCCAAACGGCGAGAAGGAAGTCGTTCTCAACTTCATCACGCCGCATCAGAAGTGGGGCATCCACTCCACCTACACCGACAACCTGTTGATGCTGACGTTGTCGCGTGGCGGGCCCATCGTCTGGCTGTCCGAGAACGACGCGCGGAAGGCCGGTATCGTCGATAACGAGTGGGTCGAGGCCTACAATGCCAACGGCGCCCTGGTGGCACGCGCGGTCGTCTCGCAGCGCATGAAGGACGGAACGCTCTTCATGTACCACGCGCAGGAGAAGATCGTGAATGTACCGGGCTCCGAGATGACGGGGCAGCGCGGCGGCATCCACAATTCGGTGACACGCGCCGTTCTCAAGCCCACGCACATGATCGGCGGCTATGTGCAGCTCGCCTACGGCTTCAACTACTACGGCACCATCGGCACCAACCGCGACGAGTTCGTCGTCGTGCGCAAGTTGCGCAAGATCGACTGGCTCGAGGGCGGATACGCCCGGACCCAGGATCCGGCGATCTCCAAAGCCGACGCGGCCGAGTGAAAAGGAGACATCCCATGAAAGTTCGCGCTCAGATCGCGATGGTTCTGAACCTCGACAAGTGCATCGGGTGTCATACGTGCTCGGTCACCTGCAAGAACGTGTGGACCAATCGCGAAGGCATGGAATACGCTTGGTTCAACAACGTCGAGACGAAGCCGGGCATCGGCTATCCGAAGGACTGGGAGAACCAGGACCGCTGGAAGGGCGGTTGGCGGCGCAAGGCCAACGGCCGCATCGAGCCCAGAATCGGCGGCAAGTGGCGCGTCCTCGCCAACATTTTCGCCAATCCTGATCTGCCCGAGATAGACGACTATTACGAGCCCTTCACCTTCGACTACGAGCACCTGCAAAAGGCTCCGGAATCGCAGGCGTTCCCGACGGCGCGTCCGCGCTCGCTGATCACGGGCGAGCGTATGGAGAAGATCGAGTGGGGCCCGAACTGGGAGGAGATTCTGGGCGGCGAGTTCGCCAAGCGCTCGGCCGACAAGAATTTCGAGGGTGTCGAGAAGGAGATCTACGGCCAGTTCGAGAACACCTTCATGATGTACCTGCCGAGGCTGTGCGAGCACTGCCTCAATCCCGCTTGCGTCGCGTCCTGCCCGTCGGGCGCGATCTACAAGCGCGAGGAAGACGGCATCGTCCTCATCGATCAAGACAAGTGCCGCGGCTGGCGCATGTGCGTCTCCGGCTGCCCGTATAAGAAGATCTATTTCAACTGGTCGAGCGGCAAGAGCGAGAAGTGCATCCTATGCTACCCGCGCATCGAGGCCGGCCAGCCGACGGTTTGCTCGGAGACTTGCGTCGGCCGCATCCGCTATCTCGGTGTTGTGCTCTATGACGCCGACAGGATCGAGGCCGCCGCCAGCGAGAAGGACGAGAAGGCACTCTACGAGGCGCAGCTGTCCGTCTTCCTCGACCCCAACAATCCGCTGGTGATCGAGCGCGCACGGGCCGACGGCATCCCCGACGCCTGGCTCGAGGCGGCGAAGCGCTCGCCGGTCTGGAAAATGGCCATGGACTGGCGGATCGCGTTTCCGTTGCATCCCGAATACCGGACGCTTCCGATGGTTTGGTACGTGCCGCCCCTCTCGCCCATCACGGCTGCCGCCGAGGCGGGCAAGATGGGCACGGACGGCGAAATGCCCGACGTTCGCTCGTTGCGCATTCCACTGCGTTATCTCGCGAACATGCTGACGGCCGGCGACGAACGCCCGGTTGCCACGGGTCTCGAGCGGATGCTGGCGATGCGCGCCTACATGCGGGCGAAGACCATCGACGGCGTCATCGACGAAAGCATCGCCCGCCGGGTCGGCCTTTCCGCGCAGCAGATCGAGGACATGTACCAGGTCATGGCGATCGCGAACTACGAGGACCGTTTCGTCATTCCAACGAGCCATCGCGAAGTGACCCAGGATGCCTACGAGCTCCGCGGCGAATGCGGCTTCTCGTTCGGTGACGGCTGCATGCCCAGCGACAACCGCCCCAACTTGTTCGGCGGTATCAAGGTGAAGAACGACAAGCCGCGCATGGGAGCTTACTGATGAAGACGCTCAAGGTACTCTCGGCGCTCCTGACGTATCCCACCCCAGAGCTTCAGGCCGCAGCCAGCGAGTTGAAGGGGGTCCTGCGTTCGGAGTCGCTGTTGCCAGCACGTCATTACGAAGCGCTGGCGAGCTTCATCGACGACCTCGCAGCCCGCGACATCCTCGATGCACAGGAGCGTTACGTCCTCCTATTCGATCGCACGCGCTCTCTGTCGCTGCATCTGTTCGAACACGTGCACGGGGAAAGCCGCGATCGAGGCCAGGCGATGGTGGATCTGATCAAGGTCTACGAGGAGGGTGGCTACGCTCCGACGGCAACCGAACTGCCGGATTATCTCCCGCTCTTCCTGGAGTTCGCGGCGACGCGGCCCCCGAAGGAAGCCCTCGAGCTGATCGGCCAGCCGGGTCACGTCATCGCAGCCCTGCGTGAGCGGCTGGCAAAGCGCGGTTCACCATATGAAACGGTGTTCCGCGCCTTGCTGGCGCTCAACAAGGCGAAACTCGATGCCGCCCAATTGGCTGCACTGCGCGCGGAGCCGGATCCCGAGCCCGACGACCTCGAAGCGCTCGATGCTGCATGGGAGGAGGAAGAAGTCACCTTTGGGCCCGGTGCAGCTTCAAACTGTGGTGTCGACGGCTTGGCCGCGAAGTTGCGTCAGGCACGCCGCCCAGCACCAGGCTTGCCGCGGCCCGACCGGACGGGCCCGGCGACCATCATCTCTTCTTCGACCACGGCTCGCTCTTGAGGAGCAATCGCCATGCAAGACTCCATCTTCCACATCCTGTTCGTCTGGTATCCTTACGTATGCATCTCCGCCTTCGTGTTCGGCAGCCTGATCCGCTTCGATCGCGAGCAGTACACTTGGAAGGCCAGCTCCAGTCAGTTTCTGCGTAAGCGGCAGCTCTTCTGGGGATCGAACCTCTTCCACTTCGGCATCCTGTTCCTGTTCTTCGGCCACACGGTCGGCCTGTTGACGCCGACAGCGATCTACACTCTGTTCATCACTCCCGAGACCAAGCAAGTCGTCGCCGTAACCGCCGGCGGCATCGCTGGGGTGATCTGTTTCGTGGGGCTGACGCTGCTTCTGCATCGCCGGCTGTTCGATGTCCGCATCCGACAGACCTCGACCTACATGGATCTTTCGATCCTGATCATCCTGTGGGTGCAACTTCTGCTCGGCCTCGTGACGCTGCCGTTCTCGCTCGGACATGCCGATGCATCCGTGATGCTCACCCTCTCGCATTGGGCCCAGGGGATCGTCACGGTTCAACCCGTCGATGCCAAGACACTGCAGGGTCTCGATTGGCCTTATCTCGTCCACCTCGTGCTGGGCATGACGATCTTCCTGCTCTTCCCGTTCTCGCGGCTCGTCCACATCTGGTCGGCACCCGTGTGGTACCTCGGCCGGCGTGGCTATCAGGTCGTTCGCACCCGGCGGCCTCTCGGTCCCGAGAACCGGGGCCAGGGCAGCTACAGCCAACCTGCGGAGTGATGCGCCATGACCGTGGTGAAACAGACCACCGATCCGACAGGTTGCGCAGTACGTCCTGCGAACCTGCCGCGCCCCAGGCCCGTGACCGTAAACGGCGTTACCATCTCGCGCGCGGCCATCTCGCGTGAGGTGCAGAACCACCCGGCTGCCAAGCCCGTGGAGGCTTGGCTGAAGGCTGCCCGTGCGCTGGTCGTGCGTGAACTGCTCCTGCAGGAGGCGCGGCGCATAGATCTTCCGGCCGAACCGCTGACCGATAGCGAGGGGCGCCGGGAGACCGATGAGGAAGCGCTCGTGCGGACCCTCGTCGAGCGCGAGGTCGTAACACCGGAAGCGGACGAGGAAACGTGCCGGCGCTACTTCGAGCAGAATCGCGCCAAGTTCCGGTCGGAAGATCTTTATGCAGTGCGTCACATCCTGTGCGCCGCGCCGCCTGGAGATCCTGCCGCCCGAGCTGCAGCCCATCGACTGGCCACGGCCATTCTCTCGGAGTTGAAGGCAGAGCCTGCGAAGTTCGATGACATGGCGCGCAGCCATTCGGCGTGCCCTTCCCGGGAGATGGCGGGCAACCTCGGCCAGATCAGCCGGGGGCAGACGGTGCCGGAATTCGAAGCAGCCCTGGCGCGGCTGCCCGTCGGCGTGATCCCTGAGACGCCGGTCGAGACCCGTTACGGCGTCCACGTGGTGGTCGTCGACAAGCGGATCGATGGCGAAGCGCTCCCCTTCGACGTCGTCGCACCACGCATCGCGGAGTGGCTCGTCGCGCGTGCCAGACATACCGCCATTCGCCAATACATCACGATGCTGGCCGGCCGCGCCAAAATCACCGGCATTGCGCTCGACGCGACTGGATCGCCACTCGTGCAATAGGAGCAGATGACATGCAGATCGGCGCACTCGTCGAACGCTTGGAGCAGGAAGACGATGCGGGCGAGGCCCTCGCAGCGCTCGGCGACATCGTGCTTTTCGCAGAAGTCGCCGCGATGGGCGCACGGTTCGAGGAAAGCCCGGCAACCTATACGGCCGGTGCCGTGGCGCGCTTCGCTGCCGGCGCGGGCGACGAGGACTGGGTGAGCCTCATCGGCGCGATCGAGCGAGCCCCCGAGCCGAGCCACGCCTTTCTCGTTCGTGCGCTCAGATGGTGCCTCGCGCAGGACGCGAAAGAACTCGCCGGGGCATCCCAGTCACGAGCATGTGGATGCGGAGCCGATCCGGGGCCGTGCCATGATGCCCACCGATGAAGGTCCAGGCACGAGAGGCTATGTCATCCCAGCGCTTGCACCGCCGCCGTTGGATCTGCTCGACCAACCGATCGACTACTTGTTGGCGGATCACTTTCGCCAGCGGTCCCTCTGTGCTGCGTTG
>VFQT010002515.1_pt1 | contig 18634 bp, 16 predicted proteins | sample 3512381 | NCBI WGS metagenome assembly VFQT01 (sample SAMN10412376, study PRJNA504923) | tailings metagenome | isolation source: Relicate 2 Philex TSF3 active mining site | place: Philippines: Tuba, Benguet | collected 2017-08-29
GATATTAAGCGCTCTCTTGCTGGTTTGATCTCCGGAGACGGACAAGAGGCGGGTGTTGGATATTCGCGACTTGTCTCACGTTGGCGCAAAGTCGCTATGTACGAACAAGCAACTTGATGTGTAATATCGCGCCATGAAAATCACCGGATATAAATTATTTCCAGCCCCTCCTCGCGAGCTATTTCTCAAAATTGAAACTGATGAAGGAATTGTCGGTTGGGGCGAGCCTGTACTAGAGGGCAAGACTGATACTGCCGCGACTTGTGTCAAAGAGTTGATGGAGTATTTAGTCGGGAAAGATCCGCGTGATATCGAGAAGCACTGGCAGCGGATGCTCAAAGGCGGTTTCTATCGTGGCGGAGCAATTGCTTTCTCGGCGATTTCTGGAATCGATCAAGCGCTCTGGGACATTCTTGGCAAGAGCCTCAACGTTCCGGTTTACACCCTTCTAGGAGGCGCAGTCCGCGATCGCGTTCGTATTTATGGTCACTTGAATACGAGAACTGTTCACAATGCACAGACACAAATTCCACTCAAGCAAGAAATTGAAGAATTACGCGAAATCACCCAAATTCAAATGGATCGTGGCCTAACGGCTTTCAAGTTCTGTCCGTCTGACGCGCTCGAACCAATCGACACGCTCCATGAAGTAAAGAAGATTGTCGCTCGAGTTGAGGCAGTGCGTGAACATATTGGCGAACACCGCGACTTGATGCTCGATTTCCATGGTCGATTCAGCCTGGCTAATTCTCGAAGACTGCTTCCATTACTCGAGCCATACAACCTGCTTTTTGTCGAGGAACCTGTGCTACCTGAGTACACCAAGCACTTCCAGCTCATCGTTGAATCAACTCCAATTCCGATTGCTACTGGCGAACGTCTCTTCCTTCGTACTGATTTCCAAGATGTACTTCGTACTGGCCTTGCTGTTGCCCAGCCTGATATCAGCCATGCCGGTGGCATCTCCGAACTTCGGAGAATTGCGGCTATGGCAGAGACGTATAACGTCTTTATGGCTCCGCACAGCCCGCTCGGTCCAATCAATCTTGCTGCAAGTTTGCAGTTGGACTTTACGACGCCAAACTTCCTCATCCAAGAACAAGTTCTTGGTTTGGGTAACCCGGGAACAGCAGATAACCGGTACAAGTTTGTCGATTACGGTGATTACAACGTCAAGGATGGCTATGTCGAATTAATGACGAAGCCCGGTTTAGGTATTGATGTTGATGAAGATGCCGTGAAGCACGTGGCCGAGAACACCAAGCCTTGGCGCGCTCCTGAGTGGACCGGAAAAGATGGCGCACTAGCGGAGTGGTAAGAAACGGATAGGCAAATCTCCACATTCTTCACCACTACCGTTCTTGTACATTATCGAGATCGCTTCGTCGAGCACCTCTTTTGCTGTGGTGTACGGGTCAATGACAAGTACGTAACCTGCAGAAAAATGAATCGGTATCTGAATCTCTCCCAACGATATAAGTGTGTTCGACATCCCAGCAATCTCCCATAATCTGGGGAATGCTTCATTGATATCCGTCGCGCACTCCGACTTCCCAGCCGAAAGTAGTGTCAGCGCATTGATATCTAGGGTGAATACCGTTCTCGCAACGTTAAATCGCGCTAGTTATCTCACTCTGGCAAGTGAATACGATAAGTGGAATAACGGGGTAGAGGGTCCGCTTCCATAAATCTATTCACCTAACCAGCGAAAAGGCCCGCGGTGACGTGGGCCTTTTCTTTGTAGTATGGCCTAATGATGCGCTCTGATTTATTTATCGATGGCAAATGGATTTCCACAGCAAAACGTGAACCGATATACGACCCCAGTGATCACAGCATCATTACTGAGGTTGCAGTTGCTGGTGATAACGAAATTGATCAGGCAATTAATGCGGCGGCAAAAGCCTTACCTACTTTTTCGAAGACGGCGCCACGGGTTCGCGCAGAGATTTTACGTAAAGCTTTTGAAATTATGATTGCCGAGGCTGATGACCTAGCTCGCTTAGTTTCTCGGGAAAATGGCAAGGTCTTTTCGGATGCACGTGGCGAAATTATCTATGCTGCTGAATTCTTCAGATGGTTCTCCGAAGAAGCGGTGCGAGTCAACGGGGAGTTCCGACATTCTCCAAGTGGCGACAAAAGAATTCTTGTTACTCATCAACCAGTAGGAGTTTCACTTCTCATAACGCCATGGAATTTTCCAGCTGCGATGGCAACGCGAAAGATAGGACCAGCGATTGCCGCCGGCTGCACAGTGATAGTGAAACCGGCGATGGAAACCCCACTCACCACTCTTGCAATTACTGACATCTTGCAGCGCGCAGGACTACCAGATGGAGTCGTCAATGTAATTACCCCCACTCCTGCTGGCCCTGCAGTGAGCAGAATCTTGGCCGATCCACGGGTAAAGAATCTCTCATTCACCGGATCTACCCAGGTTGGAAAGCTCCTTCTTAAACAGGCGTCGGAGCGAGTGATTCGCACATCGATGGAGTTAGGCGGAAACGCGCCATTTATCGTTCTCGATGATGCAAATATTGATGAAGCTGTTGCTGGAGCGATGCTTGCCAAACTTCGAAATGGTGGTGCAGCTTGCACAGCAGCAAATCGATTTTATGTTTCAAAAGAAGTGGCGAAGAGTTTCACCGAAAAACTCACTGATGCAATGTCGAAGGTAAAAATGGGTCCAGGTTTAAGCGAAGGTGCTCAGCTTGGCGCTAGCGTTTCGATAAAGGAACGCGACAAAATCGCTGAACTCGTTGATAACTCCGTGAAACAAGGTGGAAAAGTAGCGTTAGGTGGCGCTAAGCCAGCAGGACCCGGGGCCTTTTACCCGCCAACCGTCCTGACCGTTGCCGCCGATAACGCCATCCTAAAAGAGGAGATTTTTGGTCCAGTTGCCGTGATTGTCACGGTGGATTCAGATGAGGAGGCCATCAGGCTAGCCAATGACACTGAATATGGATTAATCAGTTATGTCTACTCCGGAGCGCTAGACCGCGCGATTCGGGTAGCCGAAGCTATTGAATCTGGCATGGTCGCAATCAATCGTGGCGTCATATCAGATCCTGCAGCACCATTCGGTGGTTATAAAGAAAGCGGCCTCGGTCGCGAAGGCGGCTTTGACGGCATCCACGAATTCCTTGAGAAGAAATATATTGGAGTGACTATCTAATGATGCGAAAAAATTCATTCCCCGAGCGGGGCGACGGTGTCATTGTTACTGGAGCTGCGCGCGGAATCGGCGCGGCCACTGTGGCGAACTTAGTAGCACAGGGAATCTTTGTCATTGCTGCTGATGCAAAAAGTGATTTACTGGAAAAATCACTAAAGACTATTGATCCCACTGGAAAAATGACGGTCGCGGTTAGCGCTGATGTGACTAAAGAAGAAGATTGCCAAAAAATTGCTGACACCGCGGCTGCACAAGGTATTCGAATCAAAGGATTAGTCAACAACGCAGCAGTGGGTGCATTTAATATGAGCGTAGAAAAAACGACATATGATGAGTGGCAGCGAATCATCTCGATTAATCTCACAAGCATTTATCTCATGTCAAAATACGCATTGCCGCTGATTCGTAAAGCAGGCGGTGGCGCCGTAATCAATATCTCTTCTATTCACGCTTTTGCAACATCGACTGCAGTCGCTCCTTATGCGGCAGCTAAAGGTGGCGTTCTTGCCTTAACTAGAACGATGGCCCTTGATCTTGCAGCCGATAACATCAGAGTGGTTTCGATTCACCCTGGCGCCACCAATACTTCGATGTTGCAAGAACATGCCGATCGCGAAGGGAAGAGTGTGGCTGAATTGGGGTTCCCAAATAGTGAGAACGCTATTGGCCGTATCGCAGAACCAGAAGAGGTTGCCGATGTCATCGCCTTTGCGCTCTCACGCGGAGCGAGTTTTATTACCGGCTCTTCTATTACGCCCGATGGCGGTATCCTCGCGAAATTTTAGCGATTAGGGTGGTTGGGGAGGATTCAGGTCATATTGGTCAGAGTAAGTGGGAAATGTTTGTTATTGCCTACTTTGACCTGGTGAGGGTAACTTTTCGAGCGTAATCTGTGAGGTATGCAACGACAAATGGAGACCGAAAAGCTACTTACCCCTTCCGAGGTAGCCTCACTATTTCGTGTTGATCCAAAAACAGTCACCCGCTGGGCAAAAGCAGGCAAGCTCACCTCGATTCGCACGTTGGGCGGCCATCGCCGTTATCGTGAGAGCGAAGTGCGAAATCTGCTGAAAAACCTTCCTAACGGGTAATTACCCTCGCTCGAGTACCCTGTACCCATGAGCACACCTGAGCCACAGCCTGACTCAAAGCCCGACTCACAACGGGAAAAGTTCCTTGAGGCGTTAGCCAAGAAAAAGGGCAAAGGCGCTAATCCGGGCAAAGGTGGCGGTAACTCCGGACCAAAAATTTCTGGTGCGCAGCAACGTGGCGGGATTCCTCGACAGAACGTGCAACGCAAATCTGGTGGAGCCTAAACCGCTTACTTCTTAAGCGCAGTTAGCGCTTCATCAACCTTAGCAAGCGTTTGAGCAATATCTGTATCGGTATGAGCTGCTGACACAAACCAGGTTCCACGCGGCAAGATTCGCACCCCACGTTGGAGAAGTTCGAATGCAAAATCTAAATACATCGCGCGATTTGCCTTCATAGCACTTCGATAATCGGTCGGCCCTTGAAGATCAAAACGCACATTGAAGACTGATGGATAACCAACAATCTCGAATACCAGGTTGTGCCGAGTAAAAATCTCGCGCAATCCATTCATTAATGCAGTTCCTGTTTTGGCGATTGCTTGGTGCGGCTTCTCTGATTGAAGAGCTTTGAGAGTTGCAACTGTTGCTGCCATAGAGACAGATTGTGAGTTGTACGTTCCACCATGCATTACCTTCGCATCGCCAATGAGATTCATGATCTCTTTCTTGCCGGCGAGAGCGGCAACTGCGAAACCATTTGCAAGAGCCTTGCCGAAGATAGTGATATCTGGAGTGATACCTAGAACCTTTTGTGCGCCACCGCTAGAGACTCGAAAACCAGTGATGACTTCATCACAGATAAATACTGCGCCGTATTTTGTCGTTAATTCGCGAACCTTTTCGAGGTATCCAGGTAATGGCAGCACGCCACCAGTGTTAAACATAATTGGTTCCATGATTACTGCAGCAATATCGCCCTTAGCTAATTCGCGTTCGATGACCTCTGCATTGTTCCAAGGAAGCACAATCAGGTTCTCTTCGCGCTCCTCTTGACCAAGCGTTCCCGGTAGCGGAGTGGGTGCGAGCGGATCGCCTGCCGCTGCAGGGTCGGGGGTAACGCTCCACAAAACATTGTCGAACCAACCGTGATAGTGCCCCTCGAATTTGATAATTTTCTGCTTGCCAGTAAATGCCCGAGCTACGCGGAATGCGGCTTGTACAGCTTCGGCGCCTGAAGAGTTAAAGCGCACCAATTCTGCAGAAGGGACTAGTTCGGTGATGATGCGCGCTGCTTCGTATTCCAAAGGAGTTTGTCCTGCAACAAGAATGCTTTGTTGTAGTTGCGCGCTCGCCGCTGCGATAACTTCTTTGGGGCTATGCCCAAGGATCATCGGCCCCATTCCGGCGAAGTAATCGATGAAATCATTACCGTCGACATCGACCAGATGTGCGTCATATGCCTTTTGAAAGACGAGGGGATGAGGGCGTAATCCAGTGCGATACCCACTATTGACGCCACCTGCGACATATGCCGATCCGGCTTCCCACGCTGCTTTTGATTTATCGAACTTCATAACGCGACTTTACCAAGCGTAATGTTCAGGGTGGGTCTTACATCCAGGGAAAATTTCGTTGATTGCTTTGAGTTGTTCGTCACTGAGTTTGATTTCAAGCGCGCGCAATGAAGCATCAAATTGTTCCATCGTCCGTGGTCCGATGATAGGTGCCGTAACTGCTGGTTGATGGAGTAGCCATGCGAGAGCGACATCGCCAGGTAAAAGTCCCCAGGTGTCACAGAGCGCTTCCCATTTTTCAACTTGTGGGCGGAGCTTTTCGAGCGTCTCTGCCGAACGCGCCTCCAGGCGACGCTTACCTTCCTTTACCTTCTTTATGACGCCGCCAAGCATTCCTGCATGAAGCGGTGACCAGGGGAGGATTCCGATGCCTAGGTGTTCTGCAGCGGGAATCAATTCTCGTTCGATATCCCGTACAACTAAGTTGTAGAACGATTGCTCAGAGACAAGACCCATAAAGCTCTTCTTCTCTGCTGCTTGTTGCGCTTGTAATAAATGCCATCCAGCAAAGTTTGAACTACCTACATAAATGATCTTTCCCTGCTGCACGAGAAGTTCCATTGCCTGCCAGATCTCTTCCCATGGTGTGGTGCGATCGATGTGATGCATTTGGTAGAGATCGATGTAATCAGTTTGCATACGCTTCAAGCTGGCATCACAGGCCCGTTTAATATTGAGTGCAGATAACCATTTATTATTTGGCCAATAAGGAATATCACCAAAGCCACTCATCTCACCATAAAGCTTTGTAGCAAGGACTACTTTCTCGCGACGTCCGCCGCCCTTAGCAAACCAACGCCCCATGATCTCTTCAGTTCGACCATGCTGCGGAGCGCCATATCTATTGGCGGTGTCAAAAAAGTTCAACCCAACATCGAGGGCGCGGTCCATGATTGCATGTGATGTGGGTTCGTCAGTCTCCGGGCCAAAATTCATGGTGCCAAGGCAGAGCCGGCTTACCGAAAGTCCACTTCGTCCTAAATTCTTATATTCCATAAGGGGAGGCTACTCCAGATTTCCAGGAACAAAAGCGGTCTATTTCTGCAAACTCTCCTCAAAATGCGCGCCAGTGCGTTGGTCTTTAGACTTTCATGGTGAAGATGTTCCGTAAATGGGTGGCTCTTTTTCTGGTTGCTTTAGTGGCGATTCTTTCGCCAAGCCCCAGTTATGCAAACGATGGCACGGTTCCGCCTCCGGCGGACACAATGCCGGTAGTTAATCCCGACGGCTCTCTTAATTGCGCCAATCCGGTGAATGCTGCCACGCTTCAGTGCACAGGCGGAGCGCCAATTCTTCCCGATTGTTCTCTGCCGATGAATGCAGTTCTGCCTGCATGCGGGGGCGCTCCTATCCCGCCTCCAACGGATTCGATGCCAGTTGTCTACCCTGACGGTTCGCTTAATTGCGCCAATCCGGTGAATGCTTCGACGATTCAGTGCACAGGTGGAATACCAACATCGCAAGATTGCTCGCTTCCGCAGAATGCAGCTCTACCGATATGTAACGGGGCGCCGGTTCCACCGCCAGCAATCAATCAACCGATGTACAACGGTGATGGATCAATTAACTGTGCCAACCCTGCCAATGCAACGATGGCACTGTGCATGAATCTCTTTCAAGCATCAGCTAATGGACAGCTTGATTGTTCTCGCCCCGAGTTACAAAGTATGCCGATCTGCGGCAACACATCAGGAGTGCCTCCACCAGTAACTTTTCCCGACGGTTCACTTAATTGCGCTAATCCAGTGAACGCTGCAACGATTCAGTGCACAGGTGGAACGCCAACATCACAGGATTGTTCACTTCCGCAGAATGCAGCTTTGCCACAATGCGTTCTGGCCCAACCGATGTATAACAACGATGGCTCTCTCAATTGTGCGCAGCCTGCAAACGCCACGATGGCTTTATGTATGAATCTTTTTCAGGCTTCCACTACTGGTCAGATTGATTGCACCAAACCAGAGTTACAGAATATGCCGATCTGCCGAGTAAACAGCGTTGTCCCAACAAATGCATCTGGCGCTCCCACGACGCCTATTTCAAATGTCGCTGCGGCACCAACAATTTCCACGCCTAGCGTGCAACTTCCAACACCCGCCAAGGCACCGGACATATCTGTAAATCAGATACCGGCAAGTGAGAGAACATCAAAAAACAAGGAAGAGAGTTTTGCTGAAGCAGATGGGGAAGAGGAAGCGCCCGCGGGCACTTTGACGGTCTCATTCAACTCGGCACAAAACCGCTATGTAATCAGAGTTGATTGCAATCTTGCTGGAGAGAAACTGACTATTCGCGCAGTTAAGAAAGGCGCTAAATCATTGCGTTATTCGCTTCAGATTGACGATGATGGTGTGGGTGGAGTGCGAACGAAAACCAAGCTTTCTGGTTTCACTCTGACTTTGTACTATGGTTCTGAGAAACTCGATCAAGTTCGAGTGAAGTAAAAACTATCGTTTCTTTCCCATAGCAATCTGGCGAGGCCAGTGCACTTCTGCACCAAGTTGGTGCGCTACATCAAGTGCCCATCGTGGGTTCCGTAAGAACGCTCTGGCGGCCATAACGGCATCCACATTTCCTGATGCCACTAATTGATTGGCAAAATCTGCCTCGTGAATCAAGCCCACAGCGTTTGTGGGTATTCCAACCTCTTTCTTAATGGCTTCAGCGAACGGCACTTGGTAACCAGGCGCTAGTGAAATCTGTTGTTTGTCCGATAGTCCACCGCTGGAGACATCAATTAAGTCAACACCGATATGTTGGAGAATGCGCGCCAAATCTATTGATTGCGCTAAATCCCAGCCTCCTTCTACCCAATCAGTTGCAGATATGCGGACAAAAAGTGGCATCGAATCTGGAATTACGACTCGAATTGCATTAACAATTTGGACTAAGAACCGAGTCCTATTCTCAAATGATCCGCCATATTCATCGGTTCGTTGATTACTTAGTGGCGATAAGAATTGATGAATTAAATATCCATGAGCACCATGAATTTCTATGACATCAAAACCTGCTTCAACAGCGCGCTTTGCCGCGTTAGCAAATCCGGTGATGGTGGCGCTAATTTCACTTTCATTCATCTCATGCGGAACAGGCATCTTGCCAAAGGCGATCGCGCTAGGTGCGGGTGCACTCCAACCACCTTCAGCAGGTGAGGCAATTGGGTGGTCGGAACCTGGAGGCATCATTGAACCTTTACGGCCAGCGTGCGCCAGTTGAATTCCAATCTTGGTGTTCATCTCATGTGCGAACTTCACGATTGGTTTGAGCGCATCACGCTGCTCGTCATTCCATAGTCCGAGACAATTGATACTAATTCTTCCTTCAGGTAAAACACCAGTTGCTTCCATCATGATCAAACCAGCACCACCAGTGGCAAACGCACCAATATGCACCTGATGCCATTCGCGTGCGACGCCATCAAGTGGTGCCGAGTATTGGCACATAGGAGATATCCATAATCGATTTGCGAAGGTAAGACCGCGAAGGGTTAGTGGAGTGAATAGCGGAACAGAATTCTGATTAGTCATAACGTGGCTGGGGACGGGATCGAACCGTCGACCTCACGATTTTCAGTCGCGCGCTCGTACCAACTGAGCTACCCAGCCTCATGAAAAAAATCCCTCGCGACCCAGACGGGACTTGAACCCGCGACCTCCGCCGTGACAGGGCGGCGCGCTAACCAACTGCGCTACTGGGCCATTCTTATTAATTGGTGCTCAGCACCTTAATAAGAAGGTCTTGCGTGCCCCCAACGGGGTTCGAACCCGTGTTACCGCCGTGAAAGGGCGATGTCCTAGGCCACTAGACGATGGGGACGCTCCGTTGTGGAGAGGCTAAGCGTAATGCCTGCGGCGAGGCGCTCCAAACCAGCGGTTAGCGCTCTTCACGGAAGGCCCAGAGGCTGCCACCGATAAGGATTAAGCCCCCAACCAGCAGGGCAAGAGCAGCGCCAAGTGCGCCATTAAATGTGTCAACGATGAAAGTTCCGGTTCCGACGGTCGCTATCGCTAAAGCACCGATCAACAGCGGCCATTTTCGAGTCTGCAGATAGAGCCAGATTCCTAGCCCTGAAGTAAGAGCAGAGACGATGTACGAGGCAATGTTTTGATCTTGCACCTGTAGATATTGAGCAGAGATGAAATACGTTCCCATTGCCAACGCGTAACCCCAGAAATCCTCTTGGAGAGTTAATCGAACGGTGAGCCAGAGCCAGAGTGAGGCAAGCGCGAGCCAAGCTATAAGTAATGGGAAATCAAAACGTGAATCAAAAATTTGTTCGTTGGCAGCAACAAGGGTTGCAAAAATTGCAATGTAAAGCGCAACATGACCTATCGGGGTTTGTACTCGCAGATATCCAAAGAGCGCTACTAAAGTTCCAGCGAGGAATGCAAGTGAGTATGGACCATCATTTCCAAAAATCGTGCCGATTGCTGCAACAGTGGCAAGAGCGCTCGCCGGAAATAACAACCCCGCAACGCGACGCTGAGCATCTTTTAGATAGTTCAATCTGAAGGCAAGTAAAAAGAGAAGAATCGCACTTACGGCAAAAATTGAGATTTGCCCCGCTTTGGTGAGGCGATCCCACTGTGAATTAAGAAGAATCGCAGCTGCAATAGCGGTAAAGGAGCCACCGAGGTAACCACCTATTTCCGCGAGAATGGAGCGCCGCGATTCTCGCTCCGTTTTCTCCGTTGAATCTTCCGAAGTGAATCGCTTTCGAATCTCATCGGCGATATTTGACGATAGTTTTCCTTCACTAATTAATGAATCAAGAGCGCGATCTAACTTCTCGCTCACTTAATAGACCACCGCACATCAACGGTAACGGTGACATCTTGTTCACCAAGGTCTATTTCAGTAGGTGCACTTGCTGATTCAGCACTTGCTTTGGCCATTGCGTAGATAGGTGGGTTATAGGCCGAGGAAGTCTCACTTACCCAAAGGATCTTCCCGAGATCGAAATCAAGAAGTTTGGCGTATGCGCTTGCTTTCTTCTTGGCTTTTGCAACTGCTTTTTCACGGGCAGCATCTTGAGCATCGTCGATATCAAGGACAATCGGCGTTACACCACTTACTTGAATGTTATCTCCGCCAGCTTCAACGGCGGCATCGATGATGGTCCCTGCATTTGCCTCGTCACGAATTAAGACGGTGAAACTCTGACTTGCTCGGTACCCTTTCAACTCTTGACCCTTCTCTTGGGTCCAGGTGTACTCGGGATAAATAGTGAGATTTTGAGACTGAATATCTTTAGCAGCAACCTTCTGCGCGCGAAGCGCAGCACGGAATGCGGCGGCGCTGGTGCTCACCGCTTTAGAGGCGGCGGAATTAGTTGCTCCGACAAATGAGATCACAGCGTTCAATCGCACTGTGTCTGGGGTGACCTTCACTGTGCCGGTGCCTTGAACGCTCACACCCGAGGTCGCAGCAGCGGCGCCCTGAGCACCAATACCTACGGAGGCAAGAGCGATAACGGCAGCAAGAATGGAGGCGGGAAGGATTCGTCGTTTAGTTGTATTCATAACCCCATCCTCTCGCACTTTTCTTAAAGTTTCCTCATAGTGGGACAATATATATATGTGTGCCCAGCAGACGATTCTCTCAAATTGCTCAACTGACGCCTTAGCTGATGCCGCAGCAAAATTGAGAGCTGGGGGATTAGTCGCATTTCCAACCGAAACTGTTTATGGACTCGGCGCCGATGCAACCAATGAGCGAGCAGTTGCGCGGATTTATGAGGTTAAAGGGCGACCCAATGATCATCCAGTTATTGTGCATCTAGCAGATATCAATCAACTCGATGACTGGGTAGTAGATATTCCAGATTATGCAATTGCTCTTGCGCGCACATTTTGGCCAGGTCCTATGACGTTGATTCTGCCACGCAGCGCGAAGGCGGCAGATTTCATTACTGGTGGACAAGAGAGCGTCGGAATCCGCATTCCAAAAAACCCGCTCGCTTTGACGTTAATTAAACTAGCGGGAGTGGGAATTGCTGCACCAAGTGCAAATCGCTTTGGCGCGATTTCTCCAACAAGTGCACGTGATGTTCAGGAAGAGATTGGCGCATTCCTCAATCCCACCACTGATCTCATTCTTGATGGTGGCTCTTCTCAGGTAGGAGTGGAATCGACAATTATTGAATGCTTGGGTGCGCGCCCGAAAATTCTTCGCCCCGGAGCAATCATCCAAGAGATGATTGAAGAGGTCACCGGGTTAACAATTGATGAGAGCTCTTCGACCATTCGTGCTTCCGGAACCTTAGAACAACATTATGCGCCGCAAGCAAAGGTGCATTTGATAGATATCAATAAGCCAACCAGTGAAGTTGCTGCTGGGTCTGGATTTCTAGCGCTAGCGGAAATCCCCACACCTAACGGAGCTGTTCGGTTGGCGGCTCCAGTAAATGACGAGGAGTATGCCCGGGTTCTTTACGATGCCTTACGCCAAGGAGATCGACTCAACCTACCAACAATTTACATCGTTCCCCCGATAGGTGCAGGAGTGGCAGTGGCAATTAGAGATCGGTTAAAACGCGCAAGCGCATAGGGCGGTTCGCACCGCCTTTTCTAAGATTTCTCCATAATAATGAGGCCATGCGAAGAGCAATCTTTATTAGAGCGATAGCGCTTTTCTCACTTCTGATTTCGCTGCTGCCGATCACTTCAGCGCGTGCCAATGGCCCAGTTGTTAATAGCGCACCTACGATCTCGGGAGTACTAGCTGTCGGTCAAACACTCTCCGCATCGCCAGGCAGTTGGACCCCAACTCCCGCCAGTTACACCTATCAATGGTGGAGTTGTACCAGTCAGGTGCTCAGCGCCTGCTCGTTAATCAGTGGAGCTACCAATTCGACTTACACGCTTGCGCTCAATGACGGCGGTAATTTCTTTTATGTTCAGGTAACAGCACTATCTGCTGGCGGAGGAACTACCGCTAATAGCGCAATCACTGGACGAGTCCTTACCCAACCGACAGTTATTGTCGCTCCCACCATTACAGGATCCGTTCTAGTCGGAACTACATTAACTTTAAGTAGCGGTACCTGGAGTGGTGCAACCTCACCGCTCTATTCCTATCAATGGCAGAAGTGTTCATCGACCGATTTGGCAACGTGCGTCAATATCGCCAACGCAACTTCCACCGGCTTCACAGTTACCTCTGCTGAAGTTGGATTTTATCTGCGCGGTCAGGTAGCCATCGCTGCAAATGCTTTTAATCTTGCTGCCTCTACTTTCTCTGCGCTAACAAACCAGATTTCTTCTGAACCAATAACTATTACCTTGCCAACTATCTCTGGTTTGGTTGCCGTCGATGAAATCCTCACTGCAGATCGAGGAGCATTTGCTGCTTTTCCGCTTCCTACCTTTACTCAACAGTGGCAATCCTGTACCTCAGTTGACATCACAACGTGTACTCCAATTGATGGCGCGACCGCATTGACCTACACAGTAAAAGATGGCGATGTCGGTAAGTATTTCCGAATCATGGTTACAGCAACAAATAATCTCGGAGTCAAAGGTTCACCAAGTGCGCTAACGACTGTTGCAATCAAGACTGCCCTTCCATCCAATACTGTTGCGCCAAGCATCTCCGGGGCAGTGATTGATCGACAGAAGTTAACGCTTGCTACGGGAACTTGGAGTGGTGTTCCAACTCCAACTACATCAGCACAGTGGCAAGTATGCGCTGATGCGGCGGGAGCAAGTTGCACTGATATCGCTGGCGCAACTACCGCGACTCTCACCTTGAGTTTTGCTGACTTGGGTAAATTCTTCCGCGCTAAAGTGACTGCGACTAATCGAATCGGTGCCGTCTCTATTAATTCAAATATTCTCGGTCCAGTTATTGCAGCAACTAAATTAGATCGTGCACCTTCGACATTTGGTTTTCTACAAGTTGGTCAAGAGTGGATTGCAACACCAGGAATCTGGAGCGGTGCGATTTCACCGACATATTCCTATCAGTGGCAACGTTGCTCAGATGAAAAGGGGGTAAGCTGCACCGATATCGTTGGCGCAACAAGTAAAAATTATCGAATCCAAGCTGCCGACAAGGGCTTCTTTATTCGAGTAAAGAATTGGATCCCGGACCAATCTTTGCCTGCGTACAGCGAGATTCTTGCTGTGAAAATTTCGGCCAAACCCGAACTGCCAAAAGTTGAGGCGGAGCCTGCCGCTAAACCAGCTCCAAAAAAACGGATCACCATTACCTGCGTAAAGGGGAAGAGCACGAAGAAGGTAAGCGGTACTGCGCCGAAGTGCCCTTCCGGTTTTAAGAAAAAGTAGTAAATTCTCTGCCATGTCGCAGAGATTCCGACTTCCAGTCCTTGTTGGGTTTGTCCTGGCAGCACTGCTCACCTCTACCTTCCCAACTCAGGGTGCAATTTGGGCGCCGAATATCACGCCTCCTGGTTCAAATATCATCGGAGTCAATATCGTTGATTCATTCTTTAACTCGGGCGAGAATGTTTCCACACTAACTGCACAAGGAGTCCCGCGAATAAATCCCGATGGCACTCCTAATGCTCGGCTCTGTAAAGCAATCGGTGTTGATCCATGTGATAAATCTGATCAAACGTATGTAGCTAATTTATTGCTGCCGGCGTGTAAAGCTGCGGGAGAGCAGTGGTGTATCGAAAGTCTTTCAATCGGTAAAAAAGAAGATTCAGGAGTCAAAGCTGCAACTTTAATTAGACAGGTAGATAGCGCACTTGTTGATAACACTCCAGGAGATGGTTTGCCAGGAGGCTCCAGCATCAGTTTGTGGCGAGCTGATGGAGTGAAAAATAGCGGTGGCGCAGATACTTATGCGGTCTACGTCGTTCTCAAAGCCACAAAGTTTTCAGGTCGTGGACCAGTCTTTGATGAATTTACCGCGATGGTTCTTCCATACTCCGAAAAAACCGGTTTCCAATACGAACGCCCATTCTCAGAAGAGATGATTCTTCCGAATGGAACAATCCGAATTGGGACTCGAGGTTCGGCAGGGGAGTGCGCGTGGACGGAGACTGGTCGGTGCGGCTTAATGGAAGATTTTCCTGAGGGAGTGCGAGCTGCACTCACGTTGCGCGTGAGTAATCAACTTACTGGTTGGCTTATGGGTCGGATGGCAGATCCGATAATTACAGTCGAGCCTTTCGATAGTGAGCAGAATCGAATCGTGATTGATGCAGAGCCGGTTAAGGTTCCAAAGTTCTATGCGATAACCGATCGTGCAAAGGCGACTCCTGCGATGATGCAGAATATGCCCCGCAACAGCGATTTCAGTGGTGTCACCAATAGTCGAGCCAACGAACAAGGTGCATTCATCACTATCGAGAATTGGAAAGATGTAGCAAAAGACACTGCCGCTGGATTAGTAAGTACCTGGTCAGCAACGACCATCATCAATGGTTTTGGTTCACAATGTTTGGCAGATAAAACTAAACTTCTTGGAGTCGTTACAACTAATGCCATGGTCTACGAAGGAACGGCGCCAGCATTTATGGATGGCACTCTTAATTACAAAGTCGGTGGCATGCACCTCAATCCTGACGGTTCGGTATTCCAGGGAACGTATGATCTTGTGATGCGTAAAGGCACTGCCCAATGTTTATATGGTTTTACCGATGCGCCCATCTCTGCCATAGTCACCATCGTTGATGCTGGCAAGGAAGAGCGGGTGCAAACATCTTCACTGCAAGAGTTGGGCTCTGGCACCGATAAGTGGCTCAAACTCTCTGCGCGCGGTTTTACTTTCTCCAGCCCGACGTTGAAGATCAAACTCAATCAAGATAAGCCAGTTACTGCTGCGCCGGCACCGACACCAGGTCAAGCCAGTTCTACACAGAGCGCCTCGCCAGCTCCTGCAGTGAAGGCGCCCGTAAAGCGAGTATCGATTACCTGTGTGAAGGGGAAAATCACCCGCAAGATTTCGGGAGTAGCTCCTAAGTGCCCTGCGGGGTTCAAGAAGAGGTAGGGCAAGTGCGCCTTTGCTCAAGTTTGGAGAGCAAGCGAAAGAATGTGGTTTAGACTGTCGCATTGTCGCAAGATTCTTGCGCTTGGGGCCTTTAGCTCAGTCGGTAGAGCAACGGACTTTTAATCCGTGGGTCGTCGGTTCGATCCCGACAGGGCCCACATTCATAAAGTGGGTCAAATAACCCGTTACTCCGGCAAAACCCTCAACACGCCCTTGAGGGTTTTTAGGAAATCCCAGGAAATCTGCCTTCGAGAACCTAAACTCCTCCTTATATATAGGCGCCAATTTCCCCGCTGGGCGCCTATTCCGATAGGTTTCCGCCTATCCCCGAACGCCTCTGAGCAGGCGTTTTACTGTCAACAGGCCATGTATAAGGCCGCAACTAGCGAAAATCCGCTAGATCCGTGAACGAAAAGGCAAGAATTCGACTGGAGCGCGCAAGGTTGGTTCGGCACAATCGGCCAATCAGGCGGGGCAGAAGTACGAAATGTCCGATTTGTCCCGTCAACGCGACAAATAGCGACCAGATCCGTAGTAGCCAATGTAGGGCCGAGACGTCGACCTGAGTAGTACCTCCAGCAATGGAGATAAGTAAAGACCTAGGGGCAAGAAAAAAGCAATGGCGCGTAATAAGAAGCAAACGGCATCCGCCGCTCCCACAACATGGAGCGTTGCGGATTTTGGTGCTTTCTACACTGAGCACTCCTCCGAACTTCGCGCACATGCAGCACGCATTCTCAAGGACACTCAACGCGCCGAAGAGGTTGTCCAAGATGCGCTCATCAAGTTCATGCTCGCCGCTCCTGAGTTGGAGTCCGCCGATCACGCCCTCGGTTATCTCCACCGCACCATCGAGAACCTTTGCGTCGACATCTTCCGCCTCGAAGGTCGTCGTCCAAACCTCGTACTTCTCGATGATGCACAAGCAGAGGTCGAATCAACATGGATAGATGCTGGTGATCACAGCGAAGTAATCGCACAAGCAGACGATGCCGCGATTATTCGCCAAGCACTTGCAATGCTCTCTCCCGCCGAGCGCACTGCGCTTGTGATGTGGGAAATGGATGGCCGCACTACAGAAGAGATCGCAGCAGAGCTCAACATCAAAGAGAGCGCTGTTCGCCACACACTCTCCCGTGCACGCGCATCCCTTCGACGCGTTCTCACCGAGATTGTTATCGACGAAGATCGTGGCTTAACAGCACTCGACATGCTCTCAACGACATACAAGCGCGCTGGCGAACTTGCGAAGAAGTCTTCGCGCGTTGCCCTCTCCCTCGTGCTCGTCCTCGCAGCATTCCTCGGCTTCAACTCCCTAACCGGAAATGAAGGAATTAGCGGCTCTGAGCCACGCGTTGTCGCAGAAGGCCCAGCGAGCTCTGCAACCGCACCGCTTGGTGGAAATGGCAGTAACGAGAGCGCAACTGCAACAACCCCAGCTCCATCTGCTGAGGCAAGCCAAACACCAGCTACTGACTCTGCAACCGAAGAAGTCACAGCTGAAGACCTCTCAGCAATTGACGAAGCCGCATCTCTTAATCTCAAAGAGACCAACAAATCTTTCTCTAACTCAATCGCAGGTGTGAAAGAGACGCTTGCGCTCGCCGGTCCTTCCTCATTCCCAGGCGTTGACGCAAATGGTCTTCCAGTCGGAGTCACCATCAACGACACTGGCGATTACGCCGGCAAGGCAGTAGTTAAGAACTTTGGTGATTCAACATTTGTTGGCGCCAAGGTCATCACCGAATCAATTTTTGCTACCAATGATCCGCAGAGTGTAAATATCATTCTCGATCAATTTGTCACTTTCACCGGAACTGGTCTCCAGTATTCGGTGGTTCCTACTGTCCGTATCAACGGGGTATGGCAAGACCTTCTTGTCATCTCAACAAATACCCGCGTTGAGACACAGGCAGATGGAACGAAGTTGATCATCGCCACCATGTTTATTGATCCTGCGAAGACTGGCGCCAATAGCGTCAAGGCTCCAGCATCAGGTCGCGATGCCGATCGCATCCCTGCGATCGTGACCGTTCGACTTCACACCACACCAATGGGTCAGACCATCCTGGGCCAAGCCGTCCAGGTTCTCGATCCATTTATTAACGCGGGAGGTGCGGTCTAATGGCCCGCCGCCCTAATCAGGTTTCCATGCCGAATCCGGAATTCGGTGTGGATTTTGATGCGTCAGCACGTGCGATGCATCAATCGGCGTCAAAGGGGTCTCTCATGGTTCATGAGACGACCTTTTCGATGCCAGCCGTCGTGAGGAAATCCCTTGCGGCGACTTTGTTCGAAAGGAACACAATGTTAAAAACTCTCAAGCGCAAAATCGCGCTTGTTGCAGTAGTGGCTCTTGGAGCAGGATCAATTTCAGTTTTGACCTCCACAAGTGCAAATGCTGCTAGCACCGCTACTAACACGGCGGCAAGTGGAGCTGGTAATACCAATAAGGCGATTCTGTATACAAATACGCCAACAAATTTCATCTTTACGACAGCAACTGCTTCAGATGAAATGATCACTGGTACTGCCACTTCTGTAATCACAGCAAATGCCACTATAACTGCAACTGTCCCAGGTGCAACTGTCACCCTAACAAATACAGTTGTGACACGAGATGGTGCAGGAGACGCAGTCGCAAACATCTCTACTTTTGCATCTTTCGACTCGGCAATTACTAACCAGATAGTTGAATTTTCAATCGATCCTGATGGCGCTGGGGGAAATGCAGCACTAACAGTCGAGATTGCAGCCGTCTCTGTTTTTGCCAAGCCAGTAATAACCGCTGCGACCCTTACCGGTGGTGTGCGCGTTAATGCAAACCAAACGCTTGCCATTCAATTGACGGGTTCAAACACAATCAAACAAGGGACCAACGGAGGGTT
>VFQT010002516.1_pt1 | contig 18633 bp, 13 predicted proteins | sample 3512381 | NCBI WGS metagenome assembly VFQT01 (sample SAMN10412376, study PRJNA504923) | tailings metagenome | isolation source: Relicate 2 Philex TSF3 active mining site | place: Philippines: Tuba, Benguet | collected 2017-08-29
AATGGTTTGGCCGAGACAATCTCGTGTGCACCTCGGGATCGGCAAGTTCGTTGAGCGCAATGTTCGTGGTCATTCGATTTCGAGGCATCTCCAGAGGGTGTATATCTTCAAGAAGGATGACGGTCGACCTGAAATCATTGACCGCAAGACTTCCAAGCCAGTGAAGACACTTTGCGCTTCCTACCACAAGATTCAGAGACTGACTGGAACGTTCGTCCGAGACGGTGAAACCGGACTGCGACTCCTCACCGAGTCTGAGTGTCGAGCCATTATGGGTTTCCCCAACTGGTTTGAAATACCAGAGAGCGTTTCGCGGACACAGATGTATCGGCAATTCGGGAACTCAGTCGCAGTTCCTGTCGTAAAGCGAATTGCGCGAGCAATGGTACGGGTGATTAGTGAGGGCTCGCAGGCGTCCCATTCAGGCCTCCTCAATGAATCGACGGTGCGTAGTAGTCGAAAATCGGTCGCCTAGTAAGGGAAGCTTCGTTGACTTTGTAGTCCTCGGGGCAAGAGACTAAAAGATGAGTATTCTGATTAGGTTGAACTAGAGACGAAAGAGTCGTGATGCCATGGAAGTGCTTATCAACGGATGTCGAATTCGTCCAAATGCACGGCTAGAAAGCATCGATCGGCTGGCAGGCGAGAATCTTTCGGGTGTTAATCTCTCCGGCGCCAGACTGGACAGGGCGATTCTTCAAAATTCGATTTTCAGGAATGCAACACTCGCTACGGCAAGTTTCAATTGTGCCAATCTCAGATTCGCTGATTTGTCCGGAGCTGACCTGAAATATGCTGATTTATCTGGTGCTGATTTAACTGAGGCGAACCTCTCAGGCGCCAATCTCTATGGTGCTCAACTCGCACATGCGGTCTTTGCAAGGGCGAATCTGACTGGCGCGAGCCTCAACAGCTGCCACGGTGCGCACGTCAACTTCGAGGCTGCAGTGCTAAGAGATGCGAGCCTCCACAGGATGACGGCCACTGAGGGCAGATTTGTAGACGCCGACCTCCTTAATGCAGATTTGAGTCTGGGAAGTTTCATCAGGGCCGACTTCACCGGTACCTCATTGGTTGCTTCCCGCTGGGCGGATTCCGAGTTCCTCGATGCAAAGCTGCCAGTGGCCTAGATTCGGCATGTATCGAACTCACGGAGGCGGTCGCTGATGCCTGGCGGAGAGTGGATCATGAGGGTCGAGCGGCTCGTGGGCGAGAATTTCGGCGTCAGGGTTGGCGTAGAGGAGTTGTCCAGTTATCACTTCAGACTCTTTGTCCTGTCCGAAGATGATGAGCGAAACAACTTCTCGTTTGACATATTTCGGAACGCCGCTGGCCGATTGCGTTTGGGTGACTGGCGACCCAGCGAGGAGTCGCTAGACATCAAAGGTGCAGTCGAACGACTGATTGAAGAGATGCAGCCGCGCGGTCGCGCTTTCAAAGCAAACGCAATAGCTGAAGACCAGCTCATTAAGCTTCGGAACCTTCTTGAAACTCGGGATGTGACGATGGTTCCGATTCAATGTGAAGAGTACAGGTTTCGGCTCAACGTGGAACACTCAAATCTTGGCAGGGGTAGCGGATCAGTTTACTTTCGAAAGAGTGGACTGAATTCCGACACATGGTCAAATGAAACCTGTAGCTCTGGTTTATCTGACATCGTTAGGTGGGCCTTGCTGCAGGTAGCTCCGCTGCAAAAATTGGAATAGCAGAGAATGAACCTTGGCGCTCGAGATTTCACGACACACCATTCCTGGGTCTCGACTGTAATCAATATCGGTACAGAACTCGCATCGATTCCGAATGTCGAGATAGGGGAGCGAAAGCCTGTCGTATTCCTTTCCGTGCCCACTGGGCAGTTCCTTGCCCCGCTGTTAATGGCAGGGGCGTTTACGGCGCCCCCAAAGATTGCGGATCCCAAAGTTGGGATCGGTGAGACCTTTCGAGCCGTGTCATTCGATGGTGAGAGCCAGGTTCGCGACATCGATGTGTCCTTACTTGAAAGGTCGTTTCAGCAAGAAGAGTGTGTGCGAATGTATCGAAGTGGGGACTATTGGAGAAAAACTGACCATCCGGTCCTGCGACTGCCATCGAACGTACCGAAAGACCGCGGTGTCCGAGTCTTGAGTGAGAGAGATTGGGCGGAGATCAAGCGAGAGTTCAATGACCTAAGGGTGAAACCGGGACCTAGAGCCGAAACTTGGTGGGCGAGCCACTGCCTGTCGCCCGTAGTGATCGTTGGAGAGAGTTTGGAGTATGTCGATAGACAGCGCCAGCACCTCATTGAACAAAGAGCTGGTTGGTTCGAGACCGAAGTGATGCCATTCATTCGTTATTCCAAACCAGGTATCAGTAACGCGGATCGCGTACTCCATCACCCCTACTCATATCTAACGATTGACGCCGACAAGACTCGACCTTGGCTGAGGAGCCTTGCGCCCAGGCTCGTTGTTTACACTTCCTGGCGGGCCTATTATTCGCGGGTCGAATCGAGCTTTTCCACTGCACCGGCAGTCGTTCTCGTCAACCGACGAGTATGGAGAAGTGATGTTGAGGCGGCCATGAATACTTATCATGACGAGACGGCGAAATTGAGATCACTCGTCGGGATGCCGCGAAGCTTCGGAGCGCGAGTCATGATGACGAAGGCAATCGAAGATGATGGTGCAGTGCGTGGCGGGAATGACGACGACACCGAATTTGGAGATAGCTGAAATGACTCGCGATTTAGAGACCGCTATGAGTCGATTTGAAGCATCGGAAGTATTGAAGATTATCTCAATTGCAGTTAGGTGGGAGAAGTTCGAGAATTTCAGTCGTGCGCTTCGTGCGACGAGCAGGGAAATCAAGCGATTGAACGACGCAGGCAACAAAGGACTAGTCGTACGTCAGTTGTGGAGTCTCCACGACACGCTCTCGTTGACTCCGATTGACCCCAATACGGAGGCTCTCGAAGCCGCACAGCTACTTGACCGGATGAAGGCGCTTGATGACGGTACGACAGGTTCTTGGGCTGGTCTCTGTGAGACCCTGGCGGTACTGCTGTCGGAAGAACACCCTGCGAAGAAGCTGGACGATTTGTTCAGCGAATATAACCTCACGTCGCTACTGGATAGCGAGAGAGTTGCCGTTGTGGGACCGAAGAATTTTGCGCTCGACACACGTCGACAACTTGAACTAGGCAACCGTGAGTTCGAGTTACTGACGCTTCGAGAGTTGCGCATGGGCGGGATGTGGGATGTCGTAGTTCTCCTGGGTACACAAGTGAGTCTATTTCAGCAGTTTCAGACACCAGAACAAGCGGCGCAAGAAGTTGCATGGCTTTACTCGGCACCTGCAGCTCCGAATGTTGTCGTAATTACCTGGTCGGGCAGTCAGCGATTTGACATCACTCAGTACAACTTCAGACCCGAGATTCAACTCCCGAAAGTGCAGGAATATGGTTTCGGTTCAATGACGCAGTGGGGTGGGTTCCGTCGTCGGGACGTCAAGGTGTTAGTTGCTCAGCCATCCGGCGATCTAGACGGTTTCTCCTTCGTTGTCGAAGGACCAGAGTTCGAGGGCAATGAAGTGTCTGAAGTCCCGACACACAGTTATGAGGGTGAGTGGGTTGTTTCATTTGCCAAAGTGTTTCCACCCCGCCCACGGCTTCTCGAGATGGACGACTACGGCGTTTCGATCACTTCAGTGGAGAAGCCGGCTGATTTCCCGATAGGCGGCATTCTGGTTGTGCGAGAAGATCGATCGGATTTCAGTAGTGAACCTTACGACCCAGAGCGAGACGAAATCAGGAAGGTTGCCCGAGCCGCACTTCGCGGCAAGTACGACCGCTATCGTGCCGCGAGCGAAACGTTCAAGGCTGAAATGGCTGATGCTGCCAAACGAGATGAGTCGCTGGTTCGCCTAAAGGAGGTTGGTTTTCCGAACCCCCTCTACTACCTCAGAATCCATGCGAATCCGCAATACATCGGCCCAGGAACCCATGACATCTACAAGCGACTGTGTATTGCTCTCAGAATTACCGAAAGCAGCAGTGTTTACGAAGCAATCGAGTCAGTGAGGAATGCACATCGCTCCGCCGGTTTTGAAATCACAAGTCGAATTCTCAAGCGGTTAGAGGCAGATCGAAACTGGGAAGACCGTTGCAGGTTGGAGCACTTTGACATTCTCGATGACAAGAGTTTCGGTCGAGTGATATTGGCTAAGGTACTTGCCATCAATGAGAGTCTGGTCGACATGTCAGAACTGGGACAACGCAAATTCGTTCGTGCCGAAGTCTCGGACCGTAACGAAATCTCTGAGGACACAGAAGATTAAAGAAGTCGGTACCGGGTTGGTTCGTGGTCTCGTTGTGATTGACTTGGCACTCAGAACATGAACAAGAGGAAGTTTGATATTGATGACCGAAGTCTCTGGGTGCGTTGCGAGGCAGCTACTGGGTTGTGGCTGGAGGCCCAGTACGGCACAAAACAAGTCACCTGGATAAACGGACGTCCAAGTCCCGAAGAGACGAGTGTTGCCGAAAAGGTCAACATACGCGAGGGGGCTCCACTCGTCAGACTCGACGATGTCGAAGTTCGAAGCCCCGACTTCAGGGTTGAGGTCGCTGATGGCCGAACGGAATACTGGGAAGTTAAGCAACGATCAGCAGCCTGGCGAGACGAGGCTGACGGAACGAGCTGCTTTTGGGTCTCGCGGGAGGTCTTCAACGATTATGTGACACTTGCTACGAGAGGTCGCGACGTCGATGCAGTGTGGCTGATTGTTTATGAGGGTGGTTACCTGTCTGGGACGTGGTTTAAAATCGAAGTGCGACTCGCCGCACAAGTCGCCAGGTATCGACGCTTCGTTTTTTCGAATGAGGAAACTGGCGAAGCGGAAATCGTTGAAGCGGTCCTTTGGCCTGTGCACGAGATGGTCGAGATGGCGTTCGATGCGCGCCCGTCGCTTGAGGCCGCAGCAAATATGCTGGGCGGCCAATCAGGGCCGCCGAAGACGACCACCGTGGAGTCGGTTCAGCGCATAACCGAGAGCGGTGATCGAGATGCCCAGATAGAACTCGACCTCCTAAGTCGTCAGATCGGTCTAGAGACCCTCCCGCGGTATTCAGTCCTCTACGTTCAGGAAAACGACCAGGATGACCAGAGACTCTCTCAAGTGCTGACTCTTCTCGAATTTGGAATTCGTATTTTCTTGATTACTGACTCCACTCGATGGAAATCGGCATATGGCGGGCAACCGGAGAAGCTTCAGACACTGATTGATTGCTTCCTACTCGAAGTGTCGATAGTCGAGGGAATCAGCGATGTTTGTAGGGGTGTAATTGAAATTGACGGTGTGCGTACCCGCGAGGTTAATCATCAAATGTTTGAAGACTTGTGGGCGAAGGCTGAGGTAGCCGGAGCAATCAATACGCGCCAATATGAAATCGTTCACGCAAGAACATCCGATGACGGTTCTGCGCCCTCGAGCACCTTGGCGGTCATAGCTTCGGCTGGTTCAGGGAAGACCGAGACGCTTGTTGAGCGCATCATGTTCCTGCTCGCAACCTCGAGTCGAAGCGAGCCTGAGCCGCAAAAAGATCGAAGACCAACATACGATCTTCGACTCGACGAAATCGTTCTGATTACTTTTACTCGAGAGTCGGCACGCGAGATGCGACAACGCCTTAATCGCACACTCGTTCTCCGACGAAGACTCTGCGGCAAGTGCGCAATGCCCGTGTTGGCATGGTTGACACAGCTTGGTTCAACCAATATTTCGACGATTCACTCGTATGCCAAGAAACTAATTCAAGTTTTGGGACCGATAGTCGGTGTCGCCCACGACTTCACCGTTGGAATTGACCACGATCGATTCGAAGAGGCACTTCGTGCGGCAATAGACGATCTTTACTACGAGCTATCGGAAGAGCAACGAAAGGATTTGCCCGAACCTCACGAGTTGCGTGCTTTTGTTGACCAAGTCTGGAAGGCCTTGGTCAGCAACGGAGTGAATGTACTGAATCTCAGAGATGGCGCATCTGAAATTGAGCTACTCAATTGGGCGAGCCATTGTTGCGAGAGCGACTGGGGAAGGAGATTCGGCGACCTGCTGCCAAAAGCGATTCTGAAGATTTCGACGAGATATCGACAGGTATGCAGAGAACAGTCACTGATTCCGACGGATCAGCTGGTTTCAATTGCCACAGATCTGCTCAGACGGCGCCCGAATCACCTGGATGAACTACGTGTGCCTCGGCACATGTTCATCGATGAGTTTCAAGATACCGATGGACAGCAAATCGAGATGGCTCTATCGCTTCAGTCGCGCGGTACCCGGCTGTTCGTTGTGGGCGATCCAAAGCAGGGCATTTATCGCTTCCGAGGTGCTGAGGGTAACGCATTCCGACTACTCGACCGACTCACAAAATCACCAATTCGAAAACTCGGACTTTCGCGCAACTTTAGAACTGATGGTTGTCTCCTTAAAGATCTGCAGGAAGTTTTTGACCGTTGGGTCGCTGCAGGCCAGCTTGAGATGAGCCCAGATGAGCGACTCGAGGCAGCCCACGATCTAGCTGGCGTTGGATCTTCAATAGTGATCGAGAGGGCTGCTTCCTCGCGCGGTGGAACACGCGAGGAGGCTCTCGAATTCGTGCAGAAGAAGATTCGTGAGTGGATGTTGGAGGATTGGCACAAGGAGAGCAAGAGCGATGAACGAATTGCCGTACTGTGCAGATCCAATTGGCAGGCAATCGCGGTAAAGAAGTATTTGAATGATCTCACGCCGAGCATCACCTGCGAAATCTCGAAGGGGGGGGACTTCTTTCGAGCTCGAGCTGTCTCGGAGCTGAGAGTATTCCTCCGCGCTTTGGCTCGGCCACGAGATGTGGGCGCGGTACTCGAACTCATGGAGACCGCATGGGGTCATGCCATCTACGCACACGTTGAGGAGGTCGACCCAAAGAGTCCAGGCAAGGGTCTGGGGCGCTATGTCTCTGCAGACGCTGTCGAGAGATTTTGGATAGCTGAGATTGGTAGCGAGAAGCTGCTTTCGTGGGGGAGCAGGCTGACCAAGTCCAACGCTGATCGGTTGCCGTCCGACGACCTGCAGGTGCTCTTCGCGAGACTCGAGTCGCTAAGCAAATGTATGGAAAACGTGCCACTCTTGGAGTTGCTCGCAGAATTTGATTTGGTGTTGAAGCCGCGGGTGAGATTGCAGTCTGTGGGAATTCTGGAAACTGAGAGATATCAGCGAAATCTGGACCACGCTTACATGCTTATCGATGATGCCTTTAAGGACGGCACAATTTCTCTTTGGCAAGTTATCGAGTGGCTTGATCTGAAGTCATCGACTGACTTTGAGACAGACGAACCCGACGTTGTGAGCAAGGCTGATGTGCTTGCGATTACCGTCCATAAAGCAAAGGGGCGGGAGTTTGAAGCAGTCTTGATTCCTTTCACAGATTCAGCGTTCGTATCTGACTCTCGCACAAACGTATCGATTCTTAACCGTGGGGAGGAACGTCGAATTGGTTGGCGGTGGTGGCGGGGGCAAGGAAAGTCTGGAAAACCGCTCGAGTCAAACATCGATGATGAATTTAAGAGGCGAGACGAAGACGAGACCGTGAAGGAAGAGACGAGGCTCCTCTATGTCGCGATGACCCGTGCGAAGAAGAAGCTTGCTATCTTCGTCGATCGTTCAAGTGATTCACCCACTCCAAGAAGATGGGCAGACCTTCTGTCATGACGGACAAACCACCCGTCGCACCAATTCGCTTTGTACGGTGTCCAACGGTTGACTATCGGGCACTTGAGGATGTACTTCGTACGGATGTCGGTTGGGATTTCTCGGAAGTTGGGCACCTCTCAGTTTCTCGCGATTACACCATGGAATTGCAGAGATTGCAGAAAAAGGACGTGGTTCGAGCCCTGCCATTGGGTGCTTTGGTAGACGCACTTGAGTACTCGCTCATGAGATCACGGGAACTTCAGCTCTCAATTGAGGAGTTTCCGCAACCAGTTGTCTTCCAGGGCAAAGAATCCGACAGGGAAAGAGAGGGCCTAATAGAGACTTGGCACAAAGAACTGTCTAAGTGGTCCGCGAAGATCAACACCAAACGTATTCAACTCCTCATCTCGATTCGTGAGAGTATCTACAAGCAGTTGTCTGCTTCCGGCTCTGCAAATAAAGGTCTTCAAGCAGTCTTTGATAGCGGTGGGGCGATTGCGTCGGCGATTCGCCAGATGACCGAGATAGGTCTGCGTCCTCAAAATTTCCAATTCAAGTCCGCCGAGGGTGTGATGGCAGGCAATCTGTGGACTGTAATCAACCAGAAGTTGCCTGATTCTCGCGTACTTCTCGACTACTTGTTTATTGATCACAATGATGCGGCAAATCGAAAAGACTCCGCTCATGTGCTTCACCGTCTGAAGAATCTCATTAGGCATGCGTTCAATTTTGAGGACGGTCAACAGCCCAGACTCGTATACCACGGAATGTACTTTTACACACCTCTGCAGTGGGCACTGTTTGAACTTGTTGCTCGTGCGGGCGTCGAGCAAGTCTTCATTGTCCATGATGATCAGAAGGGTCCGCAGTTCGAAATATGGCGGCGGTTCTTCTCTGAGGCACAAGGCTTCCAAGAAGTTGAGAACACAGCTACAGCATCTACCGCTTACGATCCACGCGCCCAATTCCTCAGCGACGCACTGTCTGGCCGCGTGGGCACGATCCCACGAAAGTTGAAACTTGCGCCGTTTGCTTCAATCACCGAGCTTGCAAGACATATCCGACAGCATGACCAAGCATCGGAAGACAGACTTGCTCGAGGCAGGGTCTTTGCAGCTGGAACGGGCGATTTCAACCGCAAAATCTCAAGGTTGAGTCGAGTCTCGGGCGAGCATGACGACCGTATGCTCTTCGCCCTGCCGGTAGGGCGATTCCTCATGGCACTTCAAGAGGCTGTAAGGGTCAAGAGGAGTAGCGGTGTATCTGGAATCGACTTTGAGTCTCTGGTGCATCTGGTCGAAGGTGGATACCTGAATCGAGCCAGGGAAACCCTGGATCGTTCACCGGCGGACGTATTGAATCAGTGCAAGACATACTTTGGTGATTGCCGAACCATTGAGGCGTGGCTCGATCGTCTGGCGTCACTCGAGAAGTACTACGAACCCACGAAGCACGGCATCAGCGAGATTGGTCTCGTGAAGAAAGATCTAAAGCGCGACAACTCAGTTACTGACAAGAAGTATCTGGTTGGTGCCGTTAATGGCCACCTTCGACGGGTGCCATGGCTTGATCTCTCGCCGGGGGAGTGGCGGACCCTGAATGAGTCCTTGCGTCGAATCTTCGGCGAAGTCGAGACGCTTTCGCAAGATGGCGAGGTGAAAGTGGATGACTACATCGAGAAGTTGATTCAGCTAGTGGTCAACAGCGATAACGGTGTTCAATTGCTCGGTGAATCAAGATGGCGCGAGGTTTGCGAAGCGTTGGCTTCGTTGCCATCGGTAACCGATATTCGTACGGAGATCATTCGGATCGGGGAGATTCTGCCTGTCATGCTTGGCAAGAGCATCGATTACGGCGAGCAAAACGTCAAGGATTCTCCCCGAAACTCGCTCGCCAACGCCCTTCGGGGACTCGAGGCTTGTGGTCTTGTAGAGCGCGACGGCTTGCATATTACGAACCTCTCAGATGGGTCGTTCCCCTCCAGGCTTCAAGTCTTCAGTTGGCCCTTCCGTCGCGATGAGGTGGTAATCCCTGAAGAAAGAGTCGGTGACGCGGTGCGTGTTCGAATCCGACTCGTAGATGAATTGGAGCGATCGGCTGGCCTGGGCGATATCTACCTGCTATGGCTTGCTCTTAATGGCACAGAGGCTGACGGTGACATCACACTCTCGTGGCTGTCGAAATCGCCGACGGAGAATCTCAATCCTTCTTCGCTGTTGACCCTGATGCTCGAGGTTCCAAAAGTACGAGAATCAGTCCGACAATTCGCGGGCGGATTTGAAATCGAAGAGGATCAATACTCAACAGACGATTCCAAACAGGAGCCTGTGTTGACCGTCGTGTCTCCCTTGCAACCCGTATCGCCCAAGCAAGATCTAAGCGCCTATCTGGTTGATCTCGCAGGTGCCAAGGAATCGAAGTCGGCACTGCAAGCATTCGGCTCAGTCGAGATTTGTGCTCGACGCACGGCTCTTCAATGGCTCACTCGAACTTCATCGTCGTACTTCAAGCGTTGGCAATTGGAGATTCTCTACGGAAATCTTCTGGGTTTGCCTGCTGAAACGATTATGGGTCTTAAACACTTGCCCAGGGCCGCTGAACCACCAGATTTGAGGGGGCGCTGGAAGGAGCTGCTTGACGAACTTTGGGTATGGATGACCCCAGCGGAGCGAGAGAAGACGGCAGTGAGGAGCAGTATCCATCAGCGAGCCGAGGTCGACCCCGATAAAGGGTCGGCTTCTCCGGAATGGCTGCTTACCCTTCAGGGGAATAGCAACAAAAAGAAGGACGGGCAAAGAGCACCACGAATGTCGCTGGCTTATCAATTTGCGAAAAAGCCGGAAAAAAATGGTGTGAGTGAACGACTGCTGGCAAAGAGCGACGAGTTGCTGCCGAAACCTCATCTCAATGGTCTTGATGACGACGGTCTTGATGGCGAACCCGAACATCAGATGTGGTATCTCTGCGATCGCTGCCCGGCGGCAGATCGCTGCCTAGAGCGAAGTTACCGCCCGAAGTGATTTATAATTCTCGTTCTAGGCGAGTCGTGAATCGGCGATGTTCACGCTCTCACGATCTTTCTTCTTGTCATAGCCCTTTATGAGATTGCCCGTAATTCTGGCGCCGACCGCTGGCGGCCATGCTAGATCGGGGTTCTCGTGTTTCGACATGAAGACATCGCCATGGCCTTCGACCTGCACGAAACCGGCAGTTGGCACCTCGCCAATCATTCGCTTTACCGTTCCGGTAACGCCGCTAACGAGTACCTCGCGTTCTTGTCGACCTCGCGGCTTCGCACCTCGAAGGTTCTGGAAGGCCGTTCGATCTGCAAGCTTTGTCAATGCCTGCTCAACCGAGAACGCTGAGGGGTCACCCGCGCCTACCTCATCCGCCATCTCTTCGTATTTCTCCTTGATCGGCCAACCGGAGTCGAGACGGATCTTCCTGAGTGTTTGCACGATAAGGATTTGAAGTTCAGAATCCGTCACGATCTCAAACATTTCTTCGAGTAATTTGATGCCGAACGCGATACTGCTGGACTTAACTCCACCCAATGCGGTCTTGAAGGCCTCCAAAGCCTCCTCCTCGCGACCCAAGGCGCGCAAGCAGCGTCCCCTCTGGCCGACAACCCACCATTCCTTCTTGATTGTCTCGACGATTTCGATTTCTGCGAGGGCTGCACTGGGATTCGAATCGACCTGAGCTAATGCCAAGCGATAGTGAAACCAAACCGACTCATCTTCTGAGGGGAATAGACCGCTGCTCAAGGCTTCCTTGCAGATGCCAACAGTTTCATCCCACCGCTCAAGTTTCTCCAGCACCTTAGACATTCCAGAGAACCACCGCTGAATTTGGCTTGGATAGGTCTTGCCATCAAACTTGTTGGGTTGGTTACTTAGCTGCTTGCGATCAAGCGCTCCAAGAACTTCGAGTGCCAGCTCAAACTGGCCAGCGTCGACGAGGTGATTTGCGACATCAAAAGAAGCCATTACATAAACTGAAATGTCGCCGTACAGCCCAAAGTCGTTGAGGCTTTTAACTTCATTCAGAGCGGCGATCAACTGCTCTGTATCTCCTGACTCGGACTTAAAGGTCTTAATTTTTGCGTCCCTTACCGACCATGCAAGGGCACCTCGAACGGCCCAGCTTGAGCCACAGTCCTTCAATGATTCATAACCGAACTTCAACGCTTCGTTAACTTGCCCCTTGCGCCGAAGCTCGGTAATCCTTTTGGCGGTTTCCTTGCAGTCAGTCAATTCTGTCTCTTTACTGGACATTCTCCGAATGTACCAGAATGTCTGCTTCGAGGTGACGTTGTTTTGAGAAAGCAGTCCCTTTGGGATGTTAGATTTTTGTGAAAATCCTCATGCTCAAATTAGCGCTGTTTCGAAGCTGTCTCCGAAAAGAGTACCGAGATCAAGTGATCAAGATGCTTCGTGCGGTTCCTGGCGAGTACACGCGTACCGCATACCGATTTCAATGGATCGAGGAGTCACTCCAGCCGATGTTTGACAACGGTGAGCCGTTCGAAGCGATTTCCTTCTTGGTGGATCAGAACCTCGAAAACGCACTGCCGTGCCGAAAACTCACCGTCGTCGAGCCACCTATTCGCGACGACAGAATCGGGGTATATCGGTTTGTTTTCGAGATAGGGGAGTTCGTCGCGATTCCAAAAGAATTTAATGGCCAACTTGCCAAGTGGCGCGAAGCCGAAGAGCTATTGCCACCCACTAAATTTGTTAGTCGTTTGAGCAAGGAATGGCTCGAGTTGCAAGATATTCGGTCTCCTGAGTCTGGAGACACATGGAAGAGATCGATTGATTTCTTGACGCAATCATGGAGTTCATTCGACAACACCGTATTTTTCCGACCGCATGGTCGGTGGTTTTCGGGGCGACCTCATGGCCCGATCTGTGATACTGGCCAGTCGTTGGATACGGCATTCAGCTTTGTTTCCTACAACCCGCATTTAGATGATCGTTCGCTCTCGAAGCGGAGTATCCATGCCTCAGTCAGCGGAGTGATTGGGGACGTTCAGAAAATTCCTCCTCTTATGCGTGATGGGCAGTTTGAAATTACTGCAAAGTTTCTGGAGGCCGGAAATGGCACACTGCAGGTGGAAGTTCGTCCCGATGAACAGTTTTCGACTTATGTTCCTATCTCGCTGGTGGTTTCGTCAAATGATCAACTTGATCCATCCGGTCCTCGTATCCTGGGTCCGGAGTGGCAAAGATTTCTCGCTGAGTTAGTTGAGAAATCTGACGAAGATAGGCCGGGGGTTAGCAATCTTCTGGATCGACTCGCTGTGGTATTTCCAGGTGACCCCGAGCTAATGATTCAGCGAGGTCGACTTCACATGCTGGTTGGCGAGCATGCTGCAGCCAGAGATGAGTTTGCCAAAGCGCTATCGATCCGAAATGACTCGCGCGCAGTGTGGTGGTCGTTGATTTCTGAGATCAGACTAGGTCATCGCAGTGCAGTGGAGGATCTGCTCAATCGCTTGGATCTTTCGAGCTCTGAGACAAACCTGGCGCTATTTGAGCAGTTGGTGTCGGCAATGTTAGAGGTGCCAAATCGGACAGTTGATTGGTTTGCAGAATTGCCTGGATTGGTGCTTGGCGAAGACAAAGCCCTGCGAGTTCTGATCTCCATGGGTGCCGGAGACCGCGACGAAGCTTCTTCGACGGCTGTCTTTCGAGCACTTGCTGTATTGAATCCTCCAATTGCGATTCAGCATGCTCGTACCGTACTCCACTCACATCCTGACTGGTATTCACTACGTCGAGATATTGCCCGCCTCGCCGCGATCAGCGGGTTTCGTGAATTAGCGGAGGACGAGGTTGAAGTACTCGTCCACTACATAGGGCAAGATGTGGATGAATACCTGGACCTTGTGATGAATCTTCAGGTACTTATTCACCCCCAGAGATTGCCTTCACTGCTGATTGCTAATGCAATTCGCTTGGCGTCTAATGGAGATGTCGAGAGCCTTCGAGTGTCACAGAACCTGGCCTACATAGCTGCGGATCGTGCTGCGGCAAACGGCGATTTTCTCGAAGCTCAGTTCGCTCTTCAATTCTTAGAGATGCAGATTGCAGAATCTGAACACGCCAATCATCAATATAGAGATCCGATTAACCAGATAGTTCGACGAATGGCTCGAGTTGATCAAGTGAACCCACAGCTGAGCAGACTTGGCGAGATGTATTTATCCGAGATTGCCGCTGAGTTAAAGGAGCACTTTGAGGGCACCAGGTTGGTAGTCTTCGGAGGAGAGTCGTCGACTGAGCGAACACAAAGCATCGCAGACGACCTGGGCCTATCAGACATTGTGTGGTTGGGATGGAGCGACGGAGTGGCTCCAAATCCGAATAGGTTGCGAGAGTTTGTCGACGCAGACTCGACGGTGCTAATCGTCAGTCTTGATGATGGATTGGTATCAGAGAATGTGAGGCGATGGCTCGTTACCTCAAAGATTTCAAATGCCCGCTGCGTGAATTCTCGACTTTCGATTTATCAAACGCTGAGAGCAATAGCGGTCACTACGCATGATCAGGCAGTATTCGTTCCAGTTAGTTGTCGTTCTGCTTTCGATTGGGCCGTTGCGAACTGTCCGAATCTAGAGTTTCTTTCTGGCGCTGACTTGGATTTGGCAGACCTTGACCGTCTCCAAAATAGTTCACATGTCGCACTACGAATCAAAACCGACTTAGAAATGCTTAATCGATATGCAGAAGAGAGATTGTCGGGACGCGCCAACTCCGGGCTACATAATTGGGCAAAAGTTGGAGGATTTCAGATGAATCGACTCTCTCTTCTGGAATCTGAAACCACAAACAATAATCCTCGATTTAGAAGCGCTCGAGTCTTCAAAGTGGATAAGTCGATAGATAGCAGCGGATTTGCTTACATGCCTGCGCATACGAAACTTCCAGGCAGTTTTCCAAGCCGACCAAGCATCCACTTTTCAGTCGACTATTTGCCCACTTATCGGAAAATCCTAATTGGTTACGTGGGTCCGCACCTGGAAAATAGTCAGTCGAACTGATTGACGTACATGGTCATTGTCCATGATTCTGTTGCGGCTACGCAGGCGACTTTGACGGCGACGATCTCATCCTTAGTAAATCAGTTACGGAGTTTGCGGTCGGAGCTAAGCGGAGTCTATGTGAGACTGGGAGCAGAGTGAATTTGGGACACCTTTTAGACGGTGAGGTGAATCCAGTGGGTGATCTCTAGGAAAATCACTCTTTCGGCGGCTGCGTGCGTAAGCGTAATCCGTACATAATTGTCAACACTGTCCAGCAGTGCCTTAAGGGTCTGTTCTGGAGATTGTGTTCAAATTTCGACCAGAAGGGACGGAAACTATGGCAGAAAGCATCACACGTGGCGGAGAGATCTACTTCATTCGTGAGCGTGACTACATCACGGGTGAAGTATCACCATATGTGAAGATAGGGCTCACTCGTGACGATCGGTTGAGCACGGCTCGTCAAGGTGATCATCAAACCGGCAATCCGCGTGAGTTGTTCTTGCATCATGCCGAGAAGGTCGACATGGTTCAAACCGTGGAGAAGACGCTTCATTGGCAGTTTGCATCAAAGCGGGTGACGGGTGAGTGGTTCCTGCTTGATAACCGAACCCTGGAAGAGGCCGTGGCAAGGTGTCGGGCGCTCGGGTTCGAGTTCCAGTCACATATCGGTGCAATTCGGACTGCTGAACGGCTTGTAGGGGTTGTTTCGAAGGGGCAACCGATAGCGGCATCAAACGAAGCGCTTGAGTGGTGGCGCAAGCATCAGATTGCCGATCGGATCGTCTCGTTGTGTGACGGTGCAGTTGCGAAATATAAAGAGGTCCTCAAGTCTGAGATACAAGAGGGCAAGGACGTTACGAAAGCAGGCAAGGCGACTACACAGGCGAAGACGGTGTTTGACGAGGACGAGTTCAAGGAAAAATATCCCGATCTTTGGACAGCGTATATCGGACCTTCTTCAGTGGGCGGTCGCTTTACCGTGACGAAGATGAAAGGCGACGAACTGCTTGCGCACCCTGAAGTTGCGGCGGAGATACCTGTTGTTAAGGCATTCGAGGCGACGATAGAGGAGTATGTCAAGAATCAGACTTCCATCGACCATCTGAGCAAGGAATACATCGGATTCCTCTCTCGCACCGAGTACTACCGCACGCGAGAACTCCTCGCTAAGCACTATCTGATGTCGTTCTGCGGCGAGGCACCTGAAATCACTGGAGTCTGCAAGTGGAATCGCACCGAAAAGCCTGGAAAGCTCGACCGAGCATCGTTGAAGGCCGCGGCGCCAGACCAATTCAGCGAGTTTGTGACCACCACTCAAGTTGACGTCGTGAATCTGAAACGAAGTGCCGGCGCTGCAGCCGCTGACGCCGACCATCAGGATTAAAAATCACATCCCTTGAATAGAACCTCGTCGCGGTTGGCTGTGAGTTCTATGGGTTGTGTCCGACCACTCGGAAAAAAAGTGTTGCCTTCGTAGCAGACTTGTGGACTACTCGGCCCGTGCGTGCCAACACAATCGAGCGCGCACGAGCCGAGGACCGCGGGAAGGTAATGAGCGGAGGAAAGGAAAACCCGCACCGCGATTTTAGTCCTTGTGAAGTTCGATTCGGAGGCTGTGGTTGAAGCGGGTTGTCGCATCAACGAGCATCAGGATCGTCTTGGTGATACTGATCGGGTCGTCGTAGTAGAGCGTGAGCGTGCGCCGGCAGGCTTCGTCGTTGTTCTCCCACCAAGCGACCACCTGGTTGGCGTCGCGCGGCGAAAACGTGTCCATCAAAACTTCGCTGAGGAACCGCTTGCTGGTCGCGCGACCCGTGGTGGCGAAGATCTCGATGCTGAGACGTGACCCGAGGGTCAACTGCCAGAGCTGGAGATAGTTGTCTTCGCTGAGTCTGATTCCCACCTGATACTCGGGTTCCCAGCCGCCTCGACCAGTCACTTCGATGCCGTGTTCGAGCACGAGGTGATGCAGTTTGGAGATGACTTTCTCCGCCCGCGGGCCCTCGAGACCGAGGCGCGACTCAACGGCAGCCAGCACCTTGCCGAGCTCAACTGCTGGGTTGTGTTCCGGCTCCAGATCCTGGTCATCTCGGAACGCCTGGGAGGCTTTCGTGAGATAGCTGTCCGTGTCGCACGGCCAGGGGTTGTGACACTCCACGCACGCACCGGTCACATCATGCGGGGCATGGAGGTCGCGCAGTCGCCTGAGTGAATCCATGAGGTCTTCGATGTTGATGATCATTGTTCTGATTTGTCCTTTCGGTTGGGGTTTCTTGAGTTTTTGGCTTCTTCAAGGCTTCGAGCCGGGACACTTTTCGTGTACCGGCTCGAAGCGTTGGGATTCCTTAAGTGCGTCCGGGGGTGCCCGAACCTGGTTGTGCCCTGGTTTGCAGGGTGTTTCTTGGGGTGTTTTCTCCTTTCTGCCCGTTTTGGGCAATAAAAAAGACACTGATGTCGCCATCAGTGTCGGATATGTATCTTTTTTGGATTGCTTACCTACTTCAATTGTACCACATGAAGGACAATTTGTAAACGTCTTGAGCAAGAAATCTGAGAAATCTGTGTTCGGTATGCCAAGTTGTCACTCATGCACCCTCAGTATGCCTGATGGGTGTCGCGTCGATTGTGCGGTGGGCACGTATCTCCATCGCACCCCTGTATTTGGATGACATCATGAACGAAACCCTCGAAGGTTCACAACGCGCACGTTGGCGAAAGTTGATCAAGAACAAGTGGTTCCAGTGGTTCTTGCTCTTGGTCATCGTGTCGATCGCGTTGCCGTACAGCGAAGACAATCCGTTCATGCCGTTCGCGTTGGTATACGTCATTCTCTTCCCCTCGTTCATGTTCATGGGCAGTACGTGGAAGATTCTGCGATTCAACTTCTTCCCATCACCGGTTCAACTTTGGAAAGGATTCCGTCGTCAATGGCACGCAATCGAAAAGGGTCCCGTCGTGGTGAGAGTGCACCGCAAGAAACCGAATCAGAGTTCTACGTAACCGTCGCCCACGAGCCCCACGCTGCTTGCGACTCGTGCGCTCAGCCCCGGCCGATGCTGATCGAGACCGAGGATGGTCGATGGTTCTGCGAACTCTGCACGGGTGATGTCGACGGCGACGAGTTGTGGCGGGCAGCAGTCATCTCGTTGATGGGCACCGACGGCTTGTGAGGTTGTCTCGCCGTTTGTGCTGGCTGGCTGCCGTGGCGGCAGTGGTCCTGGCTTCGGGGTCGTTGATGGCGTCTGCGGCCCCAGCGGTCCAGCAGTTGCTCAACGACAATGGCTGGCGTCCGCAGTGGGGAATGGATCGAATCGACCAGCGGGAAGCGACACTCGACGACCGATACCACTATCAGCGCACGGGTCGCGGAGTCCATGTTTATGTCTTCGACTCGGGCATCAACTCGTTGCACGAGGAGTTCTCGGGGCGCCTCGAACCGGGCTTCAACGTGGTTGCCGACTCGCTCGGCACGGAGGACTGCAGCGGTCACGGCACCCACAGCGCCAGCGTGGTTGGCGGCTCCGTCTACGGCGTTGCAAAGGACGTTCGGATCGTTCCCGTGCGGGTCTTGAATTGCCGGAATAGTCAGCCGTCGAGTGCAGCGCTGTACCCGGCGATCGACTGGATCATCAACCACCACCAAGCTGGCGTGCCCGCGGTGGTGAACCTCAGCGTTGGGATGCCGAAGTCGTCTGCGTTCAACGAGGCGGTACGACGATTGATTTCCGACGGCGTGATCGTGGTGGCTGCGGCGGGAAATCAGAACCGCGATGCATGCTCGTATTCGCCTGCATCGGAGACGTCGGCAATCGTGGTGGGAGCGATTGATCGTTCGGCGAGCCGTGCTTCGTACTCGAATCACGGACCGTGCGTCGACCTCTTTGCGCCAG
>VFQT010002519.1_pt1 | contig 18628 bp, 15 predicted proteins | sample 3512381 | NCBI WGS metagenome assembly VFQT01 (sample SAMN10412376, study PRJNA504923) | tailings metagenome | isolation source: Relicate 2 Philex TSF3 active mining site | place: Philippines: Tuba, Benguet | collected 2017-08-29
GGGGCGAGGGGAGGTGTGGCTGTTGGGTGTCGGTCGTGTGTGTTTCCTTGGCGTCTTCGCGTCTTCGCGTGAGGCAGTGCCCTGGCGAGTGCTGAAGGGCAGTGACGACTGCTGATGGGATGGCGTTCCAGGGTGTGTGGCCCCCTCACCCCCGCCCCTCTCCCCCTGCGGGGGCGAGGGGAGGAATGGCTGTTGTTGCAGCACTGCAAATCGTGCTTGCACCACCCTGCCTCGTTCCGGGACGAGGGGGTGTGTGGTGGTCAGGGGGCAGGATGCTGCGGCCCGCATTATCAGCATTGCAGACCCCGCAGGCCGCCGCGGATTTTTCTGCTCGCCGGGTGCGGATTTGACGAATCAGCCGTTGTAGTTCACACTGCTCAGGGTCTGCTGTCTGCTCCCGCCATGACTTCCTGGAAGTTCCTGCCATGCTGTTTCGTTCCTGTCTCGCCCTTCTGTTTTCCGGCGCTGTTGCCGGTTCCGTGTTTGCTGAGAACTGGCCTGCCTGGCGAGGTCCTGCCGGGAACGGGATCAGTACGGAAAAGAATGTGCCCTCGGAATGGACGCCCGAAAAGAATGTGGCGTGGAAACTGGCCCTGCCCGGGCCCGCCGGGGCGACTCCTGTCGTTTGGGGCAACCAGATTTTTCTGACATCCGTAAATGAAGCCGGCGAGCTGCTGCTGCTGTGCATCGACACAAACGGGAAGCAGCAGTGGCAGCAGGTCGTGGCCAAAGGGAATCAGAATTCCCGCGGCGACGAGGGCAATTCTGCGTCTCCGTCACCGGTGACAGACGGTCAGCACGTCTGGACTTTCATGGGCGATGGCACTCTGGCCTGCTACACAGTAACCGGCGAACAGGTTTGGAAATTCAATTTGCAGGAGCGTTACGGTCGGTTCCAAATTCAGTTCGGTATGAGTTCTACGCCGGTGCTTGAACAGGGGCGGCTGTATCTGCAGCTGATTCATGGCGAGGGTAATCCGCAGACTCGGGAAGCCGTCGTGGTGGCGCTGGACGGAAAGACCGGAGCGGAAGTCTGGAAAGTGGATCGTCCGAGCGATGCCGAGGCCGAGAACGAGCATTCGTATGCGTCGCCCGTGCTGTATCGAGACGACAAAACAACTCTGCTGCTGAGTCACGGTGCCGACTTCATCATCGCTCATGACCTGCAGGACGGCCACGAAGTCTGGCGCTGCGGAGGACTGAATCGCCGTGACGATACTGTGCTGCCGTACGATCGAACGCTGCGATTCGTGGCATCCCCGGCGACTGCTCCGGGTTTAATAATTGCCCCCTCTGCCAAACAGCATCCGCTGCTGGCAATTCGCGCCGGTGGCAGCGGCGACATTACAAACTCTGCCAAACATCGAATCTGGGACTGGAAACGAACCCCCGATGTACCGTCACCACTGATTCTGGACGGGCTTGTGTACCTGTGCATGGAGAATGGAAATCTGACTGTGCTGGAAGCTGATACCGGCAAGGAAGTCTATTCTCAGGCGACTCATCGTCAGCGACACCGTGCTTCTCCGGTTTATGCAGACGGCAAACTGTACCTGACAGCTCGCGATGGTCGCATCACCGTGGTTCAGGCCGGTCGCGAATTCAAGGTGCTGGCAGTGAACGAACTGGGTGAAGATCAGTCGGCATCGCCGGCCATTTCCGGTGGCACAATCTACCTGCGGACATTCGGTCATCTGTGGGCAATCCGCAACTGAAATCCATTGTCCGTCGGCATTCCGCAGTGGCGAACGTGAGCGAGCGGGGCGGAGCACAGCCACAGCCGAGCCGTGAGGCGACGTTCGCCCGCTGACACTGCGGGTGTGCTCGCCTGGTGGCCTGGTGAATTGCGTGGCAGAGTGCTGGGGTGGCGTGCGGGGTTTGGTTGATGGGTGACAAAAACGGTAACGGGCCCGCATGTTGTGAATGTCTGCCGCTGGCCGCGATGAATGCCACGGGAGTTCTTTGGGCAGCGGATGAACGCGGACCATTGGCAGCGCGGGCTGGTCAGCAGCGGGTTCAGAACACTTCCGCCGGATCCGCCGTTCGCAGCCGGCGAATGGCCATCGCCGCACTCATGCAGCACATCACTACCGTCAGGGCAAATACCAGCAATGCCCGCTCGGTCGTCATGTAAAACTGCATCTGAATGGCTCGCGTGGCCACACGATACAGTCCAATCGCCATGAAGAAGCCGGGGAAATATCCGAGCAGCGACAGCATCATGGCCTGACTGAACACCACTCGCAGCAGATACCTGTCCGAAAACCCCATGGCCTTCAGCGTGGCATACTGCGGCAGATGGTTTGTTACCTCGGTATACAAAATCTGATAGACCACGACAAAGCCCACGAAAAATCCGACAGCTGCCCCCATGCCGAAAATGAAGTCGATTGGCGCATTTTCGCGGATGAACGCGATTTCCATCTGCACCAGTTCGTCCTTCGTCAGCACGCGAGCCTCATTGTTGACCAGCGGCTTCAGCGCCTGCCGCACCTGCTCCGGGTCAGCACCTGGTTTCAGCCGGATCAGGCCGATGTCGACGGAACCCGGACGGCGATCCGGAAACAGTCGCAGAAAATTGGCTGGTGCCACGTAGAGATTGCCGTCCGTATTGATCGAAATTCCGACATTGATCGCTCCGATGATCCGCATTTTTCGCAGATTGATCTCCACATCCAGCTGACCTTCTCGCTGCAGAAACCCCAGCACCGGCCCATAGTTTTTGCGACTGAGCCCATCGAACAGCATGCGATCCTGCAATTGCAGCTCGGCCGCATACGGCTCCAGTCCCGGCAGCTCCATCATGGGTTCCCGGGGATCAATCCCGTAAATGCTGACGGGGAATTCCAGCTTGTCCCAGGGGTTGCGGAATCGCCCCTGCGCCATGTACATCTCGCCCGTGCTCTGAACTCCGGAAATTGCGCCAAGGCGATACAGCAGTGACCGCGGAAAGGTGGCGGAGGCAAAGATGGTTTTGGTTCGCGGACTGACCAGTACCAGATCCGCGGTAATGCGCCGCGCGATGGCAACGCTGTTGTCCATGGCCCCTTCACGAATGCCCAGTTGCACCAGCATCAGCATCACAGCGACCACCACGCCGGCAGTCGCCACCACCAGCTTGACTCGCTGGTGAGTTAACTGAGCCCACGCCAGCATGAAAGAAGAGAGTGGCACGATGGAAACCGGTCAGGCTGTGAAAAGGTCGAGAGCTGAAAATCGCTGGTGCAAAATGTCGACCGAATCAACTTTCAGCCAGCGTTCCAGAATTGTAGCGTAAACTTCGCGAAAATCCGTGGAAAACTGCAGATCGCCGTCCTGCAGGTCAGCGAGGTCCGGTCGTTGGCCATGCAGTCCCGCCCGCACGGACCCGCCGGCCAGAAACATCGGCCCGGCTGTCCCGTGATCCGTACCCTCGCTGGCATTTTCTGCCACCCGCCGACCAAACTCGCTGAATGCCATCACGGTTGTGCGCTGCAGGTCTCCGCTGCTCCGCAGCTCGCTCAGCAGTGCCTGTACTGCTTCTGACAGCTGCCGCAGCAGGCCTCGATGAGCATCCGGCTGCTGTGCATGAGTGTCAAAGCCACCGAGCGTGACATAGTACACAGACGTCTGCAGGCCCGAACGAATCAGTTGCGACACCGTCCGCAATCGCTCGGCCAGTCCACTTTGCGGCCACACAACATCCGTGGCGGCGGCTTTGGCGGCAGTTGCCAGGCGTTCGCTGGCTGTCAGTGCAGACGCGGTGCTGCTGGCCACAAAATTCAGCAGATCATCCGGCTCATCACGCCGCGTCTCTGCCAGGCTCTGGACAGCCTCACGAAACTTTTCGTCCTCCGCACCACGCAGGCGAAACTCTTCCAGCGACCGCACCGATGGCACTCGCACGCTTCGTGACATCAGGGCAAACGGCAGCTTGTCCGGTCCCAGGTGCAGCGCAGTCGCATCCCCCCCTGCTCCCTGCACTCGCTCGGTCCAGCGACCCAGCCAGCCGTCAGGGCGCTGCTGGTCCTTTCGCAGGCAGGTATGCCAGATATCCATGGATTCAAAATGAGAACGGTTTGGCTGCGGATAACCCACCTGCTGCACGACAGCCAGCTGCCCGGCTTCCAGCAGGTCTGCGAAACCGCGGAGCGCCGGATGAAAGCCCATGCCGTCCGCAATCGCCAGCACTTCCGACTGCGGAATTGCCAGAGTCGGTCGTCGTCGGCGATACAGCGGATCAGTCACCGGGATCACCGTGTTCAACCCGTCGTTCCCGCCCTGCAGCTCAATCACCACCAAAATCCGCTCAGCGACAGTTCTTTCTGCAGAGACCAGCAGTGGCAGAGGCACCACGCCACCGAAACTGAGCACCGCGGAACCGGTTGCCACGTGCTGCAGAAATCCACGACGATCCAGCCGCATCACTCAGTCTCCTGCTTCAGCACAACTGAAATTCCGGCAAAGTACACAACGCATGCAGACCTTCCGCCACAGCCGTATCCGACCCCGATTTCATCAGCGCGATGATACTCCGGCTGGCTGCTTCCGGAATCGGTACCGCAAACAACAGCAGCTGCAGCTCAGACAGCATGTCTTCAGGCCGCTGCAGCCCGCGGGCTGACAGGTAGTCCCGCAGAGACAAACGGCCGAATCGGGTCGTCTCGGAAGTGATCAGTCGCCGCATCAGATTGCTGCGTCCCAGCAGTGTCGACGAGTTGATCCAGGTGCGTCCGCCATCCCAGCCCTTGACACTGGGGGGATACAGCAGTCCCTGTCCCAGCTGCTGCATGGCCTTTGCCAGTTCCACCGCGTTGGTACTGCCCTCGAGGCATCGCAGCAGCCCCAGAGCCAGCTCAACCGGAGATTTCAGTTTTCGCCCCACACACTGACGCGAAAAAAACAGTCGACTGCCCAGCATCGTGCGCAGCAGCGGACGAATCTGCAGGCCATCGTCACGAAACTGCTGCACCAGCGGTGCCAGCAGCTCGGCCTGCCCCGCTGGTTCGTCCAGCATAAAGTAACGCAGCAGTTTGCTGACGATGAATTCGGCCGTCTGCGGCTGACGCAGTACCACCTGCACCGCCTCTTCGCCGCTGAGCACACCCGTGGCGCCCAGGAACGAACGCGAGCCTGTGTCGTGCTGAAATCGGTTGAAGCGATATTCGCCACGGCGGACTTCCCAGCCGGTGAAACAGCGAGCCAGCTCGCGAATGTCGCGTTCCGTATACTGACCCTCACCCAGGCAAAACAGCTCCATCAGTTCACGAGCAAAATTCTCGTTCGGGTGAGCCTTGCGGTTCGATGCCGAATCCAGATACAGCAGCATCGCCGGATCCTTCGCGATCTGCTGCACCAGTTCGTGAAAATCTCCGAACGCCAGCCGTCGCAGCAGTTGATTCTGGTTCAGCATCAGCTGCGGTTCGGTAACCTTGTCGGCACCCGTGGCGAAATGACCGTGCCAGAACAACACCGTCTTTTCCAGCAGTTGTACCGGCGTGCTGAGTATTCGATAGACCCACCAGGCTGACAGGGGTTCGACATTTCCGCCGGAAATCGCAGCGGTCGCCAGCGTCTGCATTTCCGACCGATACTCGGGAGGCTCCTGCCCGTCCAGCAGCTCATCAATCACCTGCAGCGGCGTTTTTTGGACAGCCGCTTCCAGCTGCCGACGATCCGCTCCAAATCCCGCCCGCCGAAACAGATGCGCGGCTGCTGCCAAATCCCACTGGCCATCCACTCCCGGCTCAAAGGGCTGCCAAAGTTCCTGCACAGTCAGCTCAGTTGCCACGGCCGGACTCCCCCGCCACGCCGTTCTGACCATCCGCAGGTGTCAGCCGGAGCTCCAGTTCCATCTGCAGCTGCTTTGCCGCAGTGTCGGGCCGCACCTGAAATGTCAGCCCCTGCATCAGCCCGATCAACTGCTGCAGCACCAACACCTCCGCCTCCGCTTCCTCGCGAGTTTGACCTTTGGTCAGCATGTTCTGCGAAACCATGGACTGCTGATTGTCAGCCACGAGCAGACCGGCCACATCCGCCTTCACATCCATCACCACGTTGGCAGCCACGGCCGGCTGCCGCGGAACACGCAGGATTTCAGCCGCCAGTTGTTCCGTGGAAGCCAGCACAAACTGATCTCCCTGAAAAGCCGCGGTCGGCGAGAAATTGTAAATCAGGGGGTTGGGCGGAGCTTCCCCGGTGGCTGGCCTGCGTGGTGGCAGATAGCGGGAAATGATCAGCTCGGAATCCGCCGACTTCTGCATATCCATGTCCAGTTGCGGTCGACCCTCCTGAATTCCCGTAATGTTGAAGAAGCCAATCGCACTTTGAAAGGCACGCCGCAGCTCGGGACGCATCGTTTCAGCATCCTTCAGGCTCAGCACGAGCGCGAATGCCGGGAGCTGGATTGCCGGCACTGTCCGGACCGCAGAAAAATCCTGTCGGGCTGCCACCAGCAGCAGCTCCGGCCCAAAGGCTCCCAGAACCTCGTCTCCAAAATCACGACCGCCGAAAACCGTTCCCAGATTGCTTTCAGCTTCCGCCATCCGATCGTTGATGTCCGCGTCAAACAGATCGCCCGCCCGCTGCCACATTTCCGACACGTTGCGATACATGCCGATGCTGCCGAGCAGACCGGCAACCTGAGGCACCGCCGGCACCTGCCCCGCCGCATCCGGCCCAAAGTACCACTGGCGACTTTCAGGCATCCAGTCGGCACTGAAGGGCGCGGTCAGTGCCAGCCGCAGACTGCTGTCCCCGACCAGCAGCTCCGTCTGCACCCAGTCCGTATGATTCAGTACCGTCTGCAGCCCTCCAAACAGCAGCTCTACACCCGGGTTTTCTGCCCGATTCTGAAATACAGCTCGATTGCCGGCTGCATCGCGAATCGCCTGCATGCCGGCCCACAGCCACGCAGCAGCCTGCGGCTGTCGAGACGCCCGCGACTGCTGCCATGCCGGCAGCGCTGACAAGGACTGGTCGTCAGCAGACTGCAGATCCAGCAGACGGTCCAGCAGGCGTCGACCGGCTTCGTTTTTGTTTACCACCAGCAACCACTGGCCCACTACCGCGGCCCCGCCCTGAGGCAGCCGATACACCGGAATGTCCCGGTATGTGTCCAGCTTGCCATTGCCACCAGCCGTCAGGCGAGTCAGTTCCAGCAGCTTCAATCGCACATCCTGCATCAACTGTTCATCACGTCCGCGAATCAGCAGTGCTGCTGACTGATCCCGACTGTCCACCGCAATCCACAGCCCCTTTGCTGAAACAGCCTGCAATGCTTCCAGCCACGGCATGCCCAGCTGCAGCTGAAAAAAGTTTCGACCTGTCAGCAGCGGCTGCATTTCCGGGCTGGACATCGCCTTGCGAATGCCGTCGATGTTCTGCAGACGTTCCACGAGCGGATGCCGCACCAGCGCAGCCAGCAGAGACGGTGGATCTGTGACCTCAACGCAGATGGCCGTCGTCTGCGGAAAAATATCCGGCCCGGTCAGTTCCTGAGCAACAGCCGGCAGCGGCACTGCCAGGAGCGCGAAAGCTGCTGTCAAAGCTGCTGCTGAGCTGCAGAAGTGGAACAGTGATCGCCCGAGGACGTGCATGCTGAGTGGCCTGCGGAAAGGAGACAACAAAGAATTCACTGTGCAGCAGAATCCTGCGCACAAGTCGCAACACAACACCCTGTATTCGCTGACACGACCAGTATCCAGGGGAAAATCGGGGAAATCCGGGTACACGCGGCAGGCTGTTGCGCGAATTCCGAGGGAATTCTGACGGTTTCTGGCTGACCGATCAAACCTGTTCGGCGGGAATCAGTTCGATTCCCGACCAGTTGAGTCGTCGGCAGCACCAGCCGGCACCGGCGAAGACTCGGCTGAAACCGGTTTTCGGGCAAACCGTTTCTGTCGTGCCACGATGCGGCGTTTCACAATCTGCCAGAAATCGTCATACCACAATTCCAGATGCTGCGACCTCGCCAGCTGCCGCGCCTCAGCCCCGGACATCCGCCGGCGTGCCAGCTCGGCTGACACCACGATGACGGCGATTACCGCGGTAATCAGCAGGGCCGCCGACTGCATTTCCGGCTCCGCCTGAATCGCATCGCGAAACTGCCCGGTCAGTCCCCGCCCGCGCGGCAGCACCGCCACGGTGATGCACCCACCCGCCACAGCCAGCAGCAGCAGCAGCACTCCACGAATCGCGGCAGTCTGCCACTGCAGCAGCCGTTCGGCATTGACGGACCAGAATTCCCCCCGCAGCAGGTCCCGCAGCTGCACCGGCGGGGAGGCTGACGTGTCTGCGTCCTGCGTCCCGGATTCCTCGCCCTGTCCGGCTGCCGCATCACCGCCACCCAGCGTCCTGAGACCGGCACCCAGTGAGCGACCTCCGGCCTCCTGCAGCAGCGGTCGCTGCCGCCAGAGAAACATCAGAAACACAAGGCAGGCAAGGCAGAATGCCAGTGAGTTTTCCGCTGCCAGCCGGCCTCGCACCTGAGGTTCCGTCAGCAGCAGATGCAACAGCAGGCACAGCAGCACCAGCAAGCCGCCGACATGCCGCAGCGTCAGCAGGACCAGAGCTGCAATCAGCAGGCGAATAGAAGCGTGCAGCTGTGGTACCAGACTGAAAATCAGCAGGGCCGTCGTACTCATCGCCAGCAGCTGCACCAGCAGGCCCCGCAACAGCTCAACTGACGGCGCAAGACGCAGTGGCGTCAGCACGACAGTCTGTTCATCCGGTCCGTCGGTGACGGGAGAATTTGCGATGGTCATCGTGAGACTCCCGCACCCGCGCGCCCGGACCTGGCCAGATCCATTTCTGACAGCACCGCATGGATGGCCGACGCTTCACCCGCGAATGCTGTCGCCACTCCCAGCCGCCGCAGTTCCCGATGAAGTCCATTGGCCAGCCCGCGAGTCCTGGTTTGTTCGGCAGCCAGCAGCAGCTCTTCGGCACTTGTGCCGGTCATTTCCAGAGCATTGCTGACAGGACGACGAAAGGTGGGAGTCGGGCAGACACACACCACACGATGATGTCGGGCGCGAGCCAGTCGCAGTGCCGGGAGCAGGTGCGAGATGCCGTGGCTGCTTTCCAGCAGGTCCGCCAGGATCACCAGCACTTCGTTGTCTTTGGCCCGGGAAACGGCCGTCAGCACCGCCTGGGAAAGTGCTTCCATGCGAGCGACCCCGTCATGAAACCCCCGGCCTCGGATGGCGACCACAGGAGCCAGCCAGGCCATCCCGCACTGGCTGAGGAAATGCTGGCTGAAGGTGGCCAGCAGCGCATCATCCAGCATCAGCTGCATCTGTCGCTCGGCCGTCATACCGTAAAGCTGAGCAATGGCTGAAGCCAGCTGCCCGCGCTGCTGATGTCGCCGGCGTCGCCACGGCAATAACGGAAACAGACTCCACGGCAAGTAATTGATTCGCGGATTCAGCAGATGCGGAAACTGCTGCCCCATCAATGCCAATGCTGACTGCTCAAGCTGGGGTGTCAGTCGTGTCGGCATTGGCGGAGGATTGACGGCGAAGTCAGCCATCGCCTGCAGCAGCTGCTGAAATCCACGATCTCCGGTCTGCTGACCCAGCACTCGCGGACCCCGCTCGTCAAAACACACCAGTCCGACGGAGTCCCCGGCCGAAACTGCGTTCCGCGCCACCGAGGCCGCCACAAAACAAACCTGATCCAGCAGTCGACTGCCAAAACCACCCACCCGCATGCTGATGCCACCGTCCACAAACAATTGCACCCGGATCGGAACTTCCGATTCGTACTGGCGAGTCATCAGGCGGTCACGACGGGCTGAAACCTTCCAGGCAATCGACTTTGGCGGGTCACCGATCACATAATCCCGCAGCTCCAGCAGTTCTGATCCCATCCCGGCTCGCTGCAGACGATGAATGCCGTGACGCGGGATGGCGTTGATGCGTTTGATCACCGGACGATGCTCGCCCGTTTCCAGCCATGCTGGCAAAACCCGGAAAATCTGCCGGCAGACCACAAATGACTCGGACCGAAAAAAGCCGTGCCGGTCCTGCACCACAATACGAAAGCCTGGCAGTCGCAGCTGCCCTGCCCCGCGGACGCGGGCCGTCCAGCAGAACACGGCCGAGCGAAAACCGGGGCCGCTGTACGCCTGGTGTTCAGACTGTGCCACATCCACATTTTCCGGAATCACGTCCTCAATGTGAAATGGCCCGTGACACCATGTGCCACCCGTACCAATCAGCACCTGGGCTCGCAGCAGCCGACCCGCCTGCAGTGTGCCTTCCGAGTCGTCCCGGTCGTTGACCACCCGCTGAAATGTCAGTCGGGGAACCTGATAACGCACACGCCACTGAAACCAAACCCACTCCAGCATCAGCCAGAACAAAGTGGCCAGGGACAGCGCCGCAGCGGCGGCCTGCCCCCGGATCAGTCCGGCAAACAGACCACTGATGGCAATCAGCAGGACGGCCCGGCCGAGTGCGGTCATCGCAGCCGATCCTGGACCACAGGCACGCTGCGAATCACCTGCTGGATCACCGCTTCAATGCGTCGGCCATCAAGCTCCGCTTCGGGACGCAGGATCAGTCGATGGCTGAGCACCGGCAGGCAGACCTCCTGCACATCAGCATGCGTCATGAAGCCGCGACCCTGCAGCAATGCCTGGGCGCGAGCCGCCTTGAGCAGACTGATCGCGGCACGCGGGCTGGCTCCCAGAGCCAGATCTGCATGCCGCCGACTTTGACGCACCAGGTCAACGACATACTCCTGCAGCTCGCGAGTCGCATAGACAGTGTCGAGGGCCGCACGGATGGCGAGGATTTCGTCCGCCGTGGCCACAGGAGCCGGTTTGATGGCCGGTCGACTGTGCAGTTCCAGCATCGCCACTTCCTGGTCGCGTTCCGGATAGCCCACGTTGACCCGAAACAAAAATCGGTCCAGCTGAGCTTCCGGCAGCCGGTACACACCCTCCTGTTCAATCGGATTCTGCGTGGCCAGAACCATGAAGGGATCCGGCAGCGGCAGAGTCCTGCCTTCAATGGTGGTCTGCCGCTCCTGCATCGCTTCCAGCAGGGCTGACTGAGTTCTTGCGGGAGCGCGGTTCAGCTCATCCGCCAGCAGCAGCTGGCAGAATACCGGGCCCTTTCGCAGCACAAATTCGCTGGTGTTGCGATCCAGCACCTGCGTCCCGGTGACGTCTGAAGGCAGCAGGTCAGGAGTAAACTGAATGCGTTCGAAATGCAGCCCCAGCACGCTGGAGAAGGTGCGGCAGAGCGTCGTTTTGGCCGTACCCGGCACACCCTCCAGCAGCACGTGTCCGCCGGCCAGCAACGCCATCAGCAGCTGGTCGGTAACGGCCTCCAGCCCGACCACCACCTGCGAAACAGCCTGCTGAGTCTGTTCACGAAGAAACCGCACCTGATTGGCTGTATCAGCGGAAAAACTGGCACTCACAAAAATACTTTTCTGTTGTCTGCGGACGAGGTTGGCTGCAAGCGGGATCCGGCGATCCGCAGAAGAATAGCAGGAAACGCCGCAAGATCGAGCGAAGGCTGTGCGGGCAGTGCTGCCGGAGCGGATTTTTCAAACTGCGTTCAGCTGGTCCTGCGGTACGGGGGCCGCCACGGACGGCAAACCGCCGCCGCAGCATGAAGTGCCTGGATTCCTCACTGCCTGCCAGGTAGGATTCGCGTGGCCAGCCCCTGTGCCATGTTCGGACCAGCCTGTTTTCTCCCTGCGATGACCCATGATTGACAGCAATCCTTCGTTTTCTGAGTCTGTGGCAGACGAGTGTGCCACCGAACTGTCCCAGTTGCTGGAGGCTGCGGACGATGCGTCTGCAGCCGGACCGCCTGTGGAATGGATCGTGCTGGCGCGGTACGGTCAGGTGCCACAGGTGGCGCGATTCGGCGGCACTGGTCCCGTTCCGGCTCGGGATGTCGAGATCGTAGTCTCGACGGAACGTGGTACTGAGGTGGCCGTGGTGCTGCAGCCACTGACAGTTCGGGGATCGCTGGCCGATGCCGCTCAGCAACTCACCGGGCACATGCTGCGGCTGCTGACCGCCGCAGACCGCGAAGTGGTGCAGCAGCGGCGACAGGCTGATGATCAATCGTTTTCAGCGTGGCTGCAGCGCGCGGAAAACTGGAAACTGCAGCTGCAGATCGTGGACCTTGAACACACTCTCGACGACCGCCTGATCCTGTACGTGCTCAATGATCGCGGCCCCGAAACGACTCGCCTGGCACTGCTGGCGGCCGCTGCCGGCTTTGGGGTGATTCATGTGCAGCCTGTGTCCGCCGAGGGCATTGTGCCCGAAAAATCAGGTGGTGGCTGCGGGGACTGCGGCTGTTCAACTCACTGAAATCCGGAAAGCCACTGTCATGCCCTGCGTGCAACCAAGATTCCCGCGACAATCATTTCTGGTGATTCTGGCCGGTCTGCTGCTGCTCAGCGGCCCCGGCTGCGGCAATTCCTCAGCTCCGGAAGTGGCAGCTGAGGCTGACGGAGGACCGGCAGCGGCGGCCGCGAGCGGGGAAAAGCCGCGAGTGGCACTGGTGATGAAGTCACTGGCCAACGAGTTCTTTGCCACAATGGCCGAAGGTGCGAAGTCGCATGCCAGCCAGCATGTCGCTGACTATGAGCTGATTGTCAACGGAATTCAGGACGAAACGGATCTGGCCGGACAGGTCAGCCTGGTTGAGCAGATGGTGGCTCAGCAGGTGGCAGCCATTGTCATCGCGCCGGCCGATTCCAAAGCCCTGGTGCCGGCTCTGCGCAAAGCCGGTCAGGCCGGCATCGTGGTGGTCAACATCGACAATCGGCTGGATGCGGAGGTGTTGCGTGAGCAGCAGGTGCAGATTCCGTTTGTGGGGCCGGACAATCGCGTCGGAGCGAAGAACGTCGGCCTGCAGCTGGCCAAATCCCTGCAGGCGGGTGATGAGGTGGCCATTCTCGAGGGTCTGGAAACCTCGTTCAACGGCCAGCAGCGGAAACTGGGATTCACCGAAGCGGCGACGGAAGCCGGGTTGAAGATTGTGGCTTCACAGTCCGCTCAGTGGGAAATGGATGTGGCCAATCAGGCTGCTGCGGCTCTGCTGACTGCCCATCCCGGTCTGAAGGGGATCATGGCCTGCAATGACAGCATGGCGCTGGGGGCATTGGCAGCAGTTCGCGCTGCGGGCAGAAACGAGGTCAAAATCGCGGGTTTTGACAATATCAAAGCAGTCCGGCAGGCGGTGCTGGATGGTCAGATTGCTGTGACTGCGGATCAGCACGGGGACCAGCTGGCGGTGTACGGCATCGAAACGGCTCTGGAGCTGCTGCGGGGTGATCGGCAGGCGGCCAGTGTGCGGGACCGCGAGACTGCCGTGGATTTGATCACGAAGGAAACACTGTCCCGCTGACTGTCGAGAGGTCTGGCAGCCTTGCGGCCGGCGGGCCGCTCCTGTTAGGCTCCGCGGGTTGTCAGCTGTCAGCTGTCAGCTTTCGGTGCTCGGTGTTCGGTGTTCGGTGGTCGGTTTTCGCCAGGCAGGAGGCCCGTAATCCATGACAGTGCAGCGAGGACGCAGAATTCAGTCGCGGCGGACGGCTGCGATGCTGACATGGGCGGCACTGGCCGTGCTTGCTGTTCTGCTCCGGTATGCGCGAGTCAGCAGCCTCATCCGCGGTGACGTGTGGGAGCCGGCGGCGCTGCTGCTGACGGGCTTCCTGACTCTGCTGTCGCTCTTCTGCTGGCTGTTGTTCGCCCCGCGAAGAAACTCGGCAGAAGACAGTGCTGCTCTGTTTTTCGGCGGCCTGCTGACTTTGATTCCACCGGCCTTCATAGCGTGGAACCTGATGCCGACGTCGTCCCCGTTGAAATCGTGGCTGACACTGGGGGTGCTGGTGTTCGGAGTACTGGCAATTCTTAGCCCGATCCCTGAGGAATTGTTTCGGGTACCCCGGGATCGCCGCAGTTATCTGCGGCTGGTGACCGACGCGACGCTGTCAACGATGGATGTGGGGCCTGAGCAGACTCAGTTTGAAAAGCTGGCGGTACGCACGGTCTTTCGTCTGACCGGCGGTGCGGACGGTGATCTGGCAGAGACTCAGACGGCAGCCGGCCGCGGCCGGCGGGGCACACCCACGGACGAGGCCCGCGATCCCTGGACCGATCCATTTCATGGAACGGGTCGAACACTGAGCCGGGTTCGTTCAGCGATCAGTGCTGCGGGATCGGCAGTCGGTCAGGCTGCAGCAGCGGCACTGCGGAGCACCCCGGCCGCCTCCCCCGCAGCTCCGACCGTGCCGCCACCGATACCCGTTTCCGAATCTGTGGCGGCTCGCTTCCCGCTGCCGCAGGTGTCACAGTCTCACGAATTGCCATCGCCGCGGGATCAAATTCAACCGCAGCAAACGCCGGGCGGTCAGCGGCAGATGTTCCCGGCAGCACGACCCGCGACGCAGTCTGAGGTGACAGCAGCGGTTCCGGTGACACGTCCGGCCGCACCCAGTCTGCAGGATCTGGAGCGGAGGCTGCGAGCAGAGTTCGGCGAGGATGAGGAGGAAGTCGGTGATTCGTCCGACGCGGCCGGCGGCATTTCCGCCGCAACTCTGACATCCGTGCAGCATTCCAGTGACTCGGTGCAGATGCAGCGAGTCAAAGACGAGTATGGTGGTGAGAATGTTGAGGGTACGGCAACCGTGCGATTTCAGGTGGGGCAGAAACGCGTGCATCTGCACATCCCGTTTTCTCCGCCGCTGCCCGGTATCCCGGACGTGGAATGTGAGCCGACCGGGACAGATGCGGTACGGGTGAAGGTGGCCATGCGTCAGGCGTATGGGGTGCGGTTGGAAGTGCGACGGGCCGAAGCATCGCAGCCACTGCAGACTGAGATTTCCTTTGCCGCCGCCGCCGCGCCGGCCGGATAGATGCAACACTCACAGAGACAGAATCAGAGACAGGTATGAATCACGGGTTCAGGCGAGAGCTGGAGGCGGGGCTGCAGGCGGTGCGACAGGCTGCACTGCTGTGTCGTCAGGTGCAGTCGGGCATCACCACGGAATCGCTGGCGAAGCGGGACAACAGTCCGGTGACGGTGGCGGATTACGGCAGTCAGGCGGTGATCTGCCGATTGCTGGCAGCTGAGTTTCCTCAGGATCCGGTGATTGGCGAAGAAGGAGCAGCGGAGCTGCGAACGTCAGAGGGAGCCGCGTTTCTGCAGCAGGTTCTGAACCTGTGTGCTCAGCACGGGGCTCCGGGAACACCGGATGATGTATGCGGCTGGGTGGATCATGGCGGTGCATCACAGTACTCAGCACGTTTCTGGACATTGGACCCGATCGACGGAACCAAGGGGTTTCTGCGGAAGGAGCAGTACGCGATTTCGCTGGCTCTGATCGTGAACGGGCAGATCGAACTGGGGATTCTGGGATGTCCGAATATGGAATTCCCCGGTGGCGGTCCGGGAGTTCTGGCGTGGGCAGTGCGAGGTTACGGGGCGTGGCAGCAGCCGCTGTTTGATGGCTCGCTGCCGGCAGTGGCGGTACGAACCAGTGTCACATCTGAACCGGCCGAACTGGTGCTGTGTGAATCGGTGGAGTCCGGCCACAGTGCTCATGACTGGTCCGGTTTGACAGCGGGTGAGCTGGCCGTCAGAAAAACTCCTTTGCGGATGGACAGCCAGTGCAAGTACCTGGCAGTCGCGCGTGGTGAGGCGGATGTGTATTTGCGGCTGCCCACGAAGAAGGGCTATCAGGAGAAGATCTGGGATCACGCCGGCGGAGTGCTGCTGGTGCTGGAGGCTGGTGGTCAGGTGACTGACATTTCCGGGCGACTGCTGGATTTTCGTCAGGGTTCGACCCTTGCGTTGAATGAGGGTGTTGTGGCGACGAACGGGCGCGTGCATCCGGTGGTTTTGCGAGCGATTGAGCGGAACCGTCCGCCGGGCTGAGATCGCCGGATTTCGCTGTAATCCGCTGCCAGCGGGGCGGATTTTCCTTGATGTTTCAGAATTTTTGTTTTTTGTGAGTTTTTCGGGAACTTACGGCGGCGGTTCTGCGTCGGGGATGCAGGGTCATGCTGCGCGCCGCGGTCACCTGTGTGTGGGGGGGCGTCGGGGCAGCGGTGGCCGGTTTTGCATTCCCGCCGCGATAAGTGTGTTTTCCCGCGATCTTCCCTGCCGAACGAATTTACCATGTCGCCGTCCTCTTCCGATCCGCAGCACGACCTGTTTCTGGAACTGCTTTCAGCCCGGCATGATGGTGAACTGACGGCCGATGAGCAGCGTGTTTTGCAGCCATTAATGGCTCAGGATCCGCAGCAGGCTGGCCAGTTTCAGGACGGTTGCCGGCAGTTGTCCGGCGTTCTGCGCAGATTGCCTCAGCGGCCCCTGCCCGGGCCGATCTTTTCTGCTGCCTCAGACAATCAGGTTCCGTGGCTGGTGCGTAGCCCTGATGATCGTGGCAGGCGCCGGGCCAGGCTGGCAGCCATCGTCAGTACTCTGGCGGTGCTTGGTCTGCTGTTCATGTTTACTCGCAATCCGCCGGATCAAAGCGGACTGATTGCTCGTCGGGCCCCCGCTGTGCTGACTGATTCTGCGCTGCAGACAATTCCGTCGGACAATGCCGAGGTGGTGGCTCCGTCCGAATTGATGGCCGCTGCTGAGCCAGCACCGGCACCATCACCGGCACCGGCGGCGCTCACAGCACCTGCTGAGGTATTCGCAGATCAGCAGGTTTTATCGGAAACAGCAGCAGCGGCGCAGGTCGATCCTCAGCAGGTGCAGCTGCTGGCGGATACCGCGGATTGGAAAGTGGTGCTGGTGAAGGTGGGGACTGTGGATCGTGGCGATGTCAAGGACCGGGTCAGTAAAGTTTTGCAGCAGCACGGGCTGTTGCTGGCCGACACGACACCGGTGCAGATGCCGGAATGGCTGGGAGTTGTTTTAACGGCGGATTCCCTGCTGCAGCAAAGTCTGATTCAGGCTGTGTCGGTGGCTGTGGATGGGCAGGCTTCGGAATGGAATCCGGGACAGATTCTCAGTGCCAGTCGTGAAGAGATCATCGCTGCGGTCAGGCGATCACTGTCGTCACCGACTCAGGCGGAACTGGCTCGCGGTGAAGTCTATGTGGCGGTGCGGGACGACATTTCGGGGCTTGCAAAAGCAGGTGCGGATTCCCTGGCTCGTGCAAAAGCCAACCGGCTGGATTTCTACAACGGCCTGAATGGTGCAAAGAGCACCGCAGCCGCCGGCAGGCCGCAGCCGTCCGGTGCGGCTGCTGCGGCCAAAGTTCCGGCCCCGCAGGCCGACGCGGCCAGCGGTGGTGGTCAGATCACCCTGTTTGTCTTTCAGTTTGCTGATGCAGCGGACGCATCCGGCAGCCCTGACCAGCAGTTGCCGGGCAAAGTTCGCAATATATTCTGACGGTCTGCCTGGCGGTCAGCCGGGGGATTTCTGCAGGTCCAAAAACCTCTGCAGTTCCGGGATCAGCAACGATTCGGGCTGGCGTGTCCAGCATTCCCAGACCACCAGCACCTGCCATCCGTCATCAATCAGGGCTTGTTGTTGCCGGCGATCTCGTTCCTGTGTTTGTGTTCGTTTTTTCGCCCAGAACTCGGCATTGGTTGCCGGTTTCACCTGACCATAGCGGCAGTCGTGGCAGTGCCAGAAACAGCCATGCACGAAGATGACCTTGCGGCGTCCGGGGAAAACGAGGTCCGGTGTTCCCGGCAGCGTTTTAACTCGCAGTCGAAACCTGGCACCCATGCGATGTACCAGTGACCGCACAATCAGCTCCGGCTTCGTATCGCCGGAGCGAATCCGGGCCATGTTGCGGGAACGCTGCTCGGGTGAGTGGACATCTGCCATGTGCTGATTTCTCCTGTCGCGATGGTATCGGCAACGGCATTCGTCCGCATCTGAGTGATTGCGGTGGGAAAAAGGTCCGGGAGTGGCAGGAAAACTTGTCGCGGCCCGTGACAATATCGCGCGCATGTGTGCGGTGTATCCGTTGGGGACCGTCGCCGCCCCTGCGATCGTGCGGATTCGCACACCTTTTTCTGGTACCGCCGTCAGGCACCTGATTTGCTCACGCTATGCATGTGATCCGGTGAATGCCTGCATGGTTTTGGCGATGATGGTTGAGAAACATGGCGGTTCTGATTTCTGAGACTGGGCGTCGAGGCGAACAGGTTGACAAAGTGCTGTCACGCACCCTGATCAACTTCCTGCTGGATGCTGCGCTGATGCTTCTGTTTGTGGCACTGTTCATTGTCGCAGTGATTGTGCAGTTCGTGTTCCCGCCGGGTGTGTCAGCGAAGGGCTGGCATCTGTGGGGGTTGAGTTTCAGTCAGTGGTGTTCTCTGCAGTTCAGCCTGCTCTGCGCATTGGGGCTCGGGATCGTTGTGCATGTGATGCTGCACTGGACCTGGGTTTGTTCGGTCCTGGCACGGCAGATACTGGGACAGAAGGACGTTCCCGATAACGGACTCAGGACGGTAGGTGGCGTTGCGCTGCTGATCGGACTGCTGCTGACGGGAGCGATCTTTGTAGGAATGGCGATGATCAGTATTCAGATGCCGCCGCAGACATAGAGTGTCTGGTCGGATGTTCCGGTCGTGGCTCCGTGAATTGCGGTGGAATTTCAGCAAAGGGAGCAGCAGTATGATTCGGTTGAATCGAATTCT
>VFQT010002521.1_pt1 | contig 18624 bp, 18 predicted proteins | sample 3512381 | NCBI WGS metagenome assembly VFQT01 (sample SAMN10412376, study PRJNA504923) | tailings metagenome | isolation source: Relicate 2 Philex TSF3 active mining site | place: Philippines: Tuba, Benguet | collected 2017-08-29
GTGTATGTTGCCACTAATTGCTCCTAACTGAAAACCTGAACTTGAAGAACATCCGCACCGGCGGCTGGTGCAGTCCATGTTACAGCATTACCCGAACCGTTAGCCGTCAACACATAACCAGCAGTACCAGCCGTCAACCAGTTCACACCATTCGTCGCCGTCGAATCCGCAACAAAAATCGTTCCATTCCCACCAACAGCCAAACGATTCAACGCCGACCCGTCAGTAACCAGCAGGTCGCCCTTCGTCGTCAACTTCGAAACAAGTTCGTTCGCCTCATCCGCATCATTCGCGGTGAACACCGGATAGATCGTCGCACCAGACGAATGAGCCGAAGCAGTCGTATCATCCTGCGCACGAGTCAACGTGAGCGTCGTACCAGAAATCGTCGCTGAACACTTCTCCTCAGCCGACGTACCTGGATCAATCACCACATAGAACTCAACGCCAGCAGACGACGGCCAACCCGTATTCGAGGCAATAGTCACCGACGTATCGGTGGTGTTCAACGAGTTTGTCGTGGTGGTGGCAACCGCCGCACCCTTATATTGTCGTCTAGTGAAAGCAGCCATTTGGGTTCCTATCGTACACTACGCATAATAACCACACAGGTGCCGTTCCAATCCCACTCGTTATGGTTTCGGGCATCCTGAATCGGTCGCCAACGGACATCCTCCACCACCACCGAATAGGAATCGGTGTTCTCCTGATAGGTGACAACCCGCGGATTCTCCACCAAATCCCGCAACGCAGCCAACTCAAAGTCCACATCGACATACAGCTCTTTACCGTTCTTGTCACGGATCGTGTGATGCAACAGCACAGGCACCGAGAAAATTTGGGAACGCAACGGGGCAGCGTACGCTCGACCCAGCCAGCGTGTCACCACCGGACCAACCGACGAATCCGTGGCGGAACGAGTCAAAGTAAGTCGAGCCTCAGCCTCAAACACCTTCGTTTCAAACCCATCGAATGTGGACTCCAACGAGTTCAAAGTTGACTGGGTGCCGACAGATTGGAACGATCCGTTATCTGAAGCAACTGAAACAGTCACCGTCCCATTCAACGGTTGGGTACGCAAATCCCATTTCGGAATGAACTTCGCATCAGGGACACCCCACCTGTAGATACCTGTCTCCAACGTGCCTGAGGCAACTTTGTTCGTGCTGTGTTTGCGGTATGCACCCAAACCAGCGACCGTGAACACAGGCTCGTTATCAAACTCGTGAACATCCACAATCGCGCCTTGACCCGTCGCCATCAAATCCGATGCGTAAGCAGGCTGATTCACAGACACCTGAGTAGACACATCCATACGCCCAATCCCAGTTGAAGTGGAGTCATAGTTCGTCCACCCGAAATACACGAACTTGCCGATACCAGCAAACGCATTCACGGTCGTACCAGTTTCGATCAGCGGACCAATCACAAGGTTCCCGTTATCGTCAGCTGAACAGAAACGGAATCCTGTCGTCAACCCGATAATGATGTACCCCAAATATGCGTCGATACCCGCAACAATTTCACCTTGCGGAAGTTCACCAGCAACAGTCGGAATATCAAGCGCGGTGCCATCAGCTTTGATTTGCGTTTTGTAGATCAGGCTCTTGTTGCCTGCGTAGCCTGCACAGTAGATGTGGTTCTGCCCACCAGCAAACCCGACCCAGTTGAAGTTCGTGTTTGGATGCGTGTACAAAGCACTAGGGTTGTTTGCGTTAGATCCTGGGGCGGTTGTGATGTTCCAAATCTTGTGCTTGTCCGCACCCTGCCCAGCGACCATCAAACGGCCACGAACATAACGCAACACACCAGCCTCGATACCGGTGATGTACGCCGACGAAGTAGAGATACCAGCGTTCGTCTGGTCAATGTCGCCGTTCGCATACGAGTAGAACACGTTGTAGCCGTCTGACGCAAGCGAATACAGGTTGGATGCTGCGGTGCCTGTCACCGTGGTGAATGTGGACCAGTCGGTTGTGAACTTGACGTTCTGCCCATCCGTGCCGTAGATGCGATCGCCAGCGGTCGCCATATACAGGTTGCTGTTCGCAGACGAATACGACTGCGTGACATCGGACAGCAACGACAGTTCACCACGATTCCAAACATCAACACCCTTCGAGGAACGGAACCGATAGTTCTCCGCATCAGCAGTATCCGAATAAGTTTGCCCAGCACCATAATGCCAAGACGACTGCGATCTACGCCACAAACCCTGCGGGTTGATAGCCGACTCACCAGGCTCCGTGGACTGGTCAACCGAGTCACGAACACGGGCATCAAACTGGCGACCGAAATCACCAGACTTCGTATCAATCAGATACGGGCGACCGTTGATCGCAACAGGGAACGTGTATGGAACAAGTTCGGTTGCACCAGTACCCGTGTAGAAAGTTGGTCCGCCAGTAAAAGCGAACGAGAAATCGGTAAGCGTCGCCACGGCTACTGCCTAATGACTAGCGGATACTGCCTCGCCAAACGTGCCGCCTCAGCGACAATCCGATCTCGACGCAAACGCAAAATGTTACTGAACGAATCACGCATGGCCCCAGGGGGAACCTCGTCAGCCCTACGGGTATCCCCCTGGGACTCAACAAAATTTCTTTTCACTTCACGCATCGACAACATCCGTGACATGACACCCAACTCCAAAATGTCTTCCATGTTCACAGGCACATACGCAACCGACTGGATGTTGTCAGTCAACGCAGCAACACGCGTATACGGTGCCTTGTAACGAACCCGCAAAGTGCCAGCCATCACCGACTCATCAAACGTCAACGCAAACCCTGACGCAAAATCGGCGGTCGGCAAATCCCGCGCCAAACGCACACGACGAATCACAGGAAAATCATCAGCCAAATAACGCAAACGAACATCAATCAAATCAATCACATTCGATGCGCTCGTCAAATTGACTTGACGATCAGAACCGTTATACGAAACATCCTGAGTCACAACCCTGAACAGACCGTTCGCAGGACTCGACAAATCATCAATGTCCTGATTCAACGCATCCAACATCTGCTGTCTCGGAAACCGCGGGTTGATCGTGATAATCGCACCAACCGAATGTGAAGCAGCCGTAGTGCCCGCATACCCGCGCTCAACCACCAGCGTCTTGTTGCCTGTGGTTGCCTCCCACACGTAGCACAGTTCGCTATCGATCTCAAAGACTGCACCGGAACGCAACGCACCCAACTCATACGACAACACGAAAGACGTGTCATCAGAGTCAACCGCTGTAGCCAGCTTGTTCCGTTCCTCAATCGTCCCCGAAAGAAGTTGACGGGCTACTCGGTCAAGGAGCGCACCAGCGGTGGACATTTACTTCTTCTTGTTGCCCTTCTTCATCGGCTTGCCAGACTTCTTTGATTCCTTCTTGGCGGCAGCCATGCCAGCCTTCGTGTACGGAAACTCCTTCTTACCGACCTTTGGCATAACTCACTTGCCTTTCTTGGCCCGCTTACGACCAGCGGAAGCCATCTGTTGAAACTTCTTTTTCCCGTACTTCTTACGCCCAACCGCAGCAGCGACAGCGGCAGGATCCTTCACCTTGCCTTTGAGCGACTTTTCGAGTTTTGCGAAACGGCCACCACCGCCGAGCTTCATTGACTTTGCCATAGTGCTTCAGAATAGCACCCTCAGCAATCCCATTTACGGAGAGCCAACGCCTTCCTAGTCGGACGACCCTTCGAATCTTTCATCGGACCAGGCATCCCACCCATACGCGCACAAAACGACTTACGACGTGCAGCAGCCTTCGGAGACTTCTTCGCTTGCGCAGCAGACACCGGTGGCTTCAAATTCATTCCCTGCGCTCTTGCTGATGCGCGACCTTTCGCGTTCAACCCGCCCTTCGGGTTCTTCCCCTCTTTGCGTTGCCAAGCAGGAGTCTTAGGCATTTCTTTTAGCCCACGCATTATCAACAAGGTTCGGGTACGGTCGCCCAGCCTCAGACGCACGAGCCTTCGCAGCCTTCTTCTGTGCAGGAGACAACGGCTTCGAAGTCTTGTTCGGGTTCTTCTTGTCCCAGAACTCTTTCTTCTTGCCGCTAGATTTCTTCATAGGTCACAACTCCTGAATCCCGTAGCACGTCTCGTACATTCAACACTACACGGTGCTTCACCCCAGGTTCCAGATCCACCTGATGTTTGCCGATCTGTGCCTGTATCCGTTTGGATACCATGATCGTGCAGGTTGGCTCTAACGGCACAAATGGGCCGAACGCCAGTTTGTCTGTCGGTTTGACCGCTTTCAACAGTTCTACAGCAGAGCTTTCCCAGTTGAACACCGCTGTCTCATCGGCGCGTTCACGGGCCTCCTGATGCCGTTTCAGACGATTCTGGTAGCAGTCCCGCAACGCCTCCGCCAACTGGTCACGATCAGGTTCATCCCAATCCCCCATGTCTTTCCACACCCCGTTGTTTGTTGGCACCGATCTCGTCGAGACACGGTAGGTGGCGATATCTGAAAACTCTCGATGCCCGTGAGCGTCAGAAACAATGGTCGGCACCCCAGCAGACATCGCTTGCAGAGGCATTAGCCCGAACCCTTCACCTCGGGATACCGACACGAACACGTCGCTTGACCGCATCAAATCCGCTTCTTGTTCGGGGGTCATCCACCGGCGATGCACCACCACATTCGGATAATCCAAGTTCTCTGGGGCGGACAGATATGGGGGGACGATCTTGATGTGCAGTTCGCAGTCAGGGAGTTGCAACTCTTGGAACACCGACAGCACCACATCCAACCCTTTGCGATGCCACTCTGAGCCGCCGCACAGGATTTTGAACTTGTCGTTCTCTGGGCGGTCCACAGGGAAATAGATGCTTCGATCCACCGCCAAATTGACGACCCGCACATTGTCATGGAATTGGGAGAACAGTTCCCAGTTATGCAGGCTTGGTACCACAATGGTATCAAAATGGTGCAGATAGTCAGAGAACTGGGGTGGCAACCAGTTCGTTTCCCACATCGTCAACAGGGCAGGTTTCTGCCCTTTCAACCAGCCTTTGATGAGGTTCGGACGTAACGCAAACACCACCCGCTCAGCACTATCTGAGAATGTTACCTTTTCCGATAACGCTGATCGCAAACCAGCAACCATTTTGCCGTAACCGACATGGGGCAGGTTCACCCCAACCAAACTCAGGTATTTGGTAGAAGCCCCGTCTCGATCTGCCATTTTTCTTCAGCCCTCTTTTCTGCGTTCGCACAACCATCAATCTTGCGTGGCTGCACACCATCTCTGCGTAGACGCTTATATGCGTCCAAGTCTTTGTCTAGCACACGATCCTTCTTCTCGATGACAGCTGACCTGGCTGTACCGGCACGGGTTGGCATCGAGGCTGCACCGAACTGGATGCCTGCGGTACGGCAACCGAAACAGCCTTCAACATCAAGGTTCGGGTGGGTTTCTTGGTGCTTTATCACGATATGTATGCTCCGTATCCTGCTGCGGTGAGGGCCGTCGCCTCGGTTTCCGTCACCTCGTTTTCGTGTCCACCATGATAGGTCTTGGATACGGTTGCCATGTCGGATGGCTGGTTCTCGGTGAAGGTGCCGTCGTTGAGTAGGTAGACGTTTCGACCGCGTGATGTGGGTGGGCGATGATATGCGAGACGGTTCGCAAGCCGTTGCTCCGCAGACAGGATGAATCCGCGTCTGTTGTCCTCATGTTGGGTTTGACGCACAAAGTTGTCTGTGGGTGGTCTAAAGATTGCCATCAGCTGATACTCGCTCCAAATCCTGCCTCAGTCAACTCTACAACTTCAGCATCAGTCAAGAAATGGTCTCGTCCACCGTGCCACAGTTTTGCAACCTGCCCCAGATCACGTTGCTCGATAGTGGTGTAGGTTCCGTCAGTCAGTTTGTAAAGGTTGAGTGTACGAATGTTGGATCGGTCGTAGCGTCGCAAACGGTTCGCAGCATCACCACCACCGAAATATCCTGCTGGATATGTTTCGCTGTATGGAACACGGAAAATATGGGATTTTGTCCAATCTGCTGTTCCCGAACCTGTACCTGAACCTGTTGCTGTGCGGAACAATGCGCGGGCACCGACAAGAGTTGACGTTCCAGTACCCGAACCCGTAGCGGTACGGACAGCAACCAAAACATCGACACCAGTTCCAGATCCGACACCTGAACCCGTTGCGGTACGGACAGGGACACGCACCCGTGTGGCGGTACCAGACCCAACACCCGAACCCGTTGCTGAACGAACAGGGTTGATATTCCAATCAGCCAAACCATCACCCACACCCGAACCTGTCGCAGTACGCAACACGATTCGAACACCAGAAACCGAACCCGAACCCGTACCCGACCCCGTAGCAGTACGAGCAAACACATGAATCAGGTTTTCTACGGATGACGCAGAACCAGTTCCCGCACCCGTCGCAGTACGGATCGACACCACAATCTCTACCGATGCTGACGACCCTGCCCCAGAACCAGTAGCAGTTCTCTGCTTCAAGACGCTGGCTGTCGCTGACGCAGTACCCGAACCAGACGCTGTAGCCGTCACAATGACGACCGCTCGAACACCTAAATAAAAACGGCCACCAAACCTGTATGGGAATGAGAAATCGGTGAGCTGCCCCAACCGATACTGCACATTCGCGTGAGCGACAGAAGACGTGCCACCACCCGAACCTGTCGCAGTACGGGCAACAGTCCGATAGTAGGTGCCCCGATAAAACGGGTGCGTATCAACGAAAGATTCGGTGAACCCTGTAACCGCTGTAATCGCCATAAGGGGTTATCCCCTAACGGCTAGTCGAGCGACAGCGTGAGAGTGGTGATCTGGAACGTATCCCCAGCAGTAACAGCGGCAGAAGAAGACAAAGAGCCAGACCACAAACAGTTACCCGCAGTAGAATTATCCCAAAGCGACCAATGTGTGTACGTTTCAGTTGCCGCGACATTGGTCCATTCAAGAGTCGCAGAAGAAGCCAGCGAACCCGACGACGCAGCCGACCACGAAACCGCCTTCCGAGCAGTCTCCGTCGCAGCCGAAGAGGTGCCAGCCTCACCTGGATCACCGGTGTGCAACTTGACGTAGGTTGTGGTGACAGCAAACGACTGATTCCTCAAAGTGTCAAGGAGAGCGTTCTCAGCGTAATTAGAAATTGACATCGCTAAGAGTGTAGCAAACAAAAAAAGTGGGGCCGATCAGGGGGAGGGGAACCCTGACCGACCCCACAACTGTGAGTCGGAAAACAGCTAACTAGCTGTTCGTACCGATGCTGGACGACGACTCGATGCGACGGAGCGAAGCCTCACGGAAACGTCCGTAACCGCCGAGCCAGTACCAGCCGATCGGGTTGAAGCGCATCAGCGAATCCACGATCGGGCCGCGAACGACCTTCGGGAACGCGCTGTTGCCGTCAACCTGGCTGTACGCCTTTGCGAGAGCCTGACGGCCCATGATGTGCGTGCAGTACACGTCGATGGTTCCAGTCGTGCTGGTTCCGTTCGATGCGTCGGTGAACACCTTCGCACGTGGGGTTTCGATGAAGCGCACCGACTCGAACGTGCCGATCTCGCCGTTGTAGATACCTGCGGTATCGACGTTGACGTGCGGGGCGTTCCACGAGGCGTTGCCGGTCTCGCGACGAAGGTCGTACGACACGTCTGGGTGGATGTAACCCATGTAGTAGCCGTTGAACGTTGCGACGTTCGCCTTGCGGAGCTGTGCCGTCACCTTGCGGATGTCGTTGGCTTCGATGATGTCCTCAGCCTGCACCGTGACACGGCTCGACGGGTCCGAAGAACCGCCACCACCGTAGACGACGTTCGTGCCACCGGCGAGAACTTCGCGGATGACCTGATCGATGGAGTCACCAGCGTTGTAACCGATGAGGTTCGCGGCGGTGGCATCCACATCAAGGAACGAGGTTCCACGAAGCTTGGCGGTGGTGTTGATGGTGTTGCCGTACTCAGCGAGCGTCACCGTCACCTGCGAGTCGCTCATCGCGACTGGGGTGACATCCGACGTTTCGGTGAGCGTGGAGGTCGCTGCGTCGAGTTCAGCGAAGATCGTGAAGATCACCGACGAACCTGGCATCGACTGGTTGGTTGGCTGGACATCGGCTGCCTGATCGAACAGCAGTTCGGAACGCAACGCGAAATACGCGAGGCGGTCGTATGCTGCCTGATCGGTCGAAACCGAACTCTGCTGGGTATATGCCATTGGAGGCTTTTCCTTTTCTTGGGGGGTTTACAGGTTGCTTGCTTCGGCTCTCGCCTGAGCCAGCAGTTGCATCACCTCGTCGGCTGACCGAGCCTGCGAAATTTTCTGCGCATAGTCCACAACAGGTTCGCTTGTTTCACCCGCACGAGCGGCCTGAGCCACCCTGCCCCACGCCTGCTGTTCGCCTGACGTGTCGGCCTTACGAATGAGACTTGCTTCCTCTGCCGCCGCACGAATCGCCTCGGGTGAAAGTTCACCTTCGTAACCCTTCACGAAATACTTGGCACCTGGGGCCGACAGGTCGATACCTGCCTCCACGAACGCCAACTTTCGTTCGGCTTCCGCCTTCGCTGCCACCGCTTCCTTCAAAGCCTTATTCTCGGCTTCGAGTTTCCGCAAATGCGCTCGAACGGGATCCTTCGGTTGCTGGTCTACCGCATCTTCCTCAAACTCGTGGTTTGCATCTGACATGGCTCACTCCTTCTGCCCACATCAGACCGGAGGTGTCTGATGGCTGCAAAGTCTCACCCTTGTTTTCACATCGAAATCGGGGGGTTCCGATGGTGTCCCTGTTGGAACACTCAGAGTGTAACACACACCACTCTTAGTGGTTACTGTGCGGTGCCGACACCCGTCTCGATAGCACCCGAAGTGGCACCGGTGGTGCGAGCAAACTGACCGCCACCAGCAAACTCACCGATACGCTGACGGCGACGACGCTCCAACTCCTGTTGAGCCTGAATGTCCTGGTTGAACTGGGCACCAATCAACTGCTCCTGGGTCAACGCAGTCTCACCAGCAAAAGTTTGACGCAACTCACCCAACGCACCAATCTCCGCAAACCCGCGCTGAGCCTCAGCTTCGGTAATACCGCGTCGAGCCAAATCCTCAGCCAACGTGCCAGTCAACTGAATACCACCCTGCTCGGCGGCACGGGCAGCGATCTGAGCGGCACGAGCCTGACGGGTCAACAGCGGGGCGGTCCTCTGCGGATCAATGAAGTAGGCCGCCAACTCGCCCTCAGACACCCCGTACAACTGTTGCATCTGACGCTTCACCTCAGGGTCCGCGTCTGCGACAGCACGATACCCCTGTTGGACACGCTCGTTCAGTTCCGCTGGGGACACGTCGCCTTCGAGCAGGGAACGGAAATCTTCGTCGCTGTCATAAAAGTTCGCTGGCAAACCGTTGGAGCGGAGTGTTTCGCGATACTGGTTCTCCAACGCGATATAGGACGCTGGATCAAGTTCGGGTAGCCCCTTGCGGGCGCGGGCGGTGTTCGCAGCGAACCGCTTCTGATATGCGGGCTGTTCACGCAACGCAAAGATGATCGCATCAGGGTTGTTGATGTTGACGGTTTCCCGAACAATGATTTCGTTGTATGTGTAGTCGGCAAGTTCAGCCAGACCGTAGCTGGCAAGAACGGTGTTGATGGTGGTGCGGGCATCCTGGCGACGCTGGCGTGCAGCAGCAGCCGCTTCCGCGTCACGAGCCTCACGGTCCAGTCGCATCTCACGCGCGATCGGATCTTCCTCTGGGGTTGCCGCCGCATCAGCAGCAGCACCAGCCGCGTTCTGCTCCAGCAGGGTGTTACGAAACCCGTACAGCGCATCAAAGGCAGCTTGCTGAGCGCGAGCCTCCTCTTGGGCGCGACCCAGTTCAGCCCGTGCGCCAGCATCCAAAGCCATGTCACTCATTACTGCACCTTTCCGAACGCTCGCGCAATCGACAACGCCACATCCGTAGCCTGCTGATTAGCCTGCTTCGTGTACTGCCAACCAAAACGGCTATCAGACTTCACACGCTCAACCCAATCACCAAGCGACAACTGACCGGTTTCCTTCGTGCCGAAAGCCTGAAGATACGGACCAGAGAACATATCGATCTGATCCTCGGACTGCTCCAACAACTGCGCCGCATAACGACGATAGTTCCCGCTGATTTCATCCAAAGTCAAACCTGAATCAATCTGGTCAGCCAACTGAGGCATCACACCCTTCGCATACTTCTGTGCCTTCTCACGCAACCCGTCCTCAGTCAACACAATCCCAGCAGGCGTAGGGGCACCCGTCAGGATCGACTTGATTTCGTCATCGGTCACGTTGTAGTTGTATGCGCGACCAATCTTGCGGATACGGTCAGCGTCAGCGGCCTCCAAAGCACGAGTAGCCACAGGAGACGGGGCACCAGACGGCTTCAGAATGTTTGCGTACACCGCCTGACTCAAACCTAAACCCGTCAAACCTTTACGGGCAGCCTCAGACGCAACACGATTTAGGGTTTGTTCATCCAAACCGATGTCACCCAAATCGGAGGTAATCTCCAACTTCTTTTGGTTGATGAGCGCCTGCTGATTTGCTGGCGTAGCCTGGTCGAACGCACGGGCGGAGTTCTCGGTGTTCAGGAAGTACGAGGTTTGACGCAACGCCCTGTCGTAAGCGGCCTTGCCTTCATCGGTTTTCAAACCACCGAACCGACCCTTCGGGTCTGCGGCTTCGACCATCAGGTTGATTACGTCTTGCCCAAAGTGAGCGACAGCGTTATCGGTCAACCAGTCGTTGCTATACGAAGGGAAAGTTTGGCGAAGAATGTCTTTCCACGCGTCAGGTGACACAGGCTGTCTTTTGACACGGACACCATTTCCGCCTGTACCGGTAGCCCCAGGACCAGTCGAAGGAGTAGTGCTTGATGGCAAAGTTACAGGTGTCTGATTCACGACCATTCCGCCACGGACACCTGGAGGTGCCGCTGTGGTTGCCGTCGTTCGTGGAGTAACCGTAACGGTGGGCGTGACCTTAGCGGTTGTGCCTGGGGTGGTTGCTGGGGTGGTTTTTGAAACTGGCGCAGGAACAACATCCTGAACGCCACCGCGAAGTTCCTGAGCCGCAGTCTTGGGTTGCTGTGGCGCAAGACGAGCAGTTTGCTCTGGAGTTGCGGTCCGAAGCGCGTTAGCTCGATCCGTAAACTGCGCAAACTTTCTGGATTGTTCTTGATCTCGGACACTTGTCGTTGTCAGCACACGCCCGTACTGGTCAACTTGGTCTGGGACAGAAGTTGAAAACTCTTTGTCTGCTTCAGCGATGGCGCGGTCAACAGACGTATCAATGGTTTGCTGAACACGCGGAGCAACAAAAAACTGGGTGCTTTTCGTGGTTCGCCCGTACTCGTCAACAATGATTGGGATGTCGTCGGAACGGAATTCTTGGACCCGTGGAGTGATCTTTGATGCAACTTTCTTGTACGCGGTAGCGACAAGGAGTTGCTGCTCAGATGGTGATAGTCCAGCCTCGTAGGTTCCTGGTGTTGAGATTCTTTCTTCGATGGAGCGTGCTTCGGCTACCGCGTCGTCGTAAGCCTTTAGTTCCTTGTCGTTCGGATTGGTTGCAGCCTTGTATTTTTGCTGAATGTCGTAAACCTCTTGCGCGGTAAGAATCACATAATCAGGTCCGAACAACTGGGCCTGACGCAACGAATACTTGTTTTCCCACGCTTTACGCTTTTTTATTTGCGCAGGAATTATCTTCTTATACAGCTCGTATGCGTTTGCTTTAGCCGAGTCGTACTGTTGCTGGTTCTTGTACTGAACCATCGTCGTATTGCCAAAGCCTTTTAGAATGTCCTTGTACAAAGCCTCAACTTCGCTAAGTTGGGTTTCAAGATCTTCAACAGTTTGAGGAATGGGTGGTGCAGGAACCTGAACATTTGGATTGGTCAGATTGACCGCAGACTCTGAACCGCTAATAGTGAGATCGGACATCATGCACCTCCCAGAATTGAAGCGGTCAAGTCAGCAACACGAGCAAAGTTGTATGCGTGTTCCTCGGCTGGTGCGACCTGTGCTGGTGCCTGCTGAACGAGCATCCCAGTAGAAACATCCGTGCCTGCACGTTCCTGCGCTTGAATCGACGCGATCTGCTGTTTGCGTTCAGCGGCAGTCAAAGTACGACCCAACGAACCTAACGCTGCACGATCCAACGCTTCAGCCAAATCAACGCTCGAAGTCACCTTTCGACCGGCACCAGAAGAAGTAACAGGGTTTTCTTGGCGGATGAAGTTGAGAGCAGTACGCCACTCATAGCCATAGGTATTCGAGTACAACAATACGTCCTGCATAACGCGAAGATCAGGTACCGTCAATCCTGTGGCAGACGGCTTGATTTTCTTGTCGTACAGACCGCGCTGATACATCTCGTTCAGGAACGACAGTCGCTCTGCGGTTGGCATACTCCGTAACTCGGTGTACGCCTCTTTTGTTGCATCATATGGGGCGCGAACAATACGTCCCTGACCGTCGGTAAGGTCTTTTCCAGAGTACAGATATCCGGTGATCGTTGACTGTGTACGTGGACGATCAGCGGAACCAGTAAAAGTCTGTGTGTATTGCGGAACAAACGATGCGGCCTGCTCTTGGAGCATCTGTGGGGTCACACCGGTAACGGGACGAACGAAAGGCTGTTGCCCCTTGCTGGCCGTTTCCACCTGTGGAGGTGGCGGAATGTCCAGACCTGCTGGGTTCGCGTTGTCTCTTGGGTTTGGTATCTCAGTCATTGGTCAACTTCCGATTGTAGTTCCCTCTCCCAAACGCGTCCGAAATCAGGTGTCTGAGACACAAGCGTAGTACCGATACTTGCCAACCAATCACGCAACGGTTCAGCAGCTTTCGCAGACCCGAAACCTTGCGGTGATCCGCCAGCCGCAACATACCGCTCGATTGCCTGATCTCGGTACGCAAGGTACTGGGAGATCGCTGACGCAACCTCATTCCCTTGAAGTCGAGGATCCTGAACAGCCTGACGCAACTGCACGATCTTGCTTTCAAACTCGCCAACCGTGAACACCGGTACCGCTGGGAAACCTGGATACTTGCGGTTCAGTTCGGTGCGCACGGTACGCAGCCATGCCCTCTGTTCGGCTGACGGGTACGGTCCAACCTGTGCGCGGTAGGCTCGATACTGGGATGAACCGATACGGTACTCGGCTTGGTCAACGATTTCCTTAGCCGACAAACGCTCACGCTTACCAGTACGAATCTGACGTTCCCAAGTGGTGAAATCAAAGTCTGAGCCACCAGGCGCAAAATAGGCTGCAACATCAGGGAACTGCTCGATCAGTCCACCGTTTGAACGCTCCCAGTTGCCGAACTCTTTGGTGGCTTCCAGACCGCCCACGGTGGCACGGCTCTTAGACGACAGGTACAGCATCGCATCGTCACCGTAGATACGGAGGAACTCGCTCACAGCGGTGTCATAGTTCTCGTTCTGCAAACGGTAGAACTCTTTCACCAACTCTGACGCGTAGATGTCGCCGTCCTTGCTGTCAATCACGAACTCGGTGGACGGTGCGGCTGGTCCGATGAACTGGCCCAATGCCCGCAACGCAGTCAGGATTCGTGCTTTGCCCTTCGCGTCCTCTAGTAACTGCTGTCGAGCGTTCGGGTCATCCATGTCGTAGTCGCCAGACGCGGCAAGAGCGCGAAGCGTATCTGCGTACGTGTTGCCGAGAATGGTGTCCATTTTGTTTGGGTTGTCCAAGAACGCAGACTTGGCTTTCTGTGCCCACGACGGCAAACCGAGCTTGCCTGCTGTAGTTCGACCGTACGGCAGCAACACGGAGATGATGCCGTCGAAGGTTGGGGTGTCAGGCAACATTCCCACAGGGATCTGTGCGACAGGACCAATGGCGGGGATAACAGACAAACCGATGGACAGACGCTTTACGGGTGCCTGCAACGGCACTTCTAAACCTGGTCCTCCACCTAAACCGGTGACGAACTTGCTGATTTCGCCAGACATCGGGAAGTTGAATGAGTATTCGCCGGTCGTCGGGTCACGGTAAAAGAATCCGTTTCCGTCTGCGTCTGGGTCGGCGTTCGTCAAACCATTGAAGATCTGCTGGGCGCGACGAATACGGGTCGGATCTTCTGCTACATACTTGGCGTACGTGCCCAACACTTCACGCCATGCAGCACCGAACGGCACCACGATGCGCAGAACGTCTTCAAGGTTGTTACGGCTCGTAGCATTGAACAGAGCATCTTTTGTGGATTGGAGGGCCATCAACCCTGCGTAGTCGTCAAGGTCGCGGATGGTTCCAGTACCGTTTGCCTGCTTTGCGGCCTGCTGGATCTTCTTCCAGTTCGCTCCAGTACCCACATAGTCCGATGGCTTCATACCGATTTGAGCAGACTTGGTGGTGATGTCGTCAATCAGCTGCTTGGCTTCTGTTGCGGTCAGCGAAGAAACGTTGTCTGCGACCCGCTCATAGTAGAACTGGCGATAGACAGGCGAACGCTCCAACTTGTTGACAAACCGCTTTTCGTACAGTTCGTGGAAGAACAGGTTCGTCATGCGATCAAGGGCGCGACCAGCAGGGTTCTTGGAGTCGGGGACAACCACGCGTTCAGCCAACTTCACCTTGTCAGGAAGATTGGCGACACTACGCTTATCACCAACGAGGCGGGTGAGTTCTGCTCGACCACGAGCAAATTCTTCGACATCAGCCTGACTGGTTGGCACACCCGTAATACGGTTATTTGAAACACGTTGGAGTAGCCAACGGTCGCCCTGAGGGGTTGGCTGCACACCCGTCACAACTGCAGTAATTTTTTCTCCATTTGCGTCAACACCAAGATCAACAAGCGACCCACGCCCAGGGTTTCTGGGGCCATCCAAAATATTCTTCGGATCTATCGTGTTTGCAAATTCCGTATAGGTGTCATTCAACGGAACACGCTTGTATCCGACAGCAAACATCAGATCTTGGTCGCCGCCAGTCTTTACATTGACTCGACCCTTTGCCAGATGGTCGATCCATTGACGGATTACGTCGTCGTCAACACCGGTCACGGGAACCTTGATTGAGTAGTCAGCATCCCCAACGATGTTGATTCCGTTATCCAAATACTTTTGGATTTGCGCCAGCGCCTCCCGACCTTTCGGGTCGTTCTTCAAATAGTCAACAAGTTCATCAGTTGGGATGCCCTTAGCAACAGCGTTCTCCAACGTGTCCTTCGAGATTTGGATGAGTTCATCAACCAGTCCTCGTGTCCAAAGCTCAGAACCGTCCTTTAGACGGGAAATGATTTTGTATGAACCGTTCTTGATTGCCCGCAACTGTGACGGAACAACGTCATCCAAGCCACGGCCCAAAGCGATGCGTTGTGACTCGGCGTAATAATCGGTGAGTTCATCAAATTGGTCCGTGAGGCCGCGGATGCCTTCGTCAAAGTTGCGTCCGATGATTCGTTCGGCACCCTTCTCTCCCATAACCCATTGGATGTAGCGAAGCGGATGGTTGAAGAAACCTTCCTTGCCGATAGTTGCGATACGCACCTGCGCATCGAACATATTGCGCATGATGTAACCGCCAGTAGCGAGCGTCAACGGTTTCCACACTTTGTTTTGCACATAGTCGGCAAGCGCAATAGCGGCACGTGGATCTGCGTCAGCACGAGATACAAGTTTCTTGAAATATGGGTTAGCGGTGACTCGGCGCATCGTGCGTACATCTGGAAGCACGTGGGTGCGGTCCAACAGTTCGACAACCGATCCTGGGCCGTGCAGTCGAAGCGACTTCAGCGTGTTTGGGTTGAGGTTGCCGAGAGCCGCTGGATCAATCTTTCCTGCCGCGATTAGGGCTTGAACAAATCCTGCGTCGGTCGGATCGCCAGCCTCGTCAACAAAATACGCTTTTGTTTCGTCAATGGATTGACGGACTTTCGCAAACAGGTCTTTCGTCAACGCTTCTGGTACGCCATCCTCATCAAGAATTTGCTTGACGGTGGCATCAAACGCGTCGCGAGCCATATCCAAACCAGTCTTTGAGTCATCGGTTAGCGCATCAAACATTGTGCGCATCAACTTTTGACCCTCCGCCGTTTCAGTAAATCCACCACGGATAGTGTTCAGGTAGTTGTTGTAGTTCTTTAGTGCCTTCATTTTGTCGAAGGTGTTGCCGTGAACAATGAAGTTTTCTGGCATTTCCGTAAGAGCGCGAGAGTGTCGCCACGAGTTGACAAGCGGGGTCCGTTCCTTCAAACCAAAACCGAGTTGTGCGCCACGAATCTCACGGATATCTGTCGGCAAAGCACGTGCAGAAACCTCGTCCAACACCGCTGTCTGCTCACCCAAAATGCCGAAGATCTGGTCAGCCGTTTTTGCTTCCGACAGTTTCTTCGCTGTAACCAAATCAATCTTCCCGTCGAACACGTCGCGGAACAGTTTCACGGGGTCGTCTTCATCAGCAACGATTTGGATCAAACGTTTTGCGCGACTATCAGACTGCATAAACCGCACAAACTTTGAGGTATCCCACGCAGCCTGTTCTGCTTGCGTCAACCCAGCCAACGCCTTGTCTGCGACCAGCGCAATCTTTTTTGCTGCCGCAATCTCTTCAGCGGTCTGTAAACCTGCGATAGTGGCTCGACCAGCACGAACACTAGCCAACGCTTTACCACCAATCATTGTTGGATCGGCCCCAATGTTCACTACAGCATCTAATACGCCGGACAGGATGGAGAACTCTTTGGAGCCTGGGGTGAAGAACACGTCTGCGGCTCCACGCCCAATCGTCCAAGCTGATTCACCGATGGTGCCACGAAAACGGCGGGCGCGTTCAGCCTGATTCTCGGCTGCGCTTTTACCCATGAACCAGCCTTCGCCAGCCACGCCAGAGTCCTCAAACATGGTGCCAAGTGACGTTGACTTGAAGAACCCGTTCCAGCCAGCAGGGTCGTTCGGGGATGCGATCTGTGACGCAACATTCTGTGCCAACTCGGGGGCAAGGTTCAGCGTTGCGAAAGACCAGCGTGAAACTTCCTTCATCTTGTCAAATACGTTGCGTTCCCACCAGCTCTTTTTGCGTTGACGGGTCGAATCAACCTTTGTTGGGGCGATCTTTGCTTGGATCTCTGAAGCTAACTGAACAGCCTGTGGCGACGCACCACCCTTCGCAAGCGACAACACCTGCCCTGGGGTGAGCCACGGACTATTACGGTAAATCTGTGCGGCTGCTTCCGCCATCTGTGGTGTAGCACCAGACTTGTACAGGTTGTTTTGCTGTTCTTTCGCAGCAACAGAATCAAAGATTCGTTGTTCGGAAACTCCGTCAATAAAGTTTGACGGCATTAGAAACCGTCACGAGTGTACGAATCGATCAGATCCGCGAGATCGTCGTTCGGGAACATCTGATAAATCGCTCGAAGTTCAGCCAACGCAGAATCACCAGACGGCATCGGGATACCCGCAGCAACAGGGCTGGGTCCAGGACCGAATGGGGCACCAGCCGTGATCGGTTCCATCGGACGTTCCGTTGGACGAGTCAAACCACCCAATGTGCCTGGGACTGGACGCTGAACAGCAGCCACATCAACAGGCGACTTGCCCATTGGGACGGCGCGTTGAGCATCCATCTGCTGTTTCGCTACACCATACGTTTGACCTGTCGCCACTTTCGCAGCGATGTTTTGAAGATCAGTACGGTTCGAGTATCCGGTGTCAGACACGTCAGCCTCCTAACTGTGCGAGAAGATCACCAATCGGCGGAGGACCAGCAGGAGTCGGAGCCATCGCCTGCATCTCGGCACCCATCCCAGGCATCGCCAAACCTGGCATCGTTTCAGGCGAACCAGCTGGTGCCTGTGCTGCTTGACGGTCACGGGCACGCTGATCGGTGCGCTTCACCGCCTCAAACAACGGAACATCCTGCTCCACAACCAAACGGGTCAGATACGCCAAGTCCTCTGGCTGATACGGGCCATCAGGGTTCGCAGCCTGCTGCTGAATACTCTGAAGTAAAGCACTCTCCACTCCTTCTGCGATGATGCGATCATGTTCTAGGTCAGGATCGGTGATGAGCGGGTCGGCTTCACGCGCAGATTCTTTGCTCATCAATCCCGTACCGAGTCGCTGACCTAGACCAATGATGAGGCTGTTCACATCTGAACCAGCCGCCGAGTATGCGACATAATGGAAATCGGATTCCCACAACTTGTTTGGTGTGTACGAATCTTGTCCCTGTGTCGAACGACCAGGAATAAAGAACGACTTCTTCTCGTTGCCCCAGTACGCTTTCTCGATTGCAACCGCAATCTTGTCCTCCGCTAGAAGGGATTGCTCAAATGTTGCTTGGGCTTCTTGAACTCGATAGTCAACTGTTGCAGAAAGAACGGATTCGCCACGCCGACCGGTACGGATATTGGACGCGGATTCGCCACCAAACTCCGCTGGAATTGCGCCTTCCAATCTTTCTTGACGCTCCAAACGATCCAACGCCGTGTCTGTCTTGTAGCCAGGGTTGAGCTGTTCGGCGCGAATGTCGCCACCTTTGACGATGCCGATAACACCAGCGGCAGGGTCAGCAACCTGAATGATTTCAGGGTTCTCACCTGATCGGGCGACAAGATATTCGGCTGGGAAAATGCC